>Ga0172363_10005117_pt1 | contig 10583 bp, 9 predicted proteins | sample LakKivs2_kivu2a2_FD_114541 | JGI IMG/M metagenome (GOLD analysis project Ga0172363, IMG submission 114541) | Sediment microbial communities from Lake Kivu, Rwanda - Sediment s2_kivu2a2 | ecosystem: Environmental > Aquatic > Freshwater > Lake > Sediment | place: Rwanda: Western Province, Lake... | reverse complement strand
GCGGCAGCCTTTTCCCGGGCCTGGCCTGGCCATTCGCATCATCGGCGAAGTGACCAGCGAGAAGTTGGAGATACTACGGGCCGCTGACTGGATTCTGATGAGCGAAATCAAGAACGCCAAGCTGTATCGCGAACTGTGGCAAAGCTTTGCCGTGCTCACCGATGTCAAGAGCGTCGGCGTCATGGGTGACTACAGGACCTACGGTTATTTGATAGCAGTTAGGGCAGTAACCAGCGAAGATGCTATGACCGCTGACTGGGCCCGGCTGCCGCACGACCTTCTTGCCAGAATATCGGATCGAATGGTCAATGAGATTGCCGGCGTCAACAGGGTGGTTTACGATATCACCAGTAAGCCGCCCTCGACAATAGAATGGGAATGAGTACCAAGGAGGCGCAGAATGGGTTATCCTTCCGAAGAGAACGACGATGGGCAGTTAGCCATGATCGACGATCTGGAGATGCTCCGTGAGGATTTGGTGAGCGAGCTGCAGGCCATTAACCAGTACCACGAGCATATACTGGTCCTGGAGAACGAGGACGCGGTGACCGCACTGGAACATATTGTCGGAGAGGAGAAGCAACACGTAGCAGAGCTGCTAAGAGTAATTCAAAGCCTCGACCCTGTTCAGGCCGAGAAATTCAAGGAGATTTTGTAGTAGCATGTCACATAGAGCAAGACTGAAGGGTGTAAGGAAGAACAGAAAGAAGCATAAGAAGAAGTAGGCGTTCTTCGTGGCCATCGGCTGTTCTTGATGTTTGCACTTGTTTGCAGTGTCACTTCCGGAATAGCGATGTTGAAGGCAGGGATAGCAGGCTACCTGCGGCGTCGCGCACCGAAGGCTGACCCGAGTGAGTGAGACTTGAGGATATTAGTTGTTGGTGGTGGGGGCAGGGAACACACGCTGGTCTGGAAAATCGGTCAAAGTCCCAGAGTGGGGAAGATCCTGGTTGCCCCTGGGAACGCGGGCACTGCTGCCATAGCTGAGAACCTGAACCTGCGTCCCGACGATATAGAAAGCCTGGGCAAAACCGCCAAAGAAAGAGGGATCGACCTTGTCGTAGTCGGTCCCGAAGGTCCTCTGGCCGCAGGTATAGTGGACTTCTTTGATAGGTTGGGAGTTCCTGTTTTCGGTCCGACCGGAGCCGCCACACGGATAGAATCAAGCAAGGTGTTCGCCCGAAATCTGATGGAAAAATACCACATTCGGCACGCCCGGGGTGCCACTTTTCTTTCCTATTCCGAAGCGCGCGAGTACGTTCGCAGGCAGCCGCTTCCGGTCGTGATCAAGGCGAATGGGTTGGCCGCCGGAAAGGGCGTGATTATCGCGGGTTCGCTGGCAGAAGCCGAGAAAGCCTTGGCGGACATCATGGAGGCCAGAATCTTCGGGGCCGCCGGAAATACGGTAATAGTTGATGAGTATCTTGCCGGTCGTGAGGTGAGCCTGATAGCTTTTACTGATGGCAAGACGGTCTCACCGATGGTGCCGGCCTGCGACTATAAGAAGGTGAGGGACGGCGACCGGGGTCCCAACACCGGAGGTATGGGTAGCTATAGCCCACCCGTTTTCTTCTCCACTCCAATGGCAGAGAAGGTGACAAACGATATTCTGCTGCCGGCCGTACAAGCTCTGGCCAGCGAAGGTCTGCCTTACAAAGGCGCACTATATGCCGGCCTGATGATTGTTGATGGCGAGCCTGTGGTGTTGGAGTTCAACGCACGCTTTGGAGATCCCGAGACCCAGGTGATCTTGCCCCTTCTCAAGACGGACCTGGTAGACATACTTGTGGCTGTCGTCGAGGGCGGCCTTGACCGGTTGAGAATAGACTGGAGTAGCGAGGCCTGCGTTGGAGTGGTTCTGGCTTCAGGTGGCTATCCGGGCAGCTACAAAACCGGCTTTCCCATCCACGGGCTGGACGATATCAAGGACGCGCTTGTTTTTCATGCAGGGACTAGGCTGGGAAACGATGGCGCGATCCATACTGACGGTGGTCGGGTGCTCACCGTGGTAGGCACCGGCGAAAGCCTAAGCGAAGCCCGGCAGAAAGCTTACCACAACATCTCTAGCATTTTCTTTGAAGGCTGTTACTATCGTAGGGACATTGCCTTGAGGGAAACAGATGAGATAAAATCCAAGTCCTAAGCACGAAGTCCTAGACTTTGAGGAATCAGGATTTGGAATCTTGGCTTTGTCTAGAATATAGAAGTTAGGATTTAGGGTCTATTCAGCGATGGCTCTGGTTGGCGTAGTTATAGGCAGCAAGACAGACACAGAACCAATACAGCCGGCCCTTGATATGCTCAAGCAACTGGGAATTGACTATGAGTTGTTCATCATCTCAGCCCACCGGAAGCCCGAAAAAGCGCGGGAGTATGGGCTGGGCGCTGAGAAGAGAGGACTGAGAGTCATCATCGCCGCCGCCGGTTACGCTGCCCATCTCCCCGGCATTTTGGCCAGCTGGACGAGCCTGCCGGTCATCGGCATTCCTTTGCCTACCAGTGACCTGAAAGGCATAGATTCTTTGCTTTCTATAAGTCAGATGCCGGGAGGCGTGCCGGTGGCCTGCGTCGGCATCGGTGCGGCCGGAGCGAGAAACGCAGCCCTGCTCGCTGCCCAAATCCTGGCCTCCGACCACAAGGAAATAAGAGAGGCCTATCTCAAGTACAAGGAAGACCTGGCCAGGGGATGACATCATGATTGAGCGGTACTCCAGGCCTCAGATGAAGAGGATCTGGTCTGAGGAGAGCAGATTTGACCTGTGGCTTAAGGTAGAGATTGCCGTTTGTGAAGCGCGGGCCGAACTGGGTGAAATTCCCCGGAAAGATATAGCTAAGATAAGGAAAGCTCGCTACGATGCGGGCCGTGTGGCGGACTTTCTGAAGGTCACCCATCATGACATGACCGCTTTTCTCAACTCGGTGGCTGAAAGCCTGGGTACAGAGTCGCGCTTCATCCATCTCGGGCTAACCTCCTCCGATGTCATGGATACGGCCCTTGGCCTGCAACTTGCGCAGGCGGCGGATATCCTTGCCAGGGATATAGCTGATGTTCTATCGACGGTGGAGAGCAAGGCGGTAGAACACAAGTACACGCTTATGATGGGTCGCACCCACGGGGTTCATGCTGAGCCGACCACCCTTGGTTTGAAGATGGCCTTGTGGGCCGAGGAGATGAGGCGCAACGCTCACAGGCTGGCCGAAGCCAGGAATACTGTCTCGGTGGGCAAAATATCGGGCGCGGTAGGCACTTACGCTACGGTGCCTCCTCAGGTCGAGAGAATAGCTTGTGCGAGGCTGGGGCTCGCGTCAGCTCCAGTATCCAACCAGATAATACAGCGTGACCGCCACGCTCAATTCGTAACGACCCTGGCGATCATCGCGAGTTCGGTGGAGAAATTCGCCACCGAGATCAGGGGCCTACAGCGCACAGAGGTGCACGAGGTCGAAGAGCCCTTTGAGGCCGGCCAAACCGGCTCCTCGGCAATGCCTCACAAGAGAAATCCGGAGCTGTGCGAGCGTCTTTGTGGACTCGCCAGACTGATAAGGGGCTATGCCCTAACTTCTATGGAGAATATCGCGCTGTGGCACGAGCGTGATATCAGCCACTCCTCGGCAGAGCGGATTATTCTGCCTGACTCGTGTCTGGCCCTCGATTACATGCTATCTGTTTTTGCATCGATAATGAAAGGACTCAAGGTCTATCCGGAAAACATGCGTCGCAACGTCGAACTCACGCAAGGGGTCGTCTTTTCCCAGAGAGTGCTGCTAGCGTTGATAGGTAAGGGCTTGTCGCGTCAGGAGGCCTACAGAATAGTACAGGAAAACGCCATGAAGGCCTGGGAGAAAAGCAGGAGTTTTCGGGCCTTGCTTCAGGCTGACAAAAGGATAACTGAGCATCTGAGCAAATTGGAACTGAGCGCTCTCTTTGACTATAATTATTATCTGAAGCACGTTGACGATGTCTTCGAACGACTGCGACTGGGCCAAGCCACACGAAGAAGAGTCACCAGGGTGAATCGTACTAAACTGCCCCGCAGGGCGGCGTGACGGTCGGACCGCGGCTTAGCGAGCATTGAGTGCAAACAAGAAGATGAAGACTGCCAAACAATATGTGGACAGCATAAGGGATATGCATTACGAGCTCTACATGTTTGGAGAGCGCGTGACGAATCATGCAGACAACCCTATCATCAAGCCGTCAAGGAATTGTGTAGCCGCTACCTACGAACTCGCCGAAGAGTCCAGATTCCCTCAGTACCACGATGTGATGACGGCAACGTCGCATCTTACTGGGAAGAAGATAAGCCGTTTCTGCCATATTCATCAGAGTGTTGAGGACCTGGTGAACAAGTCAAGAATGGGTAGAGGGCTGGGCGCTTATACGGGTTCCTGTTTTCAGCGATGTGTCGGCATGGATGCCCTGAATGCTCTGTCCATGGTGACCTATGACATTGACCAGAAGTACCGAACGGAATATAACAAGCGTTTCCTGAAGTATCTAAAGTATGTACAGGACGAAGACCTGGTCTGCTGCGGCGCAATGACAGATGCTAAGGGCGACAGGAGCCGGTATGCAGCCGAGCAAGCCGACCCTGATATATACCTTCACGTAGTTGAGGAAAGGCCAGATGGCATGGTAGTTCGGGGCAACAAGATGCACCAGACCGGCTCGGTTAACTCCCATGAAATCATCTGTATGCCGACCAGGGCCATGCGCCAGCAGGACAAAGACTACGCCGTTTCTTTTGCCTTGCCAAGCGACAGCCACGGGATCATATATATCTACGGAAGGCAGCCGGGCGACACGAGAAAAATAGACAGCCCGAACATGGACGTGGGTAATGTCCTTTACGGCGGCCAGGAGTGCATGGTCGTTTTCGACGACGTGTTTGTTCCGTGGGAACGGGTGTTCATGTACAAGGAGTATGATTTTGCCGGCGACCTGGTAGAGAAATTCTCCGCCTATCACCGTCAGAGTTATGCGTGCAAGTCAGGTATGGGCGATATCTTGATTGGCGCTACTCAATTGATTGCCGAGTATCAGGGGACTGCCAAGGCCTCTCACGTTAAGGACAAGATCATCGATATGATTCAGCTCAATGAGACCATGATGTCCTGCAGTCTTGCCTGTGCCTACGAGGGTCACAGGGAGCCCTCGGGCACGTATCTCGTAGACACTCTGAGGGCCAACGTGTCCAAACTGAACGTGACGAGGTTTCCCTATGACATCGCCAGGCTGGCCCAGGATATTGCTGGCGGCTTATTGGTGACCATGCCATCGGAAAAGGACCTGAAACATCCCAAGATAGGCAGGTATATTACCAAGTATCTGAAGGGCGTTGATGGGGTTGAGGTGGAGGACCGGATTCGGGTGCTTCGGCTGATCGAGAACCTTACGATAGGCCTGGGAGGAGCATGTTATTTGGCGGAATCTATGCATGGCGCCGGCTCACCCATGGCTCAGAAGATTATGATTGGCAGACTGGCCAATCTTGAGAGAATGAAGAACAGCGCGAAGAGGCTGTGTGGGCTGAATCCGGGCTAACGGACTAAGACATAGCGACCGTTCGGTCGGTCGGTAGAGCGCGGTAGCCTGGCCAGTGAGACGATGAGTAGTGATGCCTCGGTTCTAACGACGACAAGCCTACCTCTCGCTCTGTTTCGGCGCGGAAAGGTAAGAGACGTTTATGACGTCGGTGACAAGTTGCTCATCGTATCCACCGACCGTATTTCCGCCTTCGATGTTGTCTTGCCCTGCGGCATACCGGGCAAAGGAAAGGTCCTAAACCAGCTCTCTGGCTTCTGGTTCAAGAAGACAGCACATATCCTGCCCAACCATGTCGTCAAGGTAATCGACAGCGGCATCAGTCTAGACGAAGTGGGCAATCTTTCGGGTCGGGCGACACAACTGCCTGATTATCTTATCGGGCGCTCCATGCTCGTGGCTAAGGCTGAACGGATACCCGCGGAGTGCGTTGTCCGCGGATATTTATCCGGCTCCGGCTGGGACGAATACCGGGAAACCGGTGGAATTGGCGATATCCGGCTGCCACCGGGAATGAAGGAGAGCCAGGAACTGCCCGAACCTATCTTTACTCCTACCACCAAGAGCGACACCGAGCATGACCGCCTGCTGACCGAAGGAGACATAGCGGTCCTGGGCATTGAAGGCATTTTCAAGGAGTTGGAACGGAAGAGTCTGCTCATCTATTCTTATGCTCGGGATTATGCCAGGGGGCGGGGCATAATAATCGCTGATACCAAGTTCGAGTTTGGCTACATAGATGGCCAACTGGGACTCATCGACGAGCTGCTGACGCCGGACTCGAGCCGCTTCTGGGATGCCAGCAGGTACGTAGTGGGTCGTTCACAGCCCAGCCTGGACAAACAACCTGTTCGGGACTGGCTTTCAGCTTCGCGATGGGATAAGAAACCGCCGGCGCTTGCGTTACCACCCGAAGTCATTGAGCAAACGTCACGGAGATATCGCGACGTCTATAACAGGCTGACCGGGGATGTGCTTGGCCCGAAATGAGGCCCCACGACCAGTACATCTATGACCTGCCGCCGCCGTGCTACCCGGACAATACCTTGACCAAGCGCAGAAGGTTGTTATCCAGTTCCTTCTTTTTCTCCCATGTGTCGGCTAGAGGAGTGAAGGCTATTCGCCCCCTGAGTTCCCCGGCCATGTGACGTGCCATGCCCTTCATCAAGCCGGTCACGGCCGCTGCCCCCAGCTTGCTCGCCAGGACTCTGTCCCTGGCCGTAGGTGAGCCACCTCTCTGCACGTGCCCAAGCACGCAAACGCGGTAATCAATCTTCAATCTCTCCCATACCTGCCGAGCGATTGTAAACGCACCGCCCGCGTCATCCCCTTCGGCGACCACGACGATAGAAGACCTCTTGCCTTTCTCGAAGTTGCGCCGTATGTGCAGGCAAAGCTGCGCTATCTTGGTCTGCGTTTCCGGAATGAGAATATCTTCCGCTCCGCCGGCAATTCCCACCTGCAGCGCAATAAATCCCCTGCTCCTTCCCATAACCTCGACGAAAAAGAGGCGATTCAGGGACCCCGCAGTGTCTCTTATCTTGTCTATGGAGTCCAAAGCTGTGTTGACGGCCGTATCGAAGCCGATGGCTTCGTCAGTGCCGTAAACGTCGTTGTCTATAGTGGCTGGAATGCCAATCACCTTCACATTTCCGGCTTCCACTAAGGCGACCCCACCGCGGAAAGTCCCGTCACCTCCTATAAGTATCAGTCCCTCGATGCCTTCTCGCTGGAGTATTTCGTTTGCCTTCTTTATGCCTTCCGGGACTTTCATTTCTTCGCAGCGGCCCGTCCCTAAGAAGGTGCCGCCGCGGTAGATAACGTTGGATACCGACCTGCTGTCCAGCTTCACAAAGTCTTCCCCAAGTATGCCGTGGTAACCGCCGCGAATTCCTATAACCTCCAGTTTACGGCCTATCGCAGAGCGAACGACGGCCCTGATGCAGGCATTCATTCCTGGAGCATCACCGCCACTTGTCAAGACGCCAATCTTTTTCATGGTGCTTCTATTCCACGATGACTCTGAAGTTACCTGTGGATTCTCTGAGAAATCTCCGACGGCCTCAATCTGCGGCCTCCCGACTCGTCAAACCCTGTAGCTATCTCGATAATAAACAAGCAAGTATAGCTCTCTGAGCAGGTCCGACTCGTTATGTTTTATGATTTGTTGCAGATAATTGTCATCCTTTGTGTTGAGAAATCTTTGCCATAGCAAAGGCACGTCCCTGCCGCTTATCACCGGTTCGTTGAAATACTGTTCGGCGTGTGAGAACAGCTCGTCCAGTTTTGGCCACTTTAGGTAAAGCGCCTCCGCTTTTTCCTTCCAGGGCTGAAACAAGTCCACGCCTTCTATGCCAATCCCTCTCGCCTGAAGAAATCCCTTCTCAAACGAAAGATTGTAAGCGTAGAACGGCTTGGCGAGAGTAGGGACCAACTCTGCAAGCTCGGCCATAAACAGCGTCTCGTCCGTCGAACTGCGGCAGATTATCTCCAGGCGGCTCCCCTGAATATAACCGAAGAGCACTATCTCATCGTGGTCAGCATCAAGGCCGGTCGTCTCCAGGTCAATCAAGGTCCCTTGAGGGATACCTAACATCAGTTCTCGACTATACGAAGTGATCATGCCCGCATCTTCCCCCATTTGCCGCTGTTATTATTATACAAGGCGGGTTCGGCCAAAGATAGCGCAGCCAACTGACTGTACTGATCGTCATGATTCCTTACGAACAGATACAATCCTCTATCCCCTCGTGGGAGAGGGTTAGAGCGAAGGCGGCCGACACTACGTGCAAATAAAGAGCGAGCTCCAAATTCCTGGAGCTCGCTCCTGAGTATCGCTACTCAGTCTCTAGTCACCTCTACTCTTCCACTTCATCTTACGGCTGAACTGCCGTTGCCCTTTCTATTGGCTCTGTTTTTCAGACGAAGAGCTCGAGGCTTCCACTAGCTCTCCAACTGCGCACCTTCCTGTCGAGTTGACTCCTAGTTACGCTGCCGGAGAGCTCCAATGAGGAAACCCCCATTGGCATAACCAGGCCTGTCTCTCTGTCATGCCCCACCTCCTTGCCGGACATCGACTAGTGCCCGACAGACACATTCTAGCGTGGTCTATGACCCTTGTCAAAAATGCAAGCACGCCGTGTGCGGCAACCGAGAATCTGAGAACCTCGCGCCACGGTTACGCGTATGAAAGTGTCGATCGATATCGGCTGCAGGGTCAGTCTCAGAGTGGCGTTCCAGGATTTCTCGGCATCCGATGCCTATCCACCACAGGCCACGTTCCTACCTCGTGATACGCGTGCCGGTCCTGCCCTCGAGTGCTGCAAGGGCGGTTTCGGGAAGGGTTATGATCACCTCTCGTTCTCGCTTCGGGTCACGTTTCCCTTCTTCGAGGAACATGATGGCCGCCCTTATCTTTGGTTCCATGCTTCCCTTGCCGAATTGGCCCTCGCCGAGTAGTTTTTTCGATTCGGCCAGGCTCAGTCTGTTTAGTGCCTTCTTGTGAGGTGCAGTGAAGTCCTGAAATACGTATTCCACAGCAGTGAGAATAAACAGGACGTCGGCGTCTACCTCAAGAGCCAGGCGGGCCGAGGCGTAGTCCTTGTCGATTACGGCCTCAATGCCGTGCAGATTGCGGTTCTGCTCTCTGACGCAGGGGATCCCACCGCCACCCACGGCCACCACTATTTCGCCCGCGTCCAGCATGCTTTTTATGATCCTGGCTTGCTGGAGACTGACTGGCATGGGCGATGGGACCACGCGCCTGTAGCCGCGCCCGCTGTCGGCGATGATATGCCAGCCCTTTTCTTGCTTTAGCTGCGCTGCCTCATGCTCGCTGTAGAAGGGGCCAATTGGCTTGGACGGGTTCTGAAAAGCAGGATCGGCCCTATCCACGACAACCTGGCTCACCACGGTGGTGATGTTGTGCGGCTTGCCTGCCTGTCTCAAGGCGTTGGCCAGCGTGTTCTGAATCATGTAACCCATGAAGCCTTCCGTGGCGGCTCCACAGATATCCAGGGGCATGGGTGGCACCGTGGCCTGTGAAATCGTGCTGGCCAGGAGCAGATTACCTACCTGCGGTCCGTTTCCGTGAGTGATTACGATGCGATGTCCGCCACTGAGCAGACCCAGTAACTGGTCGGCAGTACGCCGCAGATTCTCATATTGTTCCTCGATGGTCCCCTTTTGCCCCGACCTGAGGATGCAATTGCCGCCGAGGGCAATGACGAAAGTCTTTGTTCTATTCGTGGTCATTGCCTCTTCTTTCCCGGTGACCCGCTACGGCGGTTGCCCGCCACGCTCCGGCTTTTGCCCTGAGAATCGCGGAAGAGATTGTGGGCGCGCGCAAACTCCGACAATACGCTCTCAAGATTGGGCGTCCCCAGCTCCTGAAGTTCGTAGGAAACTCTGGTGTAGGGTTTTGTGATCTTGACGATTCTGGCCAGGTCTATCGGCGTCGCCACCACCACTGTATCGCAGTCAACTCTGTCAATCGTCGTTTCCAGATGTTGTAGCTGGTCTGTGCTGTACCCCATAGACGGCAAGAGCGGTCCGGTGTCGGGGTATTTTCTAAAGGTCTCGGCGATGCTCTTGACTGCGTACGGCCGGGGGTCCACCAGTTCCGCAGCGCCCGCTTGCCGGGCAGCGATGGTGCCGGCACCGTACGGCATGCCACCATGGGTCGTCGTCGGCCCATCCTCGATGACCAGGACCCTCTTGCCCTTGACCAGCTTGGGATTATCAATGTGAATCACTGATGCGGCATCTATTACAGTCGCCTTTGGGTTAGCCGCAACGATGTTCTGCCTTACCTTGCGCACGTTCTCCGGGGCCGCGCTATCTATCTTGTTGATAACGACCACATCGGCCATTCGCAAGTTAATTTCCCCGGCATAGTATGAAACCTCATGGCCGGCCCGGTGCGGGTCGGCGACTGTTATCATTAAGTCGGGCTGATAGAACGGGAAGTCATTGTTGCCTCCATCCCATAGGATGACGTCGCAACCGTCCGGGTCTTTCTCGGCGGCCTTCAGAATGG
>Ga0172363_10005113_pt1 | contig 10589 bp, 11 predicted proteins | sample LakKivs2_kivu2a2_FD_114541 | JGI IMG/M metagenome (GOLD analysis project Ga0172363, IMG submission 114541) | Sediment microbial communities from Lake Kivu, Rwanda - Sediment s2_kivu2a2 | ecosystem: Environmental > Aquatic > Freshwater > Lake > Sediment | place: Rwanda: Western Province, Lake... | reverse complement strand
GCCAAAATCTTCATCATGTTTCACCTCCATTCAACCTACGTGTCTATGTGTCTATCTATACGATTGATTACCTTTGAAACCCATATACAATACAGCCCATATGATTTACTACACCGGGGGTACCAGGGGGTCACCCGCCCTGCCCTTATCCAGTCTCAACAATACTGTGCCCTGAGACTCGGGATGGCCATCCGCGCAGCCATTCAGTATCATGCTGCCCCCACCGGCTTGCTCCACATGTAGATGACGGTTCTCGACCTGGTTCCCCGGTTTTGGCTGGGCGGCTCGGACGGTTTCATAGAGGATAGAAAACAAACCTGCCATGGCTTACTTCTCCTTGGGGATACGCACGGTGAGAAGGACTTCAGAAGAATCAGGTTTGGTTACCTCTGTTGAATCTGATTACTGGGGCACAGGGAGTCACCCAGCACTCAAGTAGATTTAGAACTAAGTAACTATCTACTATGGAACAATTTTAGTTTCTTCTAGAATCTATATTATTTCATTGCAATTTTTCACCAACTCAGGTAAACTTGTGACTAACTCATGAAGATTGTGCGTTTCGCTATTGATAAGAAAATCAGATACGGCATTTTAGATGGCGAATCTATCCAGGGTATTGAAGGAAAGCCTTTCCGCTCCATCAAACCTACTGGTCAGTACTATAGGCTAAGCGAGGTTAAGCTCCTGTCCCCATGCCTGCCCTCCAAGATAGTGGCTTTAGGCTTAAACTACCGCGCTCACGCTGAAGAGAGCTGGTTGCCTCTGCCTAATGTTCCCCTAATTATTCTGAAACCGTCCACCGCCGTGATAGGACCTGAGGATAATATTGTTTATCCTCCCTCCTCCCACAGAGTTGACTACGAAGGCGAGCTGGGGGTAGTGATAAAGAAACCAGCCTGGCGAGTATCAAGAGAAGATGCACTGGACTATGTGCTGGGGTATACCTGCTTTAACGATGTTTCCGCACGTGACCTGCAAGCCTTTGATGGACAGTGGACGCGGGCTAAGGGCTTTGATACCTTTGCTGCTATTGGGCCGTGCATTGAGACTGAACTTGACCCGGGAAACGCTATTCTGGAAACATACCTGAACGGGAAGCTCAAACAGCACACCAATACCAGCGACCTTATTTTCCCCGTTCCGGAGCTAATAAGCTTTATCTCCAATGTAATGACCCTGTTGCCGGGTGATGTTATCGCCACCGGTACTCCCAGTGGCGTTGGCCCGATGCAGCCCGGCGATACAGTGGAGATAAAGATTAAGCTGATAGGCACGCTGAGAAATTATGTAGTCAGGAACGACTGATAGACTTAACAATTTGGTTCTTGCTACCTCATGATAAAGAAATGTTTCGTTCCGTGGTTTTACTGCGTTAGAAAACGATAAATGATCTTACGAATCGGTGGGTGGTAAGTGACCTTGGAGATTCTGCCTCAAGAACGATTTCTACCCACCCATTTATAATTAGCATTTCACTCCGCACTCTCTCGACATCGTGCTGAAAATTGGAATGATTACTTTTCCTTATCTGTACCAGCATAGATCCCTCAAGAACCAAACCATGTAAGAAGTTCGATAACGTTTCCCAATTCGCCAGCCGCATTAACTCTATTGGAAATAAGAATATAGGGACATTTTATGTATGTATATTCACATTTTACACATATGCTCCATAGTCCGTTAACTGGCGAAAGTTGTTCATCAAGGATAGCTTCCTTCTAGCTAGAAGAAAAAGGGCAGCTCAAAGTCAGAGCTTGAAAAAACAAAGCTAAATATTGACAAACAGAAAGCAATGGTATACAGTAGCACGCATAGGGACATAAAATGTCCGGTCGGGTAACCATATGAACCGGTTAGAGGTACAAAATGACTGGCAAAAGAGTATATTTATCGTTTTAAAGCAATCTTCGAAGATAAGCCAAGTAGCAGGGCTCAGAGACTTCGAAGGTGAGTGTTCTTTAAGCCCCTTCAATTCTCTTGAGGCAGGTGTTTGGACAATCACAGCGAGTTTTAGCAAGTTTAACACCCGTCCTGCATCCTGCCTTAACCATAATTTGTATCCTGCCTCAACTGAGATAGGTGACGCTATACAAGATTAAGAGATTTTCCAAAGGCTTGAAGGTAGAAATGAAAGGTACTGAGAATAATGACATTTGAGCATCCTGAGACCAAAACAGCCGAGACTTCTTAAAAGAAAGTAGATGAAATTAGCTCAAAGTAGAAAACGGGCCCTGCCGGGAGAAACCAGGGTGCTGTAGTTTTTCCCTAATTACCACTAGCTTAATTTGAGCACGCACTCTGCCCGTACCGGAGCCTGGGGGTAATCAGGCTTAGCAGTAGGACCTGATAAAGAATAAAGGTCAGGTCAAAGAGCAATGAAACTAAAAACGCGATGCGTGCCAATATTAGTTAGTTGTCAAAGATAGGTAAAATAGAGTAGGCTCACCTTGAAAAGACCACCACAAAGGATGGAGGTGAGCCTACATGAGGATAAGTGAAACCCTCGAACTTAGTATAAGAGATGATATAGACATCAACAAGCTGGAGGGATATCTGGCCAGGGAAATAAAGAGGTTGGGAAGCAGGTGTTTGGCAGGGTACTCCAGGAGATTGAAACGAAGAAATTGGAGGAGGCAAAGGGCAGGGTGGGGCGCCGTGAGAAAGTTAAGCGGTACCTGTTCACCCGCTTGGGACTGATAAGGTTTGAGAGGCATAAGGTGAAGTATAAGGAGAAGGGTAAAAAGGGGAAGGGTGGCATCCACGAAAGGTTTCTTATCGGTTCGATAAAAGCCTTCCTGGGATATAAACTCGATGACCTTTTCTATCTCTCGGAGAATTAGCCAAAATTGCATTAAATTTGAGATGCGTGAATATTAACGCACCACAGAAGCAACAAAAAGGAGGGACGAAGAGTGATTAACATGATTGAAGAAACAAAGGAACAGCAAGATAAGAGGATGGCCTGGTGGCGTGAGGCAAAGTATGGTATTTTTATTCATTTTGGTCTCTACGCTTTACTGGGTGGAATGTGGAAAGGTGAGTGTTCTTCAGGAATAGGCGAATGGATTCAACAGCGTGCCCGCATCCCCGTCAGGGAGTATGAACAACTCGCCAAACAATTCAATCCAGTCATGTTTAACGCAAAAGAGTGGGTCCAACTAGCTAAAGAGGCAGGTGCGAAATGGATGTTCATCACTGCTAAGCATCATGATGGTTTCTGCATGTTTGATACGAAGTTTACTGATTACAACATTGTCAAAGCGACTCCGTTCAAGCGCGACCTACTCAGTGAGTTGTCTAACGCATGCCAAGAAGAGGCCATCAAACTGGGGTTGTACTACTCCCAGACGCTGGATTGGCACCACCCCAACGGGATGGGGAACGACTGGGATTATTATCCATCAAAGCAGGACTTCAGCAAGTATTTGAGAGAATACGTGAAACCTCAGGTTCGCGAGTTACTCACTAATTACGGTCCAATTGCTGGCCTCTGGTTTGACATAGGAACGCCCACCCCAGAACTGGCTCTAGAGCTCAAGCACTTAATTCGCGAATTACAGCCAAACACCACCATCCACGGCCGGTTAGGAGGTTTTCGGATAGGGAATGGGTGTCGCACCTTCACTATGGGAGACTTCCAGATGGTAGGGGACAATGAGATTCCAGAGCAAATAATTAAGGGGGATTGGGAGACGGCAGTGACTTCAAACGATACCTGGGGCTACAAGAGCTACGATCATAACTGGAAATCAGCCGGGACACTGATTCAATGGCTTGTTGCTATCGTAAGTAAGGGTGGTAATTGTTCGATTAACATCGGGCCTACAGCCGACGGTGTTATTCCCGAACCTTGCGTGCGCTCACTGAAGGAAGTGGGCCGATGGCTAAAGGTGAACGGTGAAAGCATCTACGGGGCTATAGCTAGTACGATACCGTCACCCACTTCTGCTACAGTCCCCCCTACCCATCAAGACGCTCGTACCTTTCCACCTATGGTTGCTCCCTATCAAAGTACTGCTAAGGGCGGCAAATTTTATGTTCACATTTTTGCTTGGCCTTGGAATGGAGTATTAAAAGTGTCCTATGTGAGTAAAGAGGTGAAGAGGGTATACCCTCTGGCTGATCCAAAGCACGGCGAGCTTGAGTTCAAGCGAAAAGGAGAAGATATCGTGATAAGTCTTCCTGATAAGGCTCCAGATCCTATAGACACGGTCGTTGTTTTGGAGATCAATAAATAAGGTTAGTAGCATTGATAAGTAGAGCTTTCCATAATTTTCAAGTTAGCAGAGGTAAGAAAGTAGTGGCTTTACAGGATGGTCAAAGATAGGGAGTAATACCACATATATCTAATCACTTGATCAGGTGAGGACGAAGAAGTATGCGTGCTTACATAATCAGAAGGGTACTGCTAGTAATACCTACCCTATTTTTAGTCAGTATCATAAGCTTTTTCATGATGCGCCTAGTTCCAGGCGACATTGTAGACACGATGATGTTCATGGGGTCTGAGGGTGGTTATCCAGATGTAGAAGTAGCTAGGCAGGCCATTGAACATCGCTTGGGATTAGATGTGTCAATACCTGTACAGTATGGACGCTGGATGGGAGTGATTCCCCAAGAGGACGGCAGTTTTAGAGGTGTTCTTCAAGGAAATCTCGGAAATTCCTTGTGGAAAGGTACCCCTGTGAAGGAAGAGATACTTAATTGCTGGCTAGTAACCCTTGAACTCGGCCTCTTAGGTTTAATAATAGCCCAACTAATAGCCTTGCCCATAGGTATATATTCAGCGTTACGACAGGATACCTGGGGTGACTATTTAGGCCGAAGCTTTGCCATATTATGTATCGCCGTCCCCGGCTTCTGGTTAGGGACGATGGTAATAGTTTTGCCCGCAGTGTGGTGGGACTACATGCCGTCCATAACGCTCATTCGCTTTACTGAAGATCCGATAGGTAACCTGAAAATGTTCGTAATGCCAGCTATCGTTCTGGGTATGGCTTTGTCAGGCCTCACCATGAGGATGACTCGTACTATGATGCTGGAGGTACTGAGGCAGGATTATATCAGGACGGCCTGGGCTAAGGGGCTCAGGGAGAGGACAATGGTTATGAGACATGCCCTGAAGAATGCGTTAATCCCGATAATCACCGTAGTAGGGCTTCAGATGCCTATCTTGGTTGGGGGTACGGTTATCGTTGAGCAGATATTTTGCTTACCCGGAATGGGTCGACTCATCCTTAGTTCTATCCAAAGCAGAGACTACACAATAGTTAGTGGAACAGTGCTCGTGTTTTCAGTCGCGTTAGCATTCATCAATTTAATAGTTGACTTAGCCTATGGTTATTTGGACCCTAGGATCCAGTATAAATAAGGGGAAAATGGCAAGTATGGACGATAGCTCATCAGTGAGGACAATCGAGAGGAAGAAGCATTCCTGGCTGGTCTGGTTCGTCATAAGGTTGGTGAGGGAGAAGCCGCTGGGTACTGCAGGTGCGGTTATCACCTTATTCCTGCTACTAACCGGCATTTTAGCTAACTTCTTGGCCCCTTATGGGATGAACGAAGTTACAGGAGATATCTTAGCGGCGCCATCAGCCAAATACTGGCTGGGCACCGATAATCAGGGGCGAGACTTACTCAGCCGTGTTATCTTTGGAGCTCGTACTTCGGTGATTGTAGGTTTGGCTGCTTCTACTATGGCTACGATCACCTCGGTGATTATAGGTATGATATCAGGATACATAGGAAGTAAGTTTGATCTCATAGCGCAAAGGTTTGTTGATGCTGTGATGTGCGTGCCCCAGCTAATCGTTATTATGGCCGTGATAGCTCTCGTCGGGCCAGGTATGTGGCAGGTAATCCTTGTTTTAGGGTTGCTATATGGCATCACTGGTTCCAGGATAATAAGGGCCTCCGTTATCAGCATTAAAAGCAATATGTACGTAGAGGCGGCACTGGCCATCGGCTGTTCTAACTCAAGAATAATGATCCGGCATATTCTGCCCAATATTATGGCGTCCACAATTATACTATTTACTACACAGGTGCCAGGTGTTATTCTAACTGAGGCCTCTCTGAGCTTTCTCGGCTTCGGTATCCCTCCCCCGGCTCCCAGCTGGGGAGGTATGCTTAGTGGGAACAACCGTAATTATATGTTCTTGGCTCCGTGGATGCTTATATGGCCTGGTTTTGCCATTAGCCTCGTAGTATATGGTATAAATATGTTTGGCGATGCGGTGAGAGATATACTGGACCCGAGGTTGAGGGGTGGCGCTGGGCGTTATGGATCGAGAGTGAAAAAGAAGCCAAAATAAGAAGGAGCGCCCCAACGCTCCAGAAGGGACTTATCAAATTATTTGGGTAGGTAACCTAACTTTAGGTTAGGGGAGGTCAGTAATAATACTGACCTCGGTGAAGGTATTATGCCTTAGGTAACCTAGGATTTTCCTCACACGCGTCTATTTTCTCTGCTGAGTATTGGCATTCTTCCAGCTGGGATGAAACTTGGTGAACTCAGGCTTTTCTCATGGCAAAAAATCTGTACAGAATATCGTTGACGAATTCGAAGCCATTATCTGAATTTTCCGCCATTCCACTCAAACACAGCCTTTTCTATTACCTGCTTTGAAGCCTAGAAAGTAGATCGTTGAGGCTTGCTTATGATTGCCTCTTCTTCCCACCAATCAGGAGGGCACTTCTGTGGGATTCAGGATATTGATATACTCGCCAATAGTCAGGAAGCCTCAATGAATAACTAGGTCCATCCGCCCGTAACCCATCTTCGAAGTATCCAACCCAGCGATCCGCTTGGTGTCTTGCGCTTGAGCAGTGACCTTGGATTACCTTTTGACCTCAAAAATGTGTAATATCTTTGGCACTTTAGTTTCCTATCGATGGTACCTGAACTCGTATCCTTAATTTCAAGGCGACCTCATCGCATATCTTGAACTCGCTAAGGCTATTCAATCCACCATTACTTTATCAATACCTAACTTTCTCAAGTGTGATAAAGATATCTTATTTGAGCATTTCGTTTCTTAACTCCAATTGTATGACTAAACATATCCATTCTGCGCAGGACTGCCTCTTTCAAAAAAGATGGTTCATATTCCTACGACGATCAATTACTTCCTCAATCATTGTAATCAGGTCCCAATCTAGTTCAGCAGGATACTTTTGGCGGGCATACTCACGAAATTCAGGCAGCTCACGATGTTTTTCTGCATCTGTTCTGGAAAGATGACCAACAATGCACAGAACCTCCTCCAATGGCACACCACTATATTCAGCTAGCTTCCGGCACGACTTAATGTTGGGGACATCCTTACCCGAAAGCCAGCGACTAATGGTGGCGTGCCCAATACCTAAATCAGCTGCCAGTTGACTGGGTAGGCGTTTACGTCGACGCATTACCTCATTCAGAAATGAAACTATGGGGACCTCTTCTTTATTCATAGGTAGGATGTTACCATAGGTAAAACATCTTTTTCAATAGCGCGTAGCAGATTAGACGATGAGGCCATAAAAATTTTTGCTAAACCTCTTGACTTTGGTCATTTGACTTGTTATAATTTCTGCGAATAAGTCCGCTGGCGTACAATGCATGACCGCAAAGGAACAAAATATATCGGCAGAAGTGACACAGGGAATAAGCGGCTTTAAAAAGTTATTTAGCTAAAGAAACATGATTATTAATAGATCAGATTGAATGTGGTGTTCTCTCGCTACCCAGTTTTGCTATCGATGATAGCGTCAGATACTTTGACCAGAGTGGCTTGAGAAAGTAAAAGGGAAAGTATTTGGATGAGCCTTCTAAGACAAAGTAGCCAAGGCTCCTAAAAGAAGATGGACGAAAGTAGCTCAAAGTAGAGAAGCGGGACCTGGCAGAGGAAACCGGGGTAGTGGGGTTTTTCTAATTACCACTAGCTTTATTTGAGTACGCACTCCTCCCGTACCGGAACCCTGGGGGTAATCGGGCTTAACGGCAGGATCCAATAGAGAATAAGGGTCAGGTGAGAGGACAATGAAACTGAAGACAAGGGTCTTTGACTTATATAACGGGAAATACCGACGCTTGGTTGATTTAGCCCGGACGATGGGAGTATCCCAAGACATGATTTACAGGGTAAGAAAAGGTGAGCGCGGCATCCACGAAAGGTTTATTCTCGGAGCAATAAAAGCCTTTCCCGGATATAAACTTGATGACCTTTTCTATATCTCAGAGGATTAGCTAATGAAAAGTTTTAATAATTTACGTCAGGGTACTCGGGAAATCATGGCTGGGTCTTTAAGATTCTACCCGCTCATTTCCCACTCCGTGAGGCGCTATGACTGTAATCGGAGTTAGAACCCTGCCCCAATAAGGAGGTTGATGCTATGGAACAAAACTTTAGGTAAGGTGGTAGTAGAGCAATAATACAAAATTAAGGAGGAAAAATTAAATGAAACGGAAGGTTTTGTGGTTGGGGTTGAGTTGCTTACTGGTGGCGAGTTTAGTGCTAGCTTCCTGCGCTAAGGAAGAGGTAGTAACGCCGGGAGAGCAGGAAGAGGAGGAAGAGGTAGTAACACCAACAGCAGGTGAGCCACAATATGGCGGGACGCTTCGTATGCATACTATGTACTCTACAGACCCACCTAGTTGGGACCTAATGGTTGGCAAGCACGTGACAGCTTCCCAGAACTCGCCATATATGGAGGAGCTAGTAGTAGGAGACGTGATTGGGAAGGGGCCGAGAGGCACCAATCAATATTCATTTGGGATTTTAGGCAGTATTCCCGAGGATGTTCTGACAGGTAATTTGGCCCAAAGTTGGGAGTGGGTAGATACATCCACCTTGGTCTTCCATATACGTCCGGGTATTATGTGGGCAGCTAATCCCTACATAGGTTTCCAATCTAGAGAATATACTGCCTATGATGCTGAATGGTGCCTAAACCGCTACAAGGAAAGCATTTGGGGCCCACAGTACCTCGCGTGGGTAGACTCTTTTGAAGCTACGGACAAATACACTTTGGTGGTTCATACCAATTGCTACACTGTTGCATGGGTTCAGGATATCCTGACTCTAGGTCTTCAATATCCCTCTGAGGTGGTAGAAGCTGGTATTGAGAATTGGAGGAATCATGTGGGTACAGGACCATTTATCATGATAGATTATGTTGCGGGTTCTTACACAGCTTACGAAAGGAACCCTAATTACTGGGGCAAGGTGACCATCAACGGCAAAGAATATCAACTACCGTTTGTTGACAAACTATTTAACCCCATTATTCCCGATTCAGCTACCCAGATGGCCGCCCTGAAGACGGGAAAAGTTGACGTCGACTTGGCTGTTGTCGCTACCTACAAAGACACCCTGCGCACAGTGTGTCCGCAGTTAATAGTAACCAAACATCTCCATAACTGTGCTTGGATAGTGGTTTTCTCGGATAACCCTCCTTTCAACGATATAAATGTCCGGCGCGCTATGATGATTGGCACAGATATGAAAGCCGTAGCTCAAGCCGTATGGGGTGAAGGTGTCCAGCAGGTTTTCCCATTTACTCCATTATCTTCTCCCGCCATTTACACCCAAATAGAGGACCTTCCTCCGGAAACCAAAGCCTTATTTGAGTATGACCCAGTGAAGGCGAAAGAAATGTTGGCTGATGCTGGCTATCCAAACGGCTTTGACACGGAGCTGGTTTTTAGAGCGGACAGGACCCAGTTTCAGGAGAGAGAAATGGCAGAAAATCTTGCCTCCAGATGGGCAGCGATTGGGATTAGGACTACACTAAGAGGACTTGATGGCTCTCCCTTCATTTCTTTAGTCCAGTACGAGCGCCGGTTCCCAGCCATGGCATTAAGGCCTTGCGGGAATACTAATCCCCAAGACGGCTTAACGCTAATGATGAACAACCCGAGTTTGACAAATCTCAATTCTGATGAGTCTTTCAAAACGAAAGCTACGAGTGCGCTGTCAATGTTAGACGTGACTGAGCGAAACGCAGCCTATAAGGAGCTTGGTATATATATCATCAATAACGTTAACCCCTGGGGCGTCAGTTCTCCATATGAGCTAGGCTGCTATTGGCCGTGGGTAAAGAATTACTATGGCGAGCTGGAGGCTGGAAACCACTACCAGACGACGCTGTGGGCCAATATATGGGTCGACCAGAACCTGAAGGCAGAGATGGGTTATAGGTAAACTAGCTGCCAAGGATACAGCCTTGGCAAGTCGGCTTAGTGGTAAGAACAACTTTGGGGGGGGAATTTACTCCCCCCCAAAGTGTTATGACGGCAGGTCACAGGTTCAATATGGCTTCAATTGTTGATGGGGAGAAATGCCGCAGCACACTCGTTGGTAAGGTCTACCTATTGTAGAGTAAATCAATTTTGAACGAGAAGCAATAAAGACAAACTGAAAAGGGGAACAAACTATATGGGAAGGCAATTTAAAGTGGTGCGGGTGGATAGGAGCAGTGGTAGTATTTTGATAGACGAGGCCCGGGAGCTGGCCAAGGTGAATGCGGAGTTAGTGGGGGCTGATTGTACCACCGAGGACGAGATAATTGAGGTGGCTAAAGATGCTGATGCCATACTGGTG
>Ga0172363_10005112_pt1 | contig 10590 bp, 10 predicted proteins | sample LakKivs2_kivu2a2_FD_114541 | JGI IMG/M metagenome (GOLD analysis project Ga0172363, IMG submission 114541) | Sediment microbial communities from Lake Kivu, Rwanda - Sediment s2_kivu2a2 | ecosystem: Environmental > Aquatic > Freshwater > Lake > Sediment | place: Rwanda: Western Province, Lake... | reverse complement strand
TTACGTGGGAAACAAATCTGCCCGCGAAACAACTTTTATAGCATCTGCATCATACTGTACAATACTTTCCACATAATACGGCACAGAAGGGTATGCGCTTGGACATCGAAACAAAGATTGAGTTAATCTGCAAACCTCCAACCGAAGAAGTCCTTACCCCTCAGGACCTGAGGCAACTGTTGGAAAACGAGGAACACCCTGTAGCCTACAACGGCTGGGAACCGTCAGGTCTCGTTCACTTGGGAACAGGCGTCATCTGCGCCTGCAAAATGAAAGATTTCGCACAAGCAGGAATCCGTTACAAGGCTTACCTATCCACTTGGCACGCTTGGCTAAACAATAAACTTGGCGGAGACCTCTCGCTCATAAGAAAAGCTGCTGACCTCTTCAAACACTCGTGGATCGCCCTCGGCGTTCCACAAGACAAGATAGAATTCATCTATTCAGACGAACTCTACAGCAACCTCGCCTACTGGGAAAAAACAATCACGATCGCAAAAAACCTGTCCATCGCCCGCGGCAGACGCACGCTTGAAATTGCAGGAAGAAAAGAAACCGAAGCCCGAATGGTCTCAGACTTCCTCTATACCCCCATGCAAGTCGCAGACATATTCCACATGCAAGTGAAAATCTGCCAACTAGGCATAGACCAACGCAAAGCAAACGTCGTAGCGCGGGAACTAGGCGAACGCCTAGGCTTCTGGAAACCCGTGTGCGTCCACCATCACCTACTTCAAGGACTAGAGAAGCCGAAAATCTGGCCAATCCCAGAAGGACAAGAAAAAGAAGCCTTGTCCTCGGCTAAGATGAGTAAGAGCAAGCCTGAAACCTGCATATTCCTCTACGACACTCCAGAAGAGATAAAAAGCAAGATGACCCGAGCCTTCTGCCCTGAAAAGACAGTTCAGTTCAACCCAGTTCTCGACATCGCCAAACACATAATATTCAGAGAAAAACAAGTTTTCAGAATAGATCGCCCAGCCAAATTCGGCGGCTCAGTTGAATTTGTAAGCTTCGGCGAACTTGAAAAAGCCTACTCGCAAGGCAAACTGCACCCGCAAGACCTCAAGAACTCGGTGGCTGAAGAACTGGTGTCAATACTGGAGCCAGTTAGAAAGTACTTCGAAAACAACAAGGAAGCCAAAAGCTGCCTGACCACGGTGAAAAACGCAAAGGTAACAAGGTAAACCCGTTTTGTCCGCTCACATGAAAGAAAGACAGGAAAGAATCCTGCGCATTCTGGAGTGTCTTTCTGAAGAAAACTCCGCTGGAACGCCGATAGTAGTTGAAGGAAAGAAGGACATGCAAGCGCTCAGAGCACTGGGCTTAGAAGGCAAATTAGTCACAGCGAAAACGGGCGGTAAAACCCTTCTGGACGTTGTCTCCGAACTCGAGGAAACTGAAACGCAAAAGGCCATCCTCTTACTGGATTATGACAGAAGGGGAAAAGAATGGACAAGACGACTGAAACAGCTTCTTGAAAGAACAGGAATATCGCCTGAAACCGCATTCTGGACCGACCTGTTCAGCCTCGTTGGAAGACAAGTCAAAGATGTTGAAGGCTTAGCTGCTTACATGGAGACAATGAAGAAGAAAGCTCTCGAAGACTGGAAAAGGTTAAAGAGGGAGATTCATAATTCATAAGTGTAATATAGAGTGAACGTTAAGACATAACGTCGTGATACGAGAACAGAATTCTCTTATCACGAATATGACACTCACAACTAACTACGTAACAGGAGGTACACAATTACGGGATCATCCCAAGCGTTTACCATAAAATATATTATACACGCGAAGTTCGAGATAGAAGGAGTAGTAGAAAAACCAGACGTTATAGGAGCAGTCTTCGGACAAACAGAAGGCTTGTTCGGACCAGAACTTGATTTGAGAGAACTGCAGAAGTCAGGCAGAATTGGAAGAATAGAAATCGAGCTACGCTCAAAAAACGACCAGACAACGGGCGAAATAACCGTTCCGACAAGCCTAGACCGCGTCTCCACAGCCCTAATTGCTTCGAGCATCGAAAGCATAAACAGAGTTGGACCATGCGCTGCAAAAGTGACCCTTGAAAAAGTCGAAGACGTCAGAGAAGCACGAAGAAAAATCATAATCGACCGAGCAAAGGAGATTCTTCACAAGTGGACAATTGAATCCATGCCTTCCGTTGACGAAGTCTTCAAAGAAATCTCAGAAACAATGAAGATTGGCAAAGTCGAAAAATACGGGCCAGATGAACTGCCCGCAGGGCCAGAACTTGAAAACGCCAAAGAAATAATCATCGTCGAAGGAAGGGCAGACATAATAAACCTTATGCGTTGCGGATTGTCAAACACGGTTGCTCTTGAAGGCGCAAAAGTCCCAGAGAGCATCAAGAAACTCTGCAAAGAAAAAGAGGCAACAGTTTTTCTTGATGGAGACAGGGGCGGCGACCTCATCCTGAAGGAACTTCTGCAAGTGACCAATTTCAAATATGTCAGCAGAGCGCCGAGAGGAAAGGAAGTTGAAGAGCTGAACTGCAAAGAGATTTTTGACGCTCTAGAAGCGAAAGTTCAGATTGAAGACTTGTACAAGCCCAAAAGAGAAAAACCAAAAGTGGAGATTCCGAAAGAACTCGGAGAAACGATAAAAACGCTGGAAGGCACGCTGGAAGCCGTCCTGCTGAACGAAAAACTCGAACAAATAGAAAAGCTGCCAGTAAGCCAGTTGGCTGAAAAACTGCAGCACATAGACGGCGTGGACACGATTGTTTTCGACGGAATAATAACTCAAAGAATCGTGGATGTTGCAAGCGAGAAAAACATCAAAAAAATCATCGCTTCACGCGTGTCAGAAGCCGTCAAACCCTCATTGGCCGTTCAGCTTTTGACGTTCGCAGAAGCCACTGGAACCTAACCGTTGAAATAGTCTGTAAGTCTCTTATTCTCCTTCTCAATCCTTTTTGATTCAAGCAGAGTTTCCTCTTTAACATTGAAACTTTCAAGAATCCTCGCTGCAGCAGGCACAACCTGTTTAGTAACGTAGTATTCCACATCTACTTCGCTGTAGGACGCGAACATGTAAGGCTTAACTCTCTCATACAGATGTCCTGCGCCGACCACAACGACATATCCAACCTTATCACCTACCGCAAGCTCCCACCCTTTTTTCCTCAACATCTTTGCAGCTTCAACATGTGAAGCCTTCACTGCATATTCCTCAGCAGGCTTAGTCAAAGTCTTCCAGATTATGAGATCACGATAAGGAACCTGTCTCCGTCGAAGTTCACGGATAAATTGTTGAACGAACTCGACGGCTTTCTGAGGTGACTGCTCCTTCAAAACAATTTCCAGAACTCTTTCCTGCGCCTTCTTAGCTACAGCTGCCCAGTCACCGCGCATGACTTCCAGCCCCACAATGTCAAGTCTTCCATCAGGCAAAAGTCCGCCGTAACGTTTCTTGGCTTCCGTGAAGAGAATCCGAACGTAGACCTTGTCTAAACTGATTTCCAGCCTGAAAAGCTCAGCTATTTCCTTTGACAGCTTTCTGATTTTCTCCGGCTCATTTTCTGCGAATATGCTGTCCGTGTCGCCATAAACAACCTTCAAGCCTTCATTCTCAGCCATCTCAATAGTTCTAAGAATGATGTGTCTTCCCCAAGCTGACGCTGCCTCAGCAACTGGTTTCATGTACCACCTTGCCCCAGTCCACCCAGCGTACCCGTAAGAGGCGTTTGCAATCACCTTCACAGCTTTCTGGCGAGCGTCCAAAACTCGATATTCCACGCTTCTCTGAGGAATGTCCTTCATTTTTGAACGTATCTCATTCCGCACATTGATGAGATAGGACAAAACTGCCTTGTAGAAACCTGCTGGTTCCTTCAAGAATCTGTGTTTGACTTCTGGAGCTTCATACACTTGCGACGGTGACACAGGCTCCTTGAGAGGCACATAAGTGTCTGGCGAAATATTGTAGGCAATCATCAGATTAGGATACATGGATTTGAAGTCTAAAACCGCAACGTTCTCATGTACTCCTGATTCGGGCTTGAGCACTACGCCGCCTAAGTATGGAATGTACGGTTGCTCGATTCTTTTAGGCACAAGTTCGCCAGATTTGTGCGTGTTCTTTATCAGGAACCATTCAACCTTGAAGCCTGCGGCTGCTGCTCCAATGTGATCTAGAGGTAGGCCTACAAGGTTGGAGAGTTGCATAGCGAAATCCAAGATGGCTTCAGCCACGCCCATGACGCAGCGAGTGTTGTCCATCGAGAACTCCTTTAACACCCGCCGTTTCTCTTTGTCATCCCAATAATCTGCGAAATCTATGTCTTCAACAATTCTGCGCTTTTCAATCTTCATCACGTCAAGATAGTCTGCCAAATTCTCTAATGTCTGAACTTTCACTTCTGGAAATTCGCTGGCAAAATCAGAGAGATCTATGTTGGCTCTTCCAGTTACAGAAACATGGCCATAAACGCTTGTGTGGGGTTCTGTTTTCGTGCGGTCAACATACAAACGGAGCCCCAACCTCTTGCATCTTTCGCGCAAATACAGCCAGTGCTGACTATTCACTCCATACCCGACAATAATGTCTGGATCAAGCTTTCGAACATAGTTCACAAACGTCTCCAAGACAATTCCATCATTCTTTTCTTCATCTGCGAAAAACTGTTTTTCTTCACTGAAGTTTGTTGCTGTTGAAACTATGACTACGGGGTTTCTGTCAGGTTTCGGTGAGCCTTCTTTGCTGTAGTATATTGTTGAAAACCCTAGGATTCTCAATTTCGGAACTGCTGTGTCTTCAAGAAGTTTCGGAGGCGACTTGGCAGCGTAGATCGTGTCTACTTGAGCGTCTGGCGAGTTTATTTCTTCGATTGCTTCTATTTCATGCCAACTGCACGGGACAATGTTGTTGTCGATAAGATAACGCATGGTGAAGCGAATGTCGTCTTCGAGACAGTCTCTTACACCTTCGAGCTCTCGAAGAGCTTCAGCAAGTTCCTTAACAGCATCAGTACACTTGCAGACAACCTTCACAACCTTCACGGGCTTTCCGAAAAACCTTCTGTCAACAACATCCAACCTCGAAATAGAAGAGAATTGTTTACTCTCAATCTCTTCAACAACTTTCTCAGGATCAGCTTTTTCCTCAATCACAGCGTAAAAATAGGGAAGAAAGCCTCTGTCAACTACAAGCACTCTTTTCCCAGCCTTATCGATTCCCCAAAGCCAAATTTCAGGTTTATCTGCCTTAACCTCAGAATTCACGTCTAGAAGCCAAAAAGTAACAACCATGAAAATCCACCTCTCCCTCAGCAATCAATAGTGAAGCGTTGTCGATTTTAAAATCTTTAGATAAAAGCCAAACATTGACAAACCCACAAAACGAGTTTCTTCAAACTGGTTCTTCACATCTACTTTTTAACAGGAAAACCAATTACTCAATGCTAATGCTAAACAAAAAGAGAGGATTGTCTTGAAAATCTTGGGGAAAAACTTTAAAAAAGGATTTATCAAGGCCGTCCCTGAAACGATCGACGATTTCTGGCATCTGTACAATGTCATTCACAAGGATGATGAAGTCTACGCGTACACGACGCGGGAAATAAAGCCTGATGGCAAGTATGCGAGACCGCGACGGGGAGAACGAGTTTCCGTTTTCCTAGGAGTCAAGGTTGAAGAGGTTGCTTGGGACAAGCTTCTGCAGAGACTTAGAATTCACGGCACCATCTGCGAGGCGCCGGAAACTGTGCCGACAGGCGCACATCACTCGCTCAACATAGCTCTCAACACGCCTGTAACCATCGTGAAGAAAGAATGGGCTAGACACTACGTTGAGAGACTGGAGAAAGCGAGCAGGACGTCTGAAAAACCGATAATAGTGGTTGCTATTGACGACGAAAACCTCGTAGTTGCCACCACCGCTCAATACGGCGTTGAAGTGAAAGTTGAGGAAAGAATAAAGCTTCCTGGAAAACTTGAAGCTGAAAAGAGAACCGCGGCGTTGCAGGAGTATTTTAGAAAGACACTGAGTACTCTGCGCCAAACACTGGCAACAACGCCCAGTCCAATAGCAATTATTGGTGTGGGATTCGTGAAAAACGACTTCGTTAAATTCTTGGAGAACGAGGCTGCTGAAGTTGCCAAGTCTGTTGTGGACGTGAAGAGCGTAAACAACGACGGCGTCGCTGGGATATATGAGGCGTTACGTTCAGGCGTGCTGCTTAAGTCAATGAAGCATCTGCGGATTGCTGAGGAGACAAGCGTGATGGAAGAGGTTTTGAAGAGGCTCGGCAAAGGCGAATCAAACGTTACTTATGGACTTGAGGATGTTGAAAGAGCAGAAGAGGCGGGAGCTGTTGAAAAGCTTGTTTTGGCAGATGTGCTGCTACGCGAGTCCACCGACGAGAAGCGTTTACACGTCGAAGAAATCATGACGAAAGTGGAACAGAAAGGAGGCGCAGTGATCGTTATCAGCACTGAACATGAAGCAGGAGCAAAACTTCTAGCCCTAGGCGGCGCTGCCGCAATTCTTCGCTATTCACTTCCATAGGGTCCTGTTCATATCATTTATGCAAGAACTTGGAAGCTGATGGAATCAGATGGAAACCATATTATATTAAGTCATATTATATGATTTTGTTCTCGAAGGAACCGAGATGAACGGTATGGCGAAGAGGAAACCTACAATTCACATCCAAAACATTGTTGCATCCGCAGCTCTCAACCAGAAAATAAGCCTTAAACAGATTGTGGAAAAGTTTCCATACGCCGAATACAGTCCACGAGTTTTTCCGGGGCTGGTTTTCCGCTTGAAGAAACCGAAAACTGCTACTCTCATATTTGAAACTGGCAAAATGGTCTGCACTGGAGCAAAGTCAGAGAAGGAAGCGATACAAGCGGTGAACAAAGTTTCAAAGGAACTCAAGAAGCACGGAATACCAATAGCGAACAAGCCTGACATTCACATTCAAAACGTTGTTGCGTCAGCGGAGCTTGGCGGAGAAATAGACTTGGAAAACGTGGTTTACAAGCTTAAGAGGGTGATGTATGAGCCTGAGCAGTTTCCGGGAGCCGTCTACAGGATGGATGAGCCCAAGGTGGTTTTTCTAATATTCTCAGCTGGCAAGCTTGTCTGTGTGGGTGCGAAGAAGGAGCAGGAAGTCTATGATGCTGTGGATAACATTCAGAAGTTGCTTGAAGAGAAGGAACTCATCTATTACTCGCGCTAGAATTGAATGGCCCTTTTATGAAAGTCTCAGTCGTCTGCGAATTGCAGGATTTTGGTCTGCAACTTTTTTTAGAGTTTCTTCGAAAGTCTCGTTCTCCTGTAGCTCTTTCTTGAGGAAAACGCCTGTTCTGCCAACATCGTCTCTGCGTAGAAGCGTGCGAACACGGTCTTTGACGGTTTCAGCAGTTATTCCAAGCAGTTTGGCAACTTGTTCTTCACGTCCGACGATTGCGCTTTCTCTGTGTCCCTTCTCTGTGGGCTCAATGAGTATCAACTGCTTGGTGACGCCTGCGACTCTAGAGCTTGCTTCTAGGTCTTTGAGTGTGGCTTCGCCGCCGAACCTGTAAAATTCCATTTCCACCTTCCGCATCTGTGTCAATGGAAAAGAGATGCTTGTGTTCTCGTCAATCTCGATGTGCGCTTTAATAGCGTAAGTAGGCGTTGCCTGCACGATTAGACGTCTGTTAGTTGGAATGCCTGCTTTTTCCAAGGCAGTTTCGACGGTGAAAGAGGAGGGCTGATTTGGCAGGAAGATGTCTATGTCGCTTTTCTTGTGAACATCTCCTCTTGCAATGCTGCCGTGTGTAATGGGTTCGACGTGAATCTGCTCGAACACTTTCATGGTGCGCATGGCTTTCTGTCTGAAATTCTCAAGCAAAACCCAATGCTTATCACTGTAGGAGACTTCTCGAAAATCCAAGCGCCTCAAAGGCTTCTTCGCCATCCTGCTTTCCTCCTTCAAAAGATTATTGTATCTGGTTTATTTCAGTAGCGAAAGGTTTCCGCATATTGTTCCTTTATCCGTTCTATGAACTATTTCTCATACGGCTCAGTCTTTTTCCTATATTGTTTAGCTTGTGCTCGTTATGCCAATCATTAAGGATTGACAAGTTTGAGAAGGCAATCAGCAATGTTCAGGCAGAACTGGAATCAGAACTTGACTGCGATGACTGGTTCAAAGACTGTCTGTTTTCAAATAGCAAGATTTCGGATGCTTGCATCGATTCACTTATTGGCGACTGGGTGACAGAAAAGATAAAAAGAGACAAGATAAATAATCGGTATGTGACTATACAGCAAATTATATAAGCGAAATTTTACTGTTAAGCGTCTAGCCCTGATTGAAGGGCAGAAAGAGAACAGGAGGAAGATGAGAAAATGGCGAGCAAAAGCCAAAATGAAAAAGACGGATTGAGGACTTTGGGCACGATACTTGAACTGGTGGGAGTTCCTATTCTGATTATAGTCGCTGTACTGCAGAAAATGCTGAACCAAGACCTTGGAGTAATTGGTGTTCTACTCGTCGTTGGAGTTTGTATGTTCTTTGCAGGTCTGGTACTTTCTCATCTCCCTCAAGAAACAGAAGAAAAGGAGAAAAAAGGAAAATGAAAGAACGATTTGTAATTGTAACTCTTCTGATAGCTATGGTTGCTGTGACTCAGATACCAATTTCTCCAGTGAATGCCAAAGATGTCGCACTAAAGCTTATTTCAGGTTCAAGCTGCGACCCGACAACTTTTGAATACGATGGACACATGGTAGCTTAAGGATTCGCTGTATCCATATCTGCGGATTTGCCCCTTATTGACGGGCGCATTACCCAAATCAAATCTGGCTGTGCAGTGGCAGGCTTGGGTGACAGTTGGTACTTCTCGTCGCCCTATTATTACGTCGAATATACCCCTTACGTGAAGGAGATGTCTGTGAGAGTTGAAGGTTACTATCATTACACTAAAGATGTAATTGCACTTTATGACAACACAGGGACAGGGGGTTCTAGTTGGGACTTCTTTTCTGTAGCTCTTGAAGGGATAGGTATCGTTTTCACTGCATATGACATCTATGATTGGCTTGCAAAAATCTATCAACAGCCTCCAGATGCGGAGTGGGAAGGTGCTGGTCACTGGTCCAGAGCCATTACGAGGCAAAAGACAGAACCTGCGTGGAACCCCCCGGGGGGGGGCAGATGGGTGGACCCAAATGGTCCTCTACTCAAAACTAGTAGTGCGAATCTTTGGGGTTATTTCGAGGAAGGCAGTTCCTACATTCTCAGCGTCACGGCTCAGGCTGAAATCTATGTTCAATCATGGAGCTTGAATAGTAACTATGTTCACCATATATACGTCGGTACTTATTCAGTCAGTTTTGAGGTATCTCTCAACCCAGTTTGTGCGATGAAAACCGGGACTGACGGTTACTTCTATGTGCCAATTTGCTCACCAAGCCTTCTTAAAATCGAGATGTTATTTGACGACACTCTTGTTGGGGATCAGACAGGTGGAACAAGTCCTTATACTGACATATCAGATTACCCAGACACCTACGTGGAAATGATGGATTTCTTTGTGGTAAATGCTGCTTTTGGTTCTCAAGAAGGTTCGGCGAAATGGAATTACATGGCAGATGTTAATTCTGATGGATATATAGAGTTAATGGATTCTTTCGTAATAAGCCAACATTACGGCAACCATGGGACATACATCACCAACTTATCAACGGTTACAGTTACATTCGACACTGGTGATGTTTCTTCACCCGACAGCAACGGTTTCATAAATCATAATTTGGATTGCATTGATTGTCTTATGGCTTGGACATCCAAGTTTCAAACGTAAGAGGGTCGGATATTTCTGAAACCACGGCTTCTTTCATGGAGCGCTTAAAACCACGGCTTCTATTATCCGGCAAAAACTGGCTAAAGTGTTCTTGAAAATCCAATATCCAGTTTTATGATATGTTCAAGTTTAATTACTTATTTAGTATTTCTAAGGAACTGATTGATGTCGTGGAAACGTGGGCAAAGACTCTGAGATGTGTGGTGTTTGCAGACGGCGAGAAGTGTTCTTTTTCAGACGATATTCTGGAGTGAAACTGTGCAGAAGATGCTTCGTCAAATCTATCGAGGACAAAGTCAGAGCGACAATTGCCCATTACCGCATGCTCAAGTTTGACGACAAGATCGCAGTGGCTGTTTCAGGCGGCAAGGACAGCGTCAGCCTGCTTCACATTCTTGCCAAGATTGAGCGCGCCTCTCCTAAGGCGTCGCTTGTGGCAGTAACGGTTGATGAAGGAATCAAAGGATATCGAGATGAAGCCTTGGAAATTGCTGCTTTCTACTGCAGAAAACTCGGCATAGAACACCATGTGACTTCTTTCGAGCAGCTTTTCGGCATCACGCTTGACGAGATCGTGGAGAACATGAAAGAGGGAAAGCGTAAGGGAGTAACGTCATGTGCATGCTGCGGTGTTCTGCGAAGAAAAGCGTTGAATGTGGCTGCTAGAGAATTGGGGGCGGATAAGCTTGCGACGGCTCACACTTTGGATGATGAAACACAGACGATTCTTCTAAACATTCTTCACGGCGACGTCCTGCGAATA
>Ga0172363_10005111_pt1 | contig 10591 bp, 7 predicted proteins | sample LakKivs2_kivu2a2_FD_114541 | JGI IMG/M metagenome (GOLD analysis project Ga0172363, IMG submission 114541) | Sediment microbial communities from Lake Kivu, Rwanda - Sediment s2_kivu2a2 | ecosystem: Environmental > Aquatic > Freshwater > Lake > Sediment | place: Rwanda: Western Province, Lake... | reverse complement strand
GACGGGGAGGGGCGTCCGGCGCCCATGCAGGCCGAGCGGGTTAGGAAGCCTGGTTCGGATCTGAACGTGATGACAGGTCGCCGTGAGCCATCCGGACAGCCTCTCGAGTTCATCGCCGCCGATGTCCCTGCCCTCGGCTATAGAACCTATTACCTCCGAAAAGAAGAACCGCCCGCCGTTCCCATCGACCCGGCCAGCATGACGCTTGTCGATCGGACCCAGACGACGATCGAGAGCGACTTCTACCTCATCACCCTCGCCCCCGGCGGCGTCTCCCGCATCTACGACAAGGAGCTCGGCCGCGATGTGCTTGACACGCGGAAGTTCAACGGCTTCGAAGTCTTCACCATGCGCTCTGTCGGCAACGGCGCCGGAGAGTTCGGCCGGGTCCAACAGCCGACCATGGAGGCCTTCGACCAGATGAGCCGCCACAGGCCCGCTTGGTATCTCGTCAAAGAGGAATCGGGCCCGGTCAAGTTCGTTTGCGCTTTTGAACAGCCTTTCGCCGGCTGCACGGTCCGGCAGAAACTCATCGTCTACCTTTCCATCAAGCGCGTCGACTGCGAGGTCTCCCTCCTCGGCTGGGACGGCGATCCTTACCGGGAGTTCCGCTTGGCCGTCCCGGTCGCCGCCGAGAAGGGCCAGGTGGCCTACGAGATCCCCCTCGGGGTCCTCGAGGTCGGCTCGGGCGAGGCCAAGGGCACGGGCGGGCCGGCTTACGGGAACCTCGTCTACGACGAAGAGATGAGGGACATCCGGCCGCGGGAGGTCCAGAACTTCCTCTACGGCGGCGACGACCGGTTCGGGCTGACCCTGACCACGAGCGTTGCCGTCAACGACTTCAAGGACCCGACAGACGACCCTGTTCCCTACCCTATTCTCCAGCCGATCCTTCTGGCCTCGCGGCGGAGCTGCCACGGCGAAGGCAACTGGTACCTTCAGGAGGGCGACCACCATTACCGGTTCTCGCTGACCAGCCACGCCGCCGGGTGGCGGAACGGCTACCGGGCGGGCGTCGCCCCGAACGATCCGCTCGTCGCCGTGGTGGCCCCGGCGGCCGCTCCGAAAGCCGACCTTCCGGAATCGAAGAGCTTCCTTCCCTATTCCGCCCCGAACATCGTCCTCTCGACTCTAAAGAAGGCGGAAACGGACGACGCCGTCATCCTGCGCCTTTACGACATCGAAGGAAAGGACACGGAGGCGGGGATCGAGCTCTTCGCCCCGACCAAGAGGGCCTTACGGACGAGCGTCATCGAGGAAGAGGGCGCCGTCATCACACCCAAAAAAGGAAAGACCGCGGTCCCGGTCGGGCATCACGCGGTCGAAACCGTCAAGCTCGTTCCCGACTGGAAAAGGCGTTAGTTTCGCGGCCCGGTGAGAATCCCCGGGCCTCCCGAGCGTCTTTAGGTGCGGATCACGAGACACGGGAGGTCCGGATGAAGAACAAGCTCAGTCCCGAGGAATTCGTCAGGCTGGCCATCACCCGCCTGCGCCTGGAGAACTACAAGGGCATCCACTCGATCTACAGCGGGTTCAACGACGCCTTCAAGACCTACTTCGACGGCGCCAATCCCATCGACGCGACGGGCGATCTGGCCAAGCAGGGCAAGATCGGGCTCCGGCCGGTCAAGGGCGGGGTCATGCTCTATCTTCCCGGCGAGGGCCCGGAGATGAGCCGCGGCGACATGGCCCTGAAGAAAATGGGCCTGCTCGACAAGCCCGCGGCCAAGGACTAGCCGGGCCGGTTGATTTTCGGCGGCCATCGCTCCATACTCTCCCCGAAGGAGGGCGCCATGGAGCGATGGACGCGCCGGAGATTCCTCGCGGGATCGGCCCAGGCTGCAGCCGGTGCGGCCTTGCTGGGGACATCCTGCGGCCCGAGCCTCAGGGACGGCGCGGACGGCGACCCGTTCCGCGACGGCGGCCAGGCCGTCATGTCCCTCGACGGGACGTGGCTCTTCCGGACGGACCCCGAGAAGCAGGGCGAGGCCCGCGCCTGGGCGGCCCTGCCTGCGGCCAAGGACGGTTGGGACGAGGTCGCCGTGCCGTCCACGTGGCAGGTCGCCGCGAAAACGGCCGACTACATGGGCGCCGCCTGGTATCGCCGGGACTTTCAGGCCCCGGCCGCGTGGAAGGGGAAGGTCGTCCGGGTCGAGTTCGAAGCCGTGTTCCATACGGCGGAGGTCTTCGTCAACGGCCGCAAGGCCGGCGAACACGCCGGCAAAGGCTATACCGCCTTCACGATCGACATCTCCGGCCTGGTCGAATTCGGCGGGGCCAACACGATCGCGGTCCGGGTCGACAACGCCTTCGCCCCGGACATGCTTCCGCGGGGCGACTCCTACGACTGGACGCCGGACGGAGGGATCACCCGGCCTGTCCGTCTCATCGTGACGCCCCCGGTCTACATCGAGCGCCTCTGGATCGATACGGTCCCCGATCTCGCCGCCGATGAAGCGTCTCTGTCGGTCTGGGCGACAGTCCATAACGCGACATCCCGAGCTGTCCGGATCCGGCCTGAATACGCTCTCAAAGAGGAGGCGACCGGGGCGGTGACCATGTTCGGCATGGGATTCCTTGAAGAAGAGATCCCGGCCCGGACGTCTCGCGACATCCATGTGACCTCCGGGAGCAACATACCTCACCCCAAGCTCTGGCATTTCGACCATCCCTTCCTTTACGTCCTAGAGGCTTCCATCTCCCGTAAGGCCAAGACCGTTCATAAGGCCTCGACGACCTTCGGCATCCGCAAGATCGAGGTCCGGGGCACGGAGTTCCTGTTCAACGGCGAGCCGGTCCGGCTGGCCGGGGTCGAGCGCATGGCCGGAAGCCATCCGGATCTCGGCATGGCCGAGCCGACCTCTTGGATCGAGCACGATCACGCCGACCTCAAGGAGCTCAACTGCGTCTTCACCCGCGTTCATTGGCCTCAGGACCGCCGGGTGCTGGACACTTGCGACCGCCAGGGCATCCTCATCCAGCTCGAGGTGCCGACTTGGGGGCCCGGAACGTTCCAGAAGCTCGACGGGGACCTCCTCGAGAAGATCACAGCCAACGGGCTCGAACAGCTCCGCGAGATGATCTCTCGCGACCGCAACCACCCCTGCGTCTTCTCCTGGGGCCTCTGCAACGAGGTCGACGGCCAGAACCCGGTCGCGCAGGGATTCGTCCGACGGATGCTCCGCGAGGCCAAACGCCTCGACCCGTCGCGCCTCTGTTCTTACGCCTCGAATTCGCTCCAAACGACGCCCGAGCGCGACGTCGCCGGCGAGATGGATTTCATCGAATGGAACGAGTACTACGAGACCTGGTACGGCGGCGACCCGGACAGGATGAGGGAGAACCTCGAGGCCATCCGCCGGGCCTTCCCCGAGAAGCCGATCGTCATCTCGGAGTACGGTTATTGCGCTTGCACGGCCGACCGGCCCGAGGACGACGCCCGGCGGGCGAGGATCCTCGAGACCCACAACGCCGTCTTCCGCGACTCTCCCTGGGTCGGCGGCTTCATCTTCTTCGACTATAACGATTACCGGACCCACATGGGCGACAAGGGCGAGGGCGTCTTCAAGCAGCGGGTCCACGGCGTCGTCGACGTCTTCGGCCGCCGCAAGCCCTCCTTCGAGGTCCTGCGCCGGGAGTCGAGCCCGGTCGGATCGCTCGAGGCGCGGCGGAAGGGCGCTGCCGTCATCGCCGTCGTCCGGACCCGGAAGGACCTGCCGGCCTACACGCTCAGGGGCTACAGGCTTCGCTGGACCGCCTTCGGGATCGGGGAGATCCCGCTCGAGCGAGGCGAGGCGCCGCTGCCCGAGGTCGCGCCCGGCGGGACGGCCGAGGCGCGGTTCGAGCCGAAGCAGCGGGGCGCGCGCGAGATCCGGATCGAGGTCGTCCGCCCGACGGGATTCGCCGTGGCCGCCGCCTCCGTTCGAGTCTGACCGGCCGCGCGGAGCGATCCGGCCGGCGCCCCCGCCTAGATCGCCGGCGCGGTCGGGGCGGCGGGCGCCTGCGCCTGCTGCTCCTCCATGTACTGGATGTAGAGGTCGGTCAGGTCCTCGTGGGCCAGCTCCGCGGCCGTCTTCAGCATGACCAGCCGGCCCTTGCGCATGAAGCCGATCCGGTCGGCCATGAGCTTGGCCCGGAAGATGTCGTGCGTCGACATGAAGACGGACTTGCCCTTGTCCCGCATTTGGACGAGGATCTCCAGGAACTCCCGGCCCGACTGGGGGTCGAGGCCCGAGGTCGGCTCGTCGAGGAGGACGTTGGCCGCGTCCTTGACCAGGGCGATGGCGATGCCGAGCTTCTGGCGCATGCCCTTGGAGAAGTTCTTGACCCGCCGGTCGAAGGCCTCTTTCTGGAGGCCGACGCGGTCGAGGACCTCGGCGTAGTCCTTCTTGGCCAGGCTCCGCTTGCCGGCCAGCTTGCTGAAGTAATCGAGGTTCTGGATGGCCGTGAAGTTGCCGTAGAGCATGACGTTCTCGGAGACGAACGAGACGTGACGCTTGGCCGCGAGCGGGTCCTTGGCCACGTCGACGCCCTCGACCAGGGCCCGGCCCGACGTCGGGGGGAGGAAGCCCAGGAACAGGTTGATGGTCGTCGTCTTGCCGGCCCCGTTGGCGCCGAACATGCAGAAGATCTCGCCCGGCTCGACCTTGAGGGTCAGGCCGTCGAGGGCCAGTTCGTTGTCCTCGTAGCGCTTGGTCAGTTCGATGGCTTCGAGCATCGGGTCCTCCTTAGCGGACGTCGTAGTGCAGGAACGACACGTACGCGCCGACGAAAAAGACGATGATCATGACGACGAGCAGCGAGAAGTCGGGGATGGTCCGGACGAAGGACCGGCTCAGCCATTGGGGCTCGTAGACGAACTGGGGCATGTCGTCGATCTTGATGTTGACCGTCTGGCCGGTCTGGAAGTTGATGCTTTCGCCGAGCTTGGAGTTGATCCACTTGGTGTAGATCGGCTTGTAGGCCCTGACCGAGGCCAGGAAGCGGTCGAAGTCGTCGACCCCGGTGCGGGCCAGGGTCATCGAGCCGAAGGTCAGGGCCGAGGCCGGAGAGACGCGCGACAGATTGATGGCCAGGTTCTGCTGGGCCCGCTTCTTTTGCGAGTAGTCGCGCTCGAGCGCCGCGTTGTTCTGGTCGATCTTCGTGGTCAGCTCCTGCTGGTAGTCCTGGAGGAACTGCTTGAACTTGTCCTGGTATCCCTTGGGGTCCTTCGCGGCGTCGGCCTGGTTCTTTTGGATCCAATCCAGGACCCCTTTCTGGCCCTCGCTCTGGATCTGCTGGAGGAAAGCGTCCTTTTTGGCCGTGATCTCGTGGACCGAGGGGATGGGCCGGACCTGGCCGGCCGTGATGACCGCGACCTTGGGGATGACCATGACGAAGACGACCCAGAGGAAGAGCAGGACCAGGAACGACGTCGACGAGCGCGTGGTCCGGGCCGAGACGAACAGGCCCAGGCTGAAGAAGACCGACAGGTAGAGGAAGAACATGAGGAAGATGAGCATCAGGCGGGCCCAATCCTGCCCGGCGAGCGAGATGTCGGGCATAAGGAGCAGGATGAGCAGGCTCAGGACGAGCGGGATGAGCAGGGGCAGGAGCAGGCTGACGTAGCCGCCGATGGCCTTGCCCAGGATGAGACGGTCGCGGGGGACCTCGTTCGAGAGGGCCAGCTTGAGCGTCCCCTTCTCCTTCTCGCCGACGATGGCGTCGTAGGTGAAGAGGATGGCGAAGAGGCTGAGGACGATCTTGACGATGAACATCAGGTCGAGGGCGCCGAAGACGGCGAAGACCGGGTTGCTGCTGTACTTCGAGTCGACGAGGTTGGGGTCCGCGGCGATGTTGACCGGGGCGACCCGGCCGACGGCCTCCTCGATGCCGGTGACGACCGTGCCCAGGACCTGGGGCGGCTTGCTGATCTTGATGCCGATCCCGGCGAGCGACTGGTAGTTCGGCTGGGCCTCCATGTTCTTCTTGTTGAGGGCCAGCGCGGCCGTGTACTCCTTCTTCTCGGCCCGGTAATTGGTGACGCCCGTGTAGACGGAGAGCAGGATGAGGATGGTGCAGAGGAGGAAGGTGAAGACGAACTTCGGGCTGGTGATGTTGTCCAGGATCTCTTTCTTGATGATATCTCGGAGCATGCCGGCCTCCTTGGAGCGAAACGTCGGACGCGGCGGACCCGCGTAAAAATGGTCGCCCTATTATACGCTATTCCGGCCCCCCGGTTCAGAAGAGAGGGTCAAACCTACTTTTTTCGAAAAAAAGTAGGTTTGACCCTCTCTTGACCGGCCCGGCACGGGATGGCTATCATGCGGCTATGCATCGTCACCGTCGAACCCCCGTGAGGTCCGTCATATTCAACCTGGTCGTGGCGCTGGCCCTGGCCGCCGGTCTCGCATCCGTTGCCGGCTGCCGCCGGGCTCTCCCCCCGGCCGAGCCGCTCAGCCTCGAGAAGCCCCTGGCCTTGTTCGACGGGCACGGCGATATCGGCCCCGTCAGCCGGCCGGGCGCCGTCCTCGATGAGCCCGCGTCGGGCGGCCTGATCCTCGAGGGGGCCGGGGCTAACATGTGGTTCGGCGCGGACGAGGGGCACTTCATCTGGAAGAGGATCGAGGGCGATTTCATCGTCAGCGCCCGGGTCGAGTTCCTCGGGCAGGGCGTCGAGGCCCATCGGAAGATCGGCTGGATGGCCCGGGCGTCGATGGACCCGGGCGCGCCCCACGCCAGCGCTGTCGTCCACGGCGACGGCCTGACCTCGCTCCAGTTCCGGAGAGAAGCCGGAAAAGACACCGAAGAAACAAAGCTCGTCCTCACCGGGGCGGGCCAGGTCCAGCTCGAGCGCCGCGGCGCGACGTTCATGATGTCCGCCGCCCGCTTCGGCGAGCCTTACGAGACGGTGAGCATCACCGGCCTGGCCCTTGGCGACGAGGTCCTCGTCGGCCTCTTCATCTGCTCGCACAACGCCTCCGTCTCGGAGAAAGCCCGCTTCACGAACGTCCGGGTCATCCTCCCCGCCCCGGCGGACCTCGTCCCCTACCGGGACTATCTCGGCGGCGCGATCGAGCTTCTCGAAGTCGACACCGGCCGGCGCACCACCGTCTTCCGCTCCGACCGTCCCATCCAGGCGCCCAACTGGACCACGGACGGCCGCTTCCTTCTTTATAATGTCGACGGCCGCATCGACCGGCTCGAGTTGGCCACGGGCAAGGTCTCGACGCTCGACACGGGATTCGCCACGGCCAACAACAACGACCACGTCCTGTCCTTCGACGGCAAGCGGCTCGGCCTCAGCCACCACAGCGCCGACGACAAGGGCGAGTCGGTCATCTATGTCCTTCCGGCCAAGGGCGGAACGCCAAGGCGCGTGACCGCCAAGGCGCCGTCCTATCTCCACGGCTGGTCGCCGGACGGGCGGTCCCTCGTCTACACGGGCGGGCGTGACGGGAGCTATGACATCTACCGGATCCCGGTCGAGGGCGGCGACGAGATCCGCCTGACCGACGCGCCCGGGCTCGACGACGGCCCGGAATACGCGCCCGACGGCCGCTTTATATATTTCAATTCCGCCCGGACGGGCGATATGCGCATCTGGCGGATGGCCCCGGACGGGAGCGGGCAGGAGCCGGTCACGTCAGGCGAATTCCACGACTGGTTCCCGCACGTCTCGCCGGACGGGAGTCGCATCGTCCTCCTCTCGTTCCTCAAACATGTCGCCGCGGACGACCACCCGTTCTACGAACAGGCCTATCTCCGGATGATGCCCGCCGACGGCTCCGCCGCGCCCCGCGTGATAGCCTACGTCTACGGCGGCCAGGGCACGATCAACGTCCCGTCCTGGTCGCCCGACGGGAAGCATATCGCCTTCGTCAGCAACTCCCGCCGTCAACGGGGGACATGATACTCTGTCCCCGATTTCGTCCCTTCTCAAGGCCGGTCGAGCTCACGAAATGGGGATCGAGTTTCGTGTCCCCAATTTCAGTGATCCCGTCCGATCTGGCGGCCGGAATCGAAATAGAGTCCGAAAGCTTTGACCGGATGAATGGTCCCCAAAGGCCCTCTCGTTTTCAGGATACGCACTCGGACCTTGGCCGCCGTTACAGGAAGAAGGCGCAGCAATTTTTTCCAGCCGACGGTCGTCCCGCGGCCCGTCTCTTGCCAGCCGCTGCCGTCCCAGACATCGAGGGCGAACGCTTCGATCAATTGCCCCCGACGCAAATCCTCCGTGAGCATGGCCACGTTGAACGTCCTAGGGCCATCAAGGTCATACTCGAATTCCGCGCGCGTGGAGTAGCCGAAGACCAGACGCAGGCGATCTTCGTCCGAGATGCCGTCGGTATAGGTCTCGAACATGCCTGTCCGCTTCGCCCCTTCGGCCAGGTTCACGGCAAAGGTCGCCCGGAGCCTGTCCCCGAGCTCCTTGAGCCGCGCCGCATCGTTCTCGTGGATCCTCCCCCGCTTGTCCGGCGGGATGTTGAGGAGCAGCTGGGCGTTGCCGCCGACCGAGGTGTAGTAGATGCCGAGAAGGTGATCGAGCGTCTTGACCTTGCCGTCCTCGGCCGCATGATAGAACCAGCCGGGCCGGATGGAGACATCGACCTGGCCGGGGTACCAGATGAGCCGCCCGCCCAGCCGGGCCACCTCGGCGATCCGGCCGAACGAGCCGAGGTCCTTGGCTTGGGCGTCAAGGCGGGCAATGCCGCCGGGGCTCTTCTCGTCGGGCAGGTCGTCGAAGCCGACGACCGGGATGACGCTCCATTCGCTCTCCCGTGTCACGCCCGCTTCGTTCCCGATCCAGCGGGCGTCCGGGCCCATGATGGAGATGACGGCCTCCGGTTGGAGCTCCCGGATCAGGGCGAAGTAGCCCGGCCAATCGTAGACCTGGCGCTTGCCGTTCGGTCCCTCGCCGCAGGCGCCGTCGAACCAGACCTCCGAGATCTCGCCATATCGGGTCAGGAGCTCGCGAAGCTGGGCCTTGAAGTGCTCGTTGTAGCGCGGCGAATCGCCATAGCTCGGCTCGTGCCGGTCCCAAGGCGAGAGATAGACGCCGAACGCGAGCCCGCCCTTCTTGCAGGCCGCCGCGAGTTCTCCGACGACGTCGCCCTTCCCGCCCTTCCAAGGCGAACTCTTGACCGAGTGCTCGGTGAACCTGCTTGGCCACAGGCAGAAGCCATCGTGATGCTTGGCCGTGACGATGAGCCCGCGGATGCCGGCCGCCTTGACCGCCTCGACCCACTGCTCCGCGTCGAAGTCCGTCGGGTCGAAAAGCCTCGGGTCTTCCGTCCCCTCGCCCCACTCCCGGTCGGTGAACGTGTTCATGCCGAAATGGACGAAGGCCTGGAACTCGAGCGCCTGCCAACGGAGCTGACGCGGAGAGGGAACGACTCGGGCGGCCTTGAACTCGAGCTCGGAGATGCTATCTGCCGGGCCAATGCGCACGACCCCCGGGCCGGCGCTCGGCGGGGCGCCGGGGTGACCGGCGGTCCGATAGGGGGGCTGTCCCGAACAGCCGGACGACGCGAGCAATCCGAAAACCGCCAGCGCGAGCCCGGCGATCCTGCGCCCGGCTCCAGCCGTCATTTCGACGCCACCCGCGGCACGCTGAAGACGCCGCCGGTGATCTCATGGAGCTTGCCGTCCTCGTCGTAAAGCTTGCCCTCGAACGTCCCCGTGACCAGGCCGCCGACCGGCCCGAACGTCTCGATCTTGAGGCGGATGGACATCTTCGTCTCGTCCCCCTCGTCCAGGCTGGCCAGGAACTCCTTGATCGTCTTGCCCTTTTTGTCCTCGGTCGGGACGAACTCGTACCAGGAGAAATGGGTCGGCATCTCGTCGGGGGTGCTGGACCGGTGGTCCCCGACGAGCTGACTCTCCTCCTTGGCCAGTTGGATGCTCATGCCGACGGTGATCTCCCGCTTCTCTCCCTCGGGGCCGGAGGGGTCCTCGACCATCTCGACCCTCTCGGCCACGAGCGAGACGTAGCCGTCGGCTTGATAGTGCTCCAGGCGGCCGTCGGTGAAGCTGAAGGACCGGCCGTCGAGCTTGTAGCTGACCGTGCCTCCGGTCTGGGACGCCACTCGCGGCGCCGCAAGGCAAACGATGGCCAGCGCGATCCACAGGGTCTTCCGGAAGGGCATGGCGTCCTCCTTGGCTCGGAGATCGGAGCGTCGCAGTCGGCGGCCGCCCGCGCCCTCAGCATAGGGCATCGCGCCGGCCGATTCAAGGCCCTGGGGACAGCAGATCGGGGACACGTACGAAGCGTACATTTCCCCCCGGCGGCGTTGACATCTCCCCGACCGTGAATTATGCTCCCCTCGCGTTTCCGGGTGCCCCGCGCCCCCAGGAAAGGAGAGGCCATGGTCATCAGCCTGAACGTCGTCGATTACGCCATTATCCTCGGCTACATCCTGGTCATGGTCCTGGTCGGCTACGCCCTCAAAAAATACATGAAGACGGGCGAGGACTTCTTCCTCTCGGGCCGCTCCCTCCCCCAGTGGATCACGGGCCTGGCCTTCCTCTCGGCCAACCTGTGCGCCTTGGAGATCATCGGCATGGTCGCCAACTCGGCCAAATACGGCATCGCCACGGTCCACTTCTACTG
>Ga0172363_10005109_pt1 | contig 10593 bp, 9 predicted proteins | sample LakKivs2_kivu2a2_FD_114541 | JGI IMG/M metagenome (GOLD analysis project Ga0172363, IMG submission 114541) | Sediment microbial communities from Lake Kivu, Rwanda - Sediment s2_kivu2a2 | ecosystem: Environmental > Aquatic > Freshwater > Lake > Sediment | place: Rwanda: Western Province, Lake... | reverse complement strand
TTTTTGTGTTATTAATCACAACATATATATCTAGTATATTGTATACTATCGTGGGAAGGTGGGGATATGAAAACCATGGAAGAAATTGGCCAAAATGCAGGCAAAATATGGAAAGTACTTAATTTACAGGGTCCTCTTACTGAGTCCAGATTAATGAATAGCACTATGCTCGATGAGAATCAATTTCAGGCTGCGATTGGTTGGCTTGCTAGAGAAAATAAGATTTCTAAAAACGGCTCTTTTTATAGACTCGGTGCAACTAATTTAACTGATAAAATTGGTGCAGATGCTGGGAAATTGTGGAGTACTCTCGCAAAAAATAATGAAGTCGACGTATCTGTTATCGCAAAGTTGGCACAACTGGATGAGAAGGATGCTTATTCTGCTTTAGGTTGGTTGGCCAGGGAAGATAAAGTAGAATCAAAAAATTTGATAAAACTAAGGCGTTAGAATTTCAACTCTTGTAAATACATATTTTACAAAAATTGAATTAATTTTGTTGAGTTTAAATCATAGAGGGAAAACCGGTATCAAAATATATATATTCCTTTAGTGTATATACCCAGTCTGAGGATGAGGTTACATGAAAAATGTAATAGAGGAATTTGGTCAAAATGCAGGAAAGGTATGGCAAGTACTTAATTCACAAGGTTCTCTGACACAAACGAAAATAATGAAGACCGCAAAACTTAAGGAAGATGAATTTTTTGCCGCTATCGGTTGGTTAGCTAGAGAAAACAAAATCTATAGAGAAGGTCCAATGTACAGACTTGGTCAGACGAATTTAACAAATAAAATTGGCACCGATGCTGGTAAAGTTTGGAATATAATTTCCAAACAAAGAGAGGTTGATGTCTCTTCTATTTCTAAATTAACTAGATTGCAGCCTAAAGATGCCTATTCTGCACTTGGTTGGCTAGCTAGAGAAAATAAAATAGATATAAAGAATGTAAGACCAATTGAGAATGAAATAACCTTTTGTTTGAAATAGAAAAATCTCTTTTTCCCTTTTTTTCTTATATTAGATTTATTTTCTTTTTCATTGTTTCGATCCAAGACGGTAAACCTTCAACTGTACGAATCATTGAGTATCTAGCAAATAGCTCTCTATATTTTATGTCACAATTTACCCTGCCTTCTAGATTCTTTCTGATTGTATGACAAAGACGTCCCCCTCGCCAATCCCAGTCTGTGAGAATAATAATATCCTTATACTGCTCAGCAATTCTATCACAAAAATCAGCTAGAGATCTTCCAGTATTGGCGCTAAGTATCGTTCCTTTGATATCTAATTTACGAAGAGCTGCAACATCTTTGTCGCCTTCAACTATAATTGGAATAATGTTGTTCTCTTCTTGCAACTCAGACAGTAATTTTTCAAGCTCTTCAAGAGATTCTTTATAATCCATCTAAAGACTCCTTTAATCTTTTAGTAGCACTGTCAATTGAAATACCTTTAACAAGCAGAGTCTTCTCACGATTTTTTTCACCAGAGATAATACACACATTTGCCACGGGCTTATTAAAAAACTCTGCAATCGTTTTAATGACCTCTTTGTTTGCCTTGTTGTCTTTTGCTTCAGAACGCACTTTTATATCCAAGCGTTTACGCCAGACATTATAGCCTTCAGGAAAAACAGTGCGATTTGCTCCCGATGTTACAAAAAGATGAAGAATGGCACCATCTCTATGATTTTGTATTGCACCAGTTAGTTCGCTCATATTGATTGGTGCCTTTTTGTATGTGTTATGTTAATATAGTTTTGTCGCTCTATTTTTCAGGCAACATGTAAGAAATATCGTCCCATGGGTGTCGGTATAATCCTTGTTTCAACCGTTTTTGATCAAGATAATGTCCAATAAGTCCTATACTTCGACCAAGAACGAACAGACCGTTTAATGCACCCATTTTTATGTATTCATCCGCCTCTTCCTTAGGCATCTCATTCCTAAGTAAATCTGCAAAACATATGCCTATGCATCCGTCAACATTTAGTATAAGATTATCTCGTTTTGATGTTGTAATTTTTTCAACTTCTAACGCATAGTCGAGTAAAGGAGTTTTTTTGAAGTTCTTTTTCGCATACTCTTTTATGATAGTCACACGCATATCTGGGTTGTGAATTGATTTTATCCTATGCCCTATTCCCTGTATGTTTACACCTTTTGATTTCATATCGTTTACAAACTGCTGAGGAGTTTTTCCTGAATCATATGCCTCTGAGAACATCTGTGCAGCACCATCAACCGCTCCTCCGAACCTAGGACCAATCGTAAGCATACCTGAAACTAGAGAAGAAATTAGATCTTTACCTGCTCTAGTTGCAACAATTGTGTTATGAGCCCCTGATACCGCTGGCCCATGGTCTGCTGTTACCATTATAGCCATCTCAATAAACTTTGTTGCATACTTTGGTAAAAGTTTTTTGAACCATAGTATGCTCAACACACCACCTATGCCAATGTCTTTTTTGAACACCTCAGTGATTTCCATGTTACCGTATAAGAGCTCTTCTCCTCTGTCATCTGATATTGTTGATATGAAGTTAGTTGGTTTTCTTATAAGACCTGCTTTAACAGCTGCATTATAATCCATTGGCATCTTGATAACTGTTGGCTCTGGTTTTGGTTTAATTATCTTCTTTTTCACAAGACTCTTGTATACCTCGCCTATCTTTTCGCCATAATCATCAAAAGAATTTGGAACAATCGCACCAGCTGCTTTAAGCGCAGCATTCTTAGCATCAGCGGTCTCCAAATCAGAACCTGCTTTTGCACCTGCATGACCGAACTGCACCTCAGTTTTGAAAGCCTTTGTACAAGTGCCTGTAACCCATATTACTAGTGGTTTTTTTATCTGCTTCTTTTTTAGAGCATTTACAATATCGTATTCGTCTGTACCACCGACTTCACCAAGACACACCATCATCTTGATCTCAGGATTCTTTTCAAATCGTAATAGATGTTCTATAAGAGTTGAACCAGGGTATCTATCACCACCAATAGCGATTCCCTCGTAAAGACCATCTGTGTTTCGTGAAATAATATTATATGCCTCGTTACTTAATCCACCGGATTTTGAAACAAAACCAACTGAACCTGGTCTATGAAGCTTAGATTCCATAATGTTTTCGATTGTTCCACCGGTGTTTCCAATCTTGAATTGACCAGCTACAATGCCACCAACTGTCGCAGGGCCAATAATTACTTTGTTCAGCTTTTTTGCCTTCGCAATAAGCTGTTTCATTCTCCGCTCAGGTACACCCTCTGCGATAATAACAACAGTTCGTATCTGCGGTATTGCGAACGCTTCCTCGGTTGATGAGGCAGCTGATCTGAAAGATGCAAAGTTAATCATCACATCAACATTCTTGTGCTTGTTCGCTGCGTTTTTTAGTGACTTGTAAATTGGAACCAAGATTTCTTTTGGACCAAAAAAGAATTTCTGGAAACTATCAGAACCTGTTGGGTTAACAATAGCAGCTACAGAAGGAGTTTTTCTACCAGATGCATAATCAAAATCAAGCATCCTCTGAACCGCGTTTACTTGTAAGTTGTAGATGAAAGATTGCGTGTCTTTATCAAAGAGGATATAATCTTTTGTCATTTATTTACCTCCTTTCAATGCCATTGATACAATTTTGGTCATATGGATCTCAGGACCAAACACCTCAATAGGAACACCTAGTTCTTTGCCTAGTTCCTTCATTTTGTTCAATCCTTCTTTGTAGTTTGGTCCTCCTCTTCGCACGTAGATTTTTACTTTGTTTTCTCTAAGTCTATCTTTGTATTCTTTAAGTGCTCTTACAATGCCTTTGAATGTGTTTGCAACATCTGTAAAGTTTGCAATTCCTCCACCTATTAACAAGAATTTTCCTTTCGGATTCTTCTTTCTTGTCATCAGGTCAAGAACCGTTTTTGCGTAGAGGTATGTGAACTCCTCATTTGGATCACCAGAATACTCTCCATAATTTGCCATCTCACTCATAAAACCCAGATCAGTGATTGTATCTGCATATATTACTGATGCTCCGCCACCTGCGACCATTGTCCATACACGTCCTTCTGGGTTTAGAATAGTGAGTTTTAATGATGCGCCGGTCTTTGAGTCGAGCTCCTTAATGTACGCTTCTTCTTTACTAAGCATTCTTCCAAATGGCGATGGAAAATCAATGCCGCCCCATTTCTGACCGCTTTCAAACTCTGCGGTGTCGTCTAGTTTTGCAGCCAGATCAAGTGGTACGATTTTATTTCCGGTAACTACAAACGGATTGATTTCTAAATAAGAGTAGTTGAGGTCTGCGTAGAATTTGAACATGCCTTCTATGAATCCAGCGATTAATTTTTTCCTTGTTGCGGGAATTTTTACAAGTAATTTCTTTTCAATATCTGTTGCTGTGGGGTATTCGCCTATTTGTACCATTAATCTAGCGGCCTTTGCGTCTACGTCCCCGACATTAATTCCACCTTGATGGTGAAAAAGAATTTCGTCGCCATCTCTTTTTGAAATTATTGCTAGATAGTACTCATCGTTTTCTTTATGTGGGACAAATGGCTCAACAATAAAGTGATCAAGGATTCCAGTGACAGTTCCAACTGTGACTGGTTTGTTCATACGTTCTTCTATCCATTTCTCTGCATCTTTCCAGTTTGCATTCAAAAGAAGGAGTTTGCTTTTTCCCCTTCGTTTTATTAGTTGATCTGGTTTCACAACGAGTTTTTCTTTTGCTAGCCACTTGTATGTATTTGGTAATTTTTTCAAATCTGTTTCAGGTCCGATTGTAATGAATTTATTTTCAATAGAATATTTTCCATTTGTGTATTCTTTAAGCAGACGTGCAATCATCTGTTTTCCATCTGCCTCTCTAATTCCCTTTTGTGCCATATTCTAACTCCCCTTTTTCTATAATTTTTTCTGAAGTCTATCAGCAATTGCGTCAATAAAATCTTCCGTATATACTTGTTTGTTTTTTGGGTTTGGTGTCGCGACTCTGAGGAGATCCCCCGTCATGATGCCACTTTGAATCGTCTCCATTGAAGCCTGTTCGAGTTTATGAGCGAATTCCACGACTTCAGGGTTTTTATCCAGCTCCCCTCGTTTCTTCAACGCACCGGTCCAGGCGAATATCAATGCCATTGGATTTGAGGATGTTTTTTCTCCTTTTAGATATTTGTAATAGTGTTTCTGTACGGTTCCATGCGATGCTTCGTATTCGAAGAATCCTTCAGGTGAAACAAGCACGGAGGTCATCATCGCAAGACTACCGTATGCAGATCCAAGCATATCAGACATAACATCACCATCGTAACTCTTACATGCCCACAATATGTTCCCTTCTGATTTCATAACGCGTGCGACCGCATCATCAATCAGGGTGTAGAAGTACTCGATGTCAGCGTCTTCGTATTTTTTCTTCCAGTTTTTCTCGAATTCTTCTTGGAAGATTTGTCGGAATCGTGCATCATAGGTTTTTGAAATCGTATCTTTTGTTGCAAACCACAGGTCAACCTTGGAATCCAATGCAAATGTAAAACATGCTTTGGCAAAACTGCTGATGGATTTGTCAGTGTTGTGGATTCCCTGAATGATTCCTGGTCCTTTGAATTCATGGATAGTCAGTTTTATAGGTTGTCCTCCGTCTGCAGGGGTAAACGTCAGCTCTCCTTTTCCAGCGCCAGGGACGCGGATTTCTTGGTTCTTATAGACATCACCGTACGCATGTCTGCCTATGTGAATGGGTTTGGTCCAATTTCGTACACTAGGTGGTATGTTCGGTACGAGAATCGGGCTGCGGAATACAGTTCCGTCAAGGATCGCTCGAATCGTCCCGTTTGGGCTTGGCCATTCCTTTTTCAGATTGTATTCTTTTATTCTATCTTTGTTTGGTGTTATGGTTGCACATTTTACTCCAACGCCATATTTTTTAATTGCGTTCGCAGCATCCACTGTGATTTTATCGTCTGTCTCATCTCTCTTTTTTAAACCCAAGTCGTAGTATTCTAATTTCATGTCCAGATATGGAAAGAGTAGTTTTTCTTTTACCATCTTCCACATGACACGAGTCATTTCGTCTCCGTCTATTTCAACAAGCGCGTTTTTTACCTTGATTTTTTCATGTTGTTTTTTCATTTTATTGCTCTCCTAAAACTCTTATTTTATGCAGTTGAGTGTTCCCCCGGCAAGCAGGATTTGTTTCTCCCGCTCAGAGAGGTCGTATTCAACTTCAAAAGTCTTACTTTTTGTTTTGTCTTTTACAATTAATGGTTTGCCTTTTTTCAAAAGATTAGGAATATCTGGTATCTCTAACTCATCATTTTGATCTATAATGTCGTAGTCTTTCTCGTTTTTGAATTTCAATGGTATTATCCCAAAGTTCACGAGGTTTGCTTTGTGTATTCTTTCCATTGATTTTGCAATTACTGCTTTGACTCCTAGATACATTGGGCATAGTGCTGCGTGTTCACGTGATGAACCCTGGCCGTAGCTGACACCACCAACTATAATGTTAGATTTTCCGGTGTCTCTAATTTGCTTTGCGCGTTCATGGAATTTCGGGTCAATAATTTCAAAGACAAATTCTGAGTATTTTGGAACATTGGATCTGTATTTCATCCTAGCTCCAGCAGGAATAATATGGTCTGTTGTGATCTTATCACCGACTTTGATAGTAACAATTCCGTTGATTTTATCTGGCATACACGTGCTTTTTGGTGGTTCGCCTATGTTTGGTCCCCTGTAGATTTTGATATTTTTCCCATCTTTTGGTGGTTGTATAAACATTCCATCATCTATGTAATATTTCTTCGGCATTGAAACAGATGGATATTTGAATCCCATTTTTTCTAGGTCTCTTGGATCTGTGATTTTTCCGGTTATTACTGCTGCAGCTGCTGTTTCAGGGCTGACAAGATATACTTGTGCGTCTTTTGTTCCTGATCTGCCCTCGAAATTCCTGTTGCTTGTTCTTAGTGATATTGCACCTGTTTTTGGTGATTGGCTGTTTCCTATGCAGAAGCCGCATGCTGATTCAGCAATTCTCGCTCCTGCAGAAATAAGTTCGAAAAGTCCACTATCTCTTTCTATATTTTCAATAACTTGTTTGGAACCTGGTGCAACAACAAAACTAACGTTTTGATGAACCTTTTTACCCTTTAAAATACGTGAGACTTTCATCAGATCAGTATATGAAGAGTTCGTGCAACTTCCCAAGCATACTTGGTCAACATCTAGTCCTTGTATTTCACGAACTTTCTTAATGTTTCCTGGGCTGTGTGGTATTGCCGCTAGTGGTTCTAGTTCGCTTAAATTAATTTCAACAACTCGGTCGTATTTAGCGTCATCATCTGCTTTTAGTTCAACCCAGTCTTTTTCCCTATCTTGTGCTTTTAGGAATTGTTTTGTTATTTCATCGCTTGGAAAAATTGAGGTTGTTACCCCACATTCTGCTCCCATATTGGTTATTGTTGCTCTGTCTGGTACTGATAGTGTTTTAACTCCTTCTCCACCGTATTCAAAGACGCAGCCTACGTTGCCTTTTGTTGTGAATATCTCTAAAACTTTTAGTATAACGTCTTTTGCAGAAACCCATGGTTTTAGTTTTCCTTTCAATTCTATTTTAATGATTTTTGGGTAAGTCAAATAAAATGGTCCACCTGCCATTGCAACTGCGACGTCTAGGCCACCTGCTCCGATTGCCATCATTCCTATTCCGCCACCGGTTGGTGTGTGTGAGTCTGAGCCCAGTAGTGTTTTTCCTGGTTTGCCAAATCTTTCTAAGTGTACTTGGTGGCAGATTCCATTTCCTGCTCTTGAGTATATGATTCCATATTTTGCTGCTACTGATTGCAGATATCTATGGTCATCAGCGTTTTCAAAACCAATTTGAACTGTGTTGTGATCAACATAGCTTACTGAGAGTTCTGTTTTTACTTTCTGTACACCCATCGCTTCAAATTGGAGATAAGCCATAGTTCCAGTGGCATCTTGAGTGAGAGTCTGATCGATTTTTATTCCAACCTCGTTTCCTTTTTCAGGTTTTCCTTCTACGACATGTTTAGAGAGTATTTTCTCAGTTATTGTCATTCCCATAAGTTTTATCCTCCAATATTCTATTGAAAAATGTATATTAATTTATTATATAAAGCTTTTTAATTTGTTTAACATATAGACAATTAATAATAAATGAAAATGTTATTTAGGTATAATTTAGATTATAAATGAGCTTTTTAACAACTATGATTGAATATTTTGTATAAATGAGAAAATTTATATATCTACTTATTACATTATCTGATTGTGAAAAAAATACTACTAACAAAGAACGAAGAGAAAGTTCTTTGCGGACTAATAATGCACCCTGAAAAAAACGATAGTGAACTATCATCAGAGATAAAAGTTAAACTATCAACACTAACATCAATAAAAAAAAGATTAAGTGATCAAGGTTTCTTCCGCAAACTAAACGTACCAATGTTAAACCGCTTAGGTTGCGAACTATTAGCTGTTACATATGCGCAGTTTAACCCAGTCATACCACTTGACGAAAGAGTGCAGGCAACAAAAAAAACAATTGAAGTTTTCGATGAACTTGTCTTTTCAGTCGGCGAACAAGAAAAAGGTTTTTCAGTTAACCTATCTAAAAACTACACGAATATAGGGAGAATAAATGAAGTAAGAACAGAAACGTTTGGTAAACTAGGTTTGCTCGAAAAAGAGTATCCAAACGAGGCTATATTTCCTTTTGAAACAAGTCACATAACAAGATTTTTTGATTATTCTCGCGTCCTTAACAAATTTTTTTCTTTAGAAAACCCAAAACAAACTAAAACAAAAACTTGGTTTAACAACCTAAGTCAAACTGAGTTTACAAATAAAGAAAAAGAGGTTTATGTAGCTATAGTTGAACATCCTGATTTTACTACACAGCAGATAGGAGATTTAGTAGGTCTTTCTAGACATACAGTTTCTAGGATGAAAAAACAGTTTTTTGAAAATGATTTAATGAGAGAAATCACAATCCCAGATCTTAAAAAATTAGGTTTTGAAATCCTAGTTTTTTATCACATAAAATTTAATCCTAACAAAGCACCAAACGAAAAAGATATTTCTTATCTCGACTCATCATCTACTATATTTTTGGCTAACCGAAAATTTGAAACTGTGATAATATCCGCGTATCCAACTTACCAAGAATATAAACAGGATGAGATGAATAAAATCAGATTTTTAAAAGAAAACAACTTGATATCACATGCTCCCTTTATTGGAACTTATGCTTTTGAGCACATGGTTGTTATAAAGGATTTTGATTTTGCCCCTATAGTTAAAAAAACTTTTAATTTCAAATGATTTTTTCTCCATACTTTTTATGGAATAATGAAAAAATACTTATACTGAAATTCTATTCCCGGCAATGCCCGATAATAGATGTGTTAACTTGAATGACTATAGACACGAGGTCGTTCTAAAACTTTGTAAAAAGGTTAGCATGATTGTCTTGGGAGGATAGATGATATGAGTATGTCAGAAGAAGAAACAGTTCAAGTTTTTAAACCCAGCAAAGAAATTAGTTCAAAAGCCTATGTAAAAGATATGAAAAAATATCAAGAGATGTATAACGAGTCAATAAAAAACCCTGATAAATTTTGGGGAAAAATAGGTGAAGAGTATGTTTCTTGGTATCAGAAATGGAAAAAAGTCTGTGACTATAATTTTAAAACCGCTGAGATAAAATGGTTTGAGGGCGCTAAACTAAATGTTAGTTACAACTGTCTTGATAGACATGTTGAAAATGGCAAAGGTAACGATTTAGCCCTTATTTGGGAGGGTAACGATCCATCTGAGACTAAAAAATTTACATATAAACAGTTGCTTGATGAGGTACAAAAGTTCTCAAATGTACTGAAATCAAAGGGTGTTAAGAAAGGTGACCGTGTTTGTATTTATCTTCAGATGATACCTGAATTGCCTATTGCTATGCTTGCTTGTTCTCGCGTAGGTGCTATTCATTCTGTTGTTTTCGGTGGTTTTTCTGCCGAGTCTCTTCGCGGTAGAATAAACGACTCAAGCTGTAAAATGCTTATTACGCAGGATGCTGGTGTTAGAGGATCGAAATCATTGCCTATGAAAGTTACTTGTGATCAGGCACTTGAGCATTGTCCATCGATTGAGTCTGTTATTGTTGTAAAACGCATGGGTGAAAATGTTGTTATGACTAGTAAAGATCATTGGTGGCATGAGGAGATGAAAAAAGCAAAACCTACTTGCCCACCTGAGCATATGGATGCAGAGGATCCATTGTTTATTTTGTATACATCTGGTTCAACCGGTAAACCAAAAGGTGTCCTTCACACAACCGGCGGGTATTTGGTTTTTGCTGCATTTTCACATAAGTATATCTTTGATTATCATGAGGGAGATATTTACTGGTCTACAGCAGATATAGGTTGGGTTACAGGTCATACATACATTGTTTACGGACCTTTATGTAACAAAGCAATTTCAATAGTGTTTGAAGGTGTTCCAAACTATCCTGATTGGGGTAGATTCTGGGCTGTCTGTGAAAAACACAAGGTAAATATTTTCTATACAGC
>Ga0172363_10005108_pt1 | contig 10595 bp, 8 predicted proteins | sample LakKivs2_kivu2a2_FD_114541 | JGI IMG/M metagenome (GOLD analysis project Ga0172363, IMG submission 114541) | Sediment microbial communities from Lake Kivu, Rwanda - Sediment s2_kivu2a2 | ecosystem: Environmental > Aquatic > Freshwater > Lake > Sediment | place: Rwanda: Western Province, Lake... | reverse complement strand
GTTCACCAGATTGACCACCTGCTCCGGCGGCAGACTTTCGGCGATGGCGGTGAAGCCTCGGATGTCGGCGAACAGCACGCTGATCTCTCGCCGTGTCCCGCCAGGGCGGACCAGGTCGGGGTCTTCCAGAGAGAGCATAGCCGCCACCTGGGGCGAGACGTAACGCCCAAATATGTCCTGCACCCGCCGTCGCTCTCGCTGTTCCAAGGCGAAGCGCAGGGCAGTGATGGCTGAAAAGCAAAGAAAAATGGTCAGGATAGGATAAAATGGACTGGGCAACACTCCCATTCCGAAGAACATCAGTGTCGCCAGGAAGTATCCCACGCTTATCAGCAGAGCCAATCCTGCGCTGACAATCACGCTCAGCCAGGGGAGTACAAGCCCGCAAAACAAGGCCAAGACGATGATGACCAGTACCTCGCTGGTCGTGCTCTGCGGCGAGAGCCAACGATGGTAGAGAATGGTGTGGATAGCATTGGCCTGCACCTCGACGCCGGCCATGCGGTAGCCGCCAGCGGATACCGGTGTGGCGTGCAGGTCAGTCTCCCCCAGAGCGTTGATCCAGCCCAGGAGGACGATCTTGCCCCGCAGGCTGGCCGGGTCAAAATTGTCACTGAGCACCTTCGAGCACGAAATGGTCGGAAAGGTGTTGGGCTGGCCGACGTAGTTGATCATCATCACTGACCGCTGGTCTATGGGAATGACGAACTGCCCGCCCAGGTTAAGCCGGCCTGCGCTGGACTGTGCGGGTCCGGGGGGCAGGTCAAAGGCGACGCGCAGTACCTGAAGGGCGAAGGCCTCCTGCTGATCCGAACTACCCTGTGGGCTAATCAGGAGGGGCAACCGTCGAACCGCACCATCCTGGTCAATAATCACGTTGGCAATTCCTACTCCAGCGGCAGCCTGGCGTAAAGGGAGTACGGTCTGAATCAATGATTGGCGGTCAGCCTGATAAAGACCGCGCCCTCCAGCCGGTGGCCGCAGGTTGAATACGGTTCCCGGATAGACCACCTTGCCCAATTTGCGAGTCACCTCCGCCAGGGTGGCGATTCCGGCCTCGTCCTCAACGTCCAGAAGAACGTCTACGCCGATGACCTTGGCCTCGCCCAGACGGTCGAGCAAGCGCGCATAGGTATCGTAGGGCCAGGGCCATGGGCCCAACTCCTGCAAACTGGGTTCGTCAATGGCCACGATGATGATGTCCTGGCCGGGATCACCGTTAGACTCATAGAGATAATTGCTGACAGCGAGCTGCCAGTGTGGGAAGAGATTCAGCACCTGGGCGAGGGAGACTACCAACCCAACGACCAGAGTCGTCATCATGCCACGGAGCAGAGGTTCACGCCAGTCTCTCATTTTCATCGGGCCATTCTCCTACAAATCTGCCAAGTCGGGCCAAAGTGCAAAGATCAGTTGCATTTATTGTACCATAATTCGACTTACCTAGCAATACCCTGCAAGATGCGAGCGCATTTTAGTTTGGGGGCGAGTCGCCGGTGGCCTGGTTCGGAAATCTCTCCCATCCCCCCGTCACCTTTCCTTATCAGGGGTAGGTTTCTCTTTCGCCATGGCTGCCCGGCGATAAATCACCGGGCTGGGAGAGCGTAGGAGCGAACGGTCGTTCGCCCCTACCTACGGGGCTGGATTTTTAGCCCGCAGGGCTTCGCTCTTTCAGCCCGGACGTGAATGTCCAGGCCTTCTGGTGAAAAACCTACCATTGTGAGAGGGCTGGGGGGTAGGGACGGGTGAGGTAGGCAGCGCACGGCCAATCTAGCAATGTCAAGCTAATCGTCAACCTCTTAATTTCGCGCCTATGGGCTATGCCCCCCACCCCCTGGTAATGATGTACTGCAGGTGCAAGGATCATCTATGTTTGTAGACATGTATACGCTGAGTCTGCCATAAACTGAAATGCACGTTGCGTGTTCGCATCGCATGGGCGGCAAATTATTTGCTATTTCGCTCGAAAACTGCTATAATAGCCGCGGGTGAGTCGATGGCCTGAGGTCGGCTGCGACTTAGAAATGGTGTCATCGGCAACCGCCATCCTGCCACCCTAGCTCAATCGGCAGAGCAAGCGCTTCGTAAGCGTTAGGTTATCGGTTCAACTCCGATGGGTGGCTCTAGAAGCGTTCGGCAGTCAGGCCCCAATCGTGTTGCGCAGGTTGGGGCCTTTTCTGTAGGCTTGACCATCCGAGGAACCATGGCGACTGAGTACCCGGCAGGCCCTCGACAACGCGACGTCCTGGATGCGCTATGGCGTCTGTCCAGCTCTCCGTATTTTACACTGGCCCTCACGATAGTGGTCGCTCTGGCTTTATTGATCGCCGCCGCTTTGCCCCAGGAGCCGGTGGCAGCACGCAGCGATTACGTGGTCCGCAGCCAGTGGCTGGCCCTGGTGCATCACCGCTATCCTACCACGGGCGAAGCTCTCCTTGCAGTTGGGGCATTCAACGTTTTCCGCTCTCTGTGGTTCCGCATATTAGTCGCTCTTCTCGCCTTCAACCTCTGTCTACGTCTGATCAATCTGGCAGAAACCGTGTGGCAGTCCCGGCGTTCACCCGCCGTGCGCCGTCCCGAATCGTTCTTTGCCGAGAAGTTGTCGGTCATTTACCAGGTGACGGGTCTATCGTGGGACGAGACGCTTGCGGCGGTACATCGTGCCTTAACCACGACGGTGGCGCGCCCAGGAGAGGAACACGCCCAGAGCGTCTCTTATTTCCACGCCGATAGTGGTCCCTGGCCCCTATGGGGTGCGCTGGTACTACACGTTGGTGCCCTGCTGGTGATCGTTGGCTGGCTGGTGAGTGGGTGGTTCGGCTGGCAGACAGAGGCTATTCGTCTTGGGATTGGTCAGCAGATAGCGGTGGGCGAGACGCATTATACACTTCGCCTGGACGATCTGGCGGTGAAGGACGGTGACTTCCGGGCCGAGGTTGTCCTGTTGGGAGAGGGTGGTGAGGTGCACCGGAGTGTAGTCACCGCCTGGTGGCCACTGCGCGGCGGTGGCCTCACGGTACGTGGGATGGGTTATGGACCGGCGGTCATCGTGCGCGCGAAAGATAATACGGGGCGGCCGATAATGCTTCAATCTTTCGTGGAAGGGGCCGAACCCGAGGAGATGGTGCACCTTCCATTTGGAGAGCCAGGCGAGGAGCGTTACTTTGTCGTGCCAGAACGCGGCCTGGTAGTGCGTTTGGTGCTGGTTCAGAGTGAAGACACGAATGCCGGTCCGTCTTTTCAAGTGCAGGCGTATCGGGGCAGTGCAGTCGAGCCGGTTTTAGATGGTACGCTGGTAGCAAGCGACCAGGTGGAGATCGCTGGCGACTATTATGTGATGGACGTGGGACACTATGCGTTATTGCAGACCACGTACGATCCGGGAGATGAGTTCGTACTCGTCGGTTTACTTTTGGCTTGTGGAGGAATGATGTTGATGTTGTGGAAACCTCGCGCCCAGGCCTGGGTGCTGGTGGCTGCCGAGGGAGGCGGAATAACAGTCAAAGCTCGCGGCGAAGTAGGAGGGCATGACCAGCGATTCAATCTCCTGGTTTCTGAGGTGGAAAAGGCTCTGGCCGCGCATAAGGTGATGGGTGAGCGCCGTGGATGAGGTGATTTTCTGGGGCGTTGCCTATACGTGCTTTCTGGCCGCGACTGTGGCTTACATTGTAGCCCTGTGGCGAGGGCTGGATGTGGCTGCCCTGGTAGGCAGGTTGACGGGGGCTTTAGGGGCCGGGCTGATGGTGGGGGGATTGGCTCTTCGCCTGGCCCGTATTGGCCGCTGGCTCCCGGCTGGGAGCGGGGAGGTGGCCACGGCGGCGGCCGTGGTTGCCGTGATCGTGCTTCTCATTTTTGAGCGGCGGGGCAAGCTGCAAAGTGGCGGAGCGGGGGTCTTAGTTTGGGTGGTGCTCCTCGATTCCTTCGTGTTGTGGAGTCTAGTCATCGGGGGACAGGGGAGTGTTGCTCTGGTGACTGGCCGGGCCAACGTCCTGGATGTGTTGCGCGTGACGCTGGACGTGATTGCCTGCGGATGTCTGCTCGTGAGCGGCGGCCTCGGGTTGGCGCGGCTGATTCCGGCCCGGTGGTCCGTTGCGGGCCGTCCATCTGCGGACGCGCTGGATGTGGAAGCCTGGCGGGCGCTCGTCTGGGGAACGTCGGCTCTGAGCGGCAGACTGGTCATTGGCGCGTTGGCAGTGTACCTGGCGGGGCGCAATCTGTGGGCGGCGGAGTCGGGCTTGCTGGGGCCGATGGCGGCGTGGGTGGCGTGCGGCGGGATCGTGGCCGTGGAGCGGGCAGGGGGATGGCGAGCGACCCTGGCCATGCTGGCCACCGCAGCGGCATTGGTGGCGATGCTGGCTGGTGGAGGCTAAGGTAGGAGGTGACAGATGAAACCCATCGTCATTGGCGTATCAGGAGGCACCGGCTCAGGCAAGACGACGGTGGTGCAGGCCATTCTGGAGCGGGTGGGTGCGGAGCGCATTGCTTTTATTCAGCATGACTCTTATTATCGAGATCAGAGTCACCTGCCGCTGGAGGAACGGGCGCGGGTCAATTTCGATCACCCCGATTCACTGGAGACCGAGTTGCTGGTAGAGCACGTGCGACAGTTGTTGGCTGGTCAGGCGGTGGAGGTGCCTGTCTACGACTTTACCACCCATACCCGCACCACGCGCACACATCGCGTAGAGCCACGGCGGGTGATCCTGGTGGAAGGCATTCTTATTTTTGCCGAACCGGCCCTGCGCGATTTAATGGACGTCAAAATCTACGTGGATACCGATGCCGACATTCGCTTTATCCGTCGTTTGCAGCGAGACATTGCCGAGCGGGGACGGACGATGGAATCGGTGATCGAGCAGTACATGACCACCGTGCGCCAGATGCACATGGAATTTGTGGAGCCCAGCAAGCGTTACGCTGACGTGATCATCCCCGAGGGCGGGTTCAACGTCGTGGCCCTGGACATGGTGGTGGCCCGGATACAGGGGCTATTGGAGAGTGATAATGGCTGAGCAGCGCACTCAGTCGGTGGACGGCGTCGTACTGGAGCGACTCTGGAGTCACTCCAGGTTGCAGAGTAGGGCAAGATGACATCTTGCCTGCCTCACCCAACGGTTATGCGCGTATACGAAATTCTCGTGATCACCGGCACCTTTCATCCCGAAGCTGGCGGGCCGGCGACGTACCTTTACAATCTCCTGCCTGAGCTGGTGGCTCGTGGGCACCAGGTGACGGTCATCACTTACGGCGACGTGAAGGAGGAATACGAGTATCCGTATCGGGTGGTCCGTGTCTCGCGGCAACAGCCCATTCCCCTGCGTCTGGCGAAATTCACCAGCGAAGTGTGGCGGCGAGGGCGGGAATGCGATTTGCTTTTCGTGAACGATTACGGTCTGCCAGCGGCGCTGGCCAACCTATGCTTGCGCAAGCCGGTGGTGATGAAAGTGGTGGGTGATTTCGCCTGGGAGTACGCCGTTCGCCATCGCTTAATCCCCGCGAACGAGAATATTGACGACTTCCAGCGGGCGCAGCATGGCTTGGTAGTCGAGTTTCTCAAACGGCTGCAACGCTGGTACGTAAGCTGCGCGCGGGCGGTGATCGTGCCCAGCCGCTATTTTCGGGGGATCGTCGCCGGCTGGGGTGTGCCTGAAGAGAAGCTGAGGGTGATTTACAATGCCGTAGACCTGGCTCCCTACCAGAGCCTGCCGTCACGCGAAGAGGCCCAGGCACAGCTTGGATTATCGGGGCGGGTGGTGCTCACCGTCGCGCGGTTGGCTCCCTGGAAGGGCGTGGACAGGCTCATCGCCGCTTTGCCAACCTGGCGGGAGGCCGCGCCGGGCACGAACCTGGTGGTCATCGGCGACGGGCCGGAGCGGGCAAATCTGGAACGCCTGGCGCGGGAGGTTGGCGTGATGGAAGCGGTAACCTTTGTCGGCCAGGTGCCTCACGAACGGATGCCCCTTTACCTGCGCGCGGCGGACGTGTTCGTGCTCTACTCCGGCTACGAGGGGTTGCCCCATGTCGTGCTGGAGGCGATGGCCGCCGGTGTACCGGTGGTCGCCTCGCACAAGGGGGGCATCCCGGAGGTGGCCGAGGACGGCGTGACCGGGTTGCTGGTGGAGTGGGGCAACGAAACGGCGTTGGCGGACGCCGTGCGGCGGGTGCTGGGCGACGAGGCATTGGCGCGGCGGTTAGGGGGGAGTGGTAGAGAAAAAGTGGAGCGCGATTTCGGATGGGGGGCACTGGTAGAAAAAACCGTGTCCCTGTTGCAGCAGGTCGCCGAAGGCGGAAAGTAAAGGCCAGATGACCTCGGTCAATTTGTTGGCCGTCAGTTTAGATGCCACCCTGGCTCGCCAACCAGCAGGTGTGTTGTCAGATGAGCAGCAACGCCAGCTCAAATATGCCGCGATTCTGCAAAGCTATCACTTGATCGCGCGTGTGCTTGGCTCGGCGGATGAGCTACCGGTGCAAATAGCTGAGAATTTTTGGGCCTATCCTGTGCCTTCGCGGAGCAGATTGGCGTTCATCCCTGCTGCTATCGGCGTAGGGAGCGGGCTTTGCCGCACTTACCCGATCAACGTGATTTCCAGTCAAGACCCTTTTGCCACTGGGTTGGTGGGTTACGTTCTCAAGCGGCGATTTGGCATCCCGCTCAGCCTGCAATTTGCGGGGGACATGGTGGATAATCCCTATTGGCTTGGCGAACGATGGATTTATCCTCTGATGAACGCGGTGGCCCATTGGTTGATTCATCGGGCCGACACCTTTCGCGTAGTAAGCATTAGAGAAAAGCAGAAGTTAATGTCTATGGGCGTGCCTGAGGAGCGCATTTGGAACCTGGGCTGGATCACCGATTTCGGTCGCTTTATCAATGCCGACGGGTCGCTTATCCGTGGGCGTTATCTGCGCAGCAAGACGTCCAAGCTGATACTGTTCGCCGGGCGATTGGTGCCGCAAAAAGATTTACCCAATTTGCTGCAAGCTGTGCCGTTGGTGTTGCATCAACATCCAGATGCGCTTTTCTTGTTGGTTGGTTCGGGCAGTGAAGAAAACAGGATACGGCGGCTGGCCGAGACGCTGGGCGTGGCCGGGTCGGTGGTGTTCGTGGGAGCGGTGCCCTATGCGCAAATGCCGGCCTACTTTGCCGCTTGTGATCTGTTTGTTTTGCCCTCGGTTTACGAAGGGAATGCCCGCGTTCTGGCCGAGGCAGCGGCAGCGGGCAAGCCCGTGGTGACCACCGACGTCAGCGGGGCGCAGGACACGGTGGTTGATGGCGAGACGGGGTACATTGTGCCGGTCGGCGAGCCAGAGTCGCTGGCCCAGGGGATAAATCGCCTGCTGGATGATCCGGCGCGGGCGGCAGAGATGGGGCATCGGGCGCGGGAGCACGTCCTGGCCCTGTACGACGAGCGTCGCCTGCTGGCCGGCTTTGCCGAGCTTTGGGAGACGACGGCCGGGTTACGAAAATGAGGGTGGCAGCGTGAAGATGGTTCCGGAACGAAGGCTACGATATAGCCGTGAGGAGATTGCGACGCTTATCAGGCAGGCTGTGGAGGGAATCTCTATCCAGCAAGTGATCCTGTTCGGTTCCTACGCCAGGGGCACGGCCACAGCTCTCAGCGACATAGATCTGATTGCCATCTGGGACACGGATCGGCGGTTTCTGCTCCGTAGTGAGGCTCTTTTGAGGAAGTTGTACACCTTTTTTCACGGTGTGGACCTGGACGTCATCGTATACACTCCTGCTGAGTGGGAAAAGCTGAAGCGAAGTAGCCGGGAGTTCATTCGCCGGATTGCGCAGGAAGGGGTGGTGGTCTATGAGCGAGGAGAAGGCTGAGTACGAGGCCCAGCGCTGGCTGAGACAGGCCCAGGATGATTTGGAGGCAGCGGGAATTCTTTACACCGGGGGCAAGTATGCTCAAGCATGTTTCTTGAGCCAGCAAGCTGCCGAGAAAGCGGTCAAGGCTGCCTGGTATGCTGTGGGAGTAGCTCCGTGGGGACATTCTGTGCTCCGTCTGGTGCGAGAGGTGCCGGACGAGATGCTTGTGGCCGGGTTGAAGGAGTGTGAAAGTGCGGCGGCCTTTCTGGATCAATTCTACGTCCCAACCCGGTACCCGAATGGACTGCCTGATCTGACACCATCCGAGGTATATCGAGACGAGGACGCCCGGCGTGGGCTGGGAGAAGCTGGTCGCATCATACAGGCTGTTGGAGAATTGCTCTCGTGAGATCAGCGGAGGGAAGGGGAGAAGTCTGGATGGGTGAGATTCTTCGCGTGCTGATGATCACCCAAAAGGTTGACCTGGATGACGACGTGCTGGGCTTCACTCACACCTGGGTGAACAAGCTGGCCGAGCGGGTGGCGCAGCTTTATGTTCTGGCTCTCTCGGTGGGGCGGTACGAACTGCGCGAGAATGTCACCCTGTACTCGATGGGCAAGGAGCGAGGGGCGGGGCGGCTGCGCCGTTTTGTGAATTTCACCTGCGTCGTCGCTCCGCTGCTGTTGCGGCGGCGGGTGGACGTGGTGTTCGTGCACATGGTGCCCCTGTACGCCATCCTGGCCGCGCCGTGGGCCAGGCTGGCGGGCGTGCCAATGGTGATGTGGTATGCGCACGGCCACGTGAGTTACACGCTTAAGATTGCCCACTGGCTGGTTGAACGAGTCGTCTCATCCACGCCTGAAGGATTTCGTCTGCCGAGTGAGAAACTTGTGATAGTTGGCCAGGGTATTGACACGGAGATTTTCAAACCGGCGGAAGGTTCACGGCCAAGTCGTCCGTTTACGGTGCTTTCTGTGGGGCGTATCTCTCCTGTCAAGGACTACGAGACGCTGATCGAGGCGGCGGATATTCTGGTGAACCAACGGGGGCGGCGAGACCTGCGGTTTGTGGTGGTCGGCGATGCAGGCACGCCAGAGCAGAGAACGTACCAGGATGGGCTGTTGACTCAGTTGCAGAAAAGGGGGTTGTCGAAATACATCCAGTTTGCCGGGAGCGTGCCTTACGATCAGATACAGCAATACTATCAGATGGCTGACCTATGCGTAAACACTAGCCAGACCGGAAGTTTGGATAAGGCGGCGTTGGAGGCGATGGCCTGTGGGTTGCTTATTCTGACTTGCAATGAAGCCTTTACAGAGATCCTTGGTGATTATGCGGACAGGTTGATGTTTGAAAAAGGGAATGCAGGTGAACTCGCGGAAAAGATTCTCGACGTCTATCAAACAAATGCGGAGACTCGGTTGGTTTTCGGGGGCGTATTGAGAGGCATTGTTGTACAAAGGCATAGCGTTGAAAGGCTGATGAGCCAAATTGTGAAGGTTTTCAAAGGACTTACCAAAAGCACTTGAGAAATTGCCCTGATAAAATGGCTTAAGAAACTAAGTTTAGTTGAAATAAGATGTCGGCGTGGTCTGAAGACTTACTGAATAGAGAGGGGCGCGAATTGAGGAAGGGTGACGTGTCTCTGTGGCATCGAATCCTGCAAGGAGTGGCAGCCTTTTCGATTGACATGGTGGTCAGCAATCTAGCTGCCGTGCTAAGCGCGGTTTTAGTCTTTCGCTACCTAAGTGTGTCTGCTTACGGTCAATTGACGTTGGCCCTATCTTTCTACGCCAGCGCAACGGTCTTTCTCGACTTTGGTCTGGGTAGTATGTTCACCGCCGAGATCGCCCGGGCGCGGGGGAGCGGAAACCTGGGTTGGGCCAGGTTTCTGTTAACCGGGTATCTATGGCTCAATGTCGTTACTGGCTGCATTGTGTTGGGTGTCTTCCTCGTCATCGGCTATCGGTGGCATGACCCGTTGTGGGGCGTGATGGGTTCCTATCTGCTGACCACGGCTTTGAATTGGGTAGTCACCACATTATTTCATAGTTACACGCACTACCGACACCTGGCAGCCCAGTCTATCGTCCGAAGTCTCTCCCGTTTGCTGCTGCTGACCACGCTGCCCCTTTGGTGGCGAGGGGAGACCTTGCTGGGCGTAGCGTGGACTTATCCTCTAATGGATGTCGCTGGTCTGGTGGTGTCGGCTTGGTTGTCTTGTAAGACATTACGCGATCTGCGGCATGTTCAGACTGACGAATATTCGTTGGCCTCATTGGCAGCGCTCTTTCGTCACCAGGGCGTGTACGCCTCGTTGAGCATTCCGATCGAAAGAATCGCCGATCAGTTGCCTGTCTGGTTTCTGAAGGTCTTGGTCGGTGACGTAGGAGTGGGGATCTACGGTGCGGCCCAAAAAGGATTCTTGCTAATCTATGGATTCTTTAGGACTCTGGAAATGACCATTTTCCCTTTGGTGTCCGAGCAGATAGAAGTGGACAAAGAGCGACTCCAGATCGCGTTGCGGCAGATGCAAAAGTACACCTTTTGGCTGGGATTGGTCACAGCAATAGTAGGGGGGATGGGTGCACGTTGGCTTATCTTGATTGTCGCAGGGGAAGAATACCTGGCCGCTGTGCCAACGTTTCGTCTGATGCTTTGGCAATTGGTGATTTATGCTTTCTGGCAAGCGCAGCGGCCTTTGTTTTATGCGCTGGGACAACAAAGGTGGCTGTTCTTTCTACATCTGTTCAACACCGTGATATATGCCCTGGC
>Ga0172363_10005106_pt1 | contig 10596 bp, 13 predicted proteins | sample LakKivs2_kivu2a2_FD_114541 | JGI IMG/M metagenome (GOLD analysis project Ga0172363, IMG submission 114541) | Sediment microbial communities from Lake Kivu, Rwanda - Sediment s2_kivu2a2 | ecosystem: Environmental > Aquatic > Freshwater > Lake > Sediment | place: Rwanda: Western Province, Lake... | reverse complement strand
GGCGGTGGTCCACAAAAAAGGGTCGGAGTCCAGTAACATGGGGCCGTGGTCCAGCTTGGTCTAAGATTCGCGCCTGGGGCGCGCGAGGTCCTGGGTTCAAATCCCAGCGGCCCCACCACAAATACCAGAGGCCCCATAAAGAGATTGAGAACGTCATTCTCGCTTGCGGAATATCTTGCCACCGTCATCAAAGCTTCCAGTGACATAGTCAAAACCAGCTTTCACAAGCCCAACCGCTTCATCAACATTATACGCTACCCTAGCAATCCAGTCGTTCTCGCCAAAGTTCACAAGTTGAGTGTAGAGCAGAGTGTTCTGGATGTTCCTGTGACCTAGCTTTCTCATAGTTCTGAGAATGTCTTTGTTGCGGTGATAGTCCATAGTCGCAAAATAGTGGCGTAGAGTGTGAAAGTGTATGCGCTCGATTCTCGGTTCCTTAAGTTTGTTGACTACCTTTTTCCGCTGTCTTCGGAAACTCCTTGCGAAATGCCTTAAGCTTCCAGCAAATATTTGTTCTTGATTCATAGGTAAAGCCTTAAGCATGGCAACACACCTGTTGCTTACAGAGAGAACTCTTGGGTCACTGCCTTTCTCAGGCGTTACAGATACAACTCTGTTCTCAAAGTCCAAGTCTGTCCATTTGAGTTGCCATGCTTCTCCGCATCGCATACCCGTTTCTTTCAACAGTTGAAGAAAAGTGGCAGTTTTTCTATTGCATCCAGAGATTAACGCGTCAACCTCTTTTTCAAGCGGAATAAAGGGCAACTTCGTGATTTTCTGGTATGAAGGTGGCTCCCATTTTCCGCCGAAAACCTTTAGGAAACTTGTGTAAGCTGCTACTGCTAGCTCCTTAGTTTTGTTGCTCCAAGAATCCTTACGTGCTATGGCTTCCTTAACTGACTCTGTATCCATCAAGTTTGCGCCTGAATTCACAAGGGTTTTTAACAGTCTAACTCTTCGTGCGATAGTATTTTCCGCGTAGCCTCGCTTTTTTAATTCCCAAGCAAATCTGAGACTGTTCTGACCGTCTGTTGTGGTCTCCCGCTGACCCGCTTCTGTTCGGGGTTCTACTTCGACCAAGTTTTTCATCTCGCCTTCCGAGACGCATACTCGGCGAGTACTCCTATAGTCACGGAAGGTATTTAGGTCTTGTCCTACAATAGTAACTTCATGCGATCCTATATCTTCACGCCCAAAGAGAGAGAAGTCATTAACGGATTCTTTGAGGGAAGAGTCAAGATTGGAGATGACATTATGCGACAGATCGTCCATAGACTTAGATCGTTCAAAGACTTGACCCGAGACGTTGACCTTTACATTCGGCTCAGAGAAGCGGTAGCCACATCTTCGACATAAATAACGTTGAACGCTCTTCCCGTTTCTAGGATGCCTCAAGCCATCCTTCCATATACGGTCTGAACAGCATTCTGAACATATAGGAGAATGTGCGGGTCTGTTGTCGAAGTCAGACTTATCAGAGTTTATGGTCCGCTTGTCCGAGTATGCTTTCAAGTAGAAACCAGCTTCCACCCCTTCAAGGTTTTCTAGATTGGAGTAAGACGGAAGTATTCTTTTTCAACGACTTCAATGATACTAATTTCCATGAGGAGTTCGAGATACTCGCTGACCTTGCTTGGCGTTAAACCACTTTCAACTGAATAAACAGCGACAAATCGTTTGAGGGGAATCTTGATTTCCTCTGGTTTGGATCCTTTCCTAACTTGTTCATCTTGAAACGTTGCTATTTTCTTTTTTAATTCTTCGATTCTTTCGCGTCTAATCTCCGCACCGTCTTTTCTGACCATCCATTTTCAACTCCTAAGAGGATGTGTATGTGAATGTGTGCTGTCATTCTGTGAATTGAAGAAGAATGATAGGAAGGAGAAAAGGAAATAATAGAAGATAGAAAGATAAGAAAGTAGAAGTAGAATCAATCAATTTTATTTTCACACTCACATACTCACTAATATAATTGTTTCATGCACTTACGGATTAGTCGGGCAAATTGTCCAACAGAAGAAGGTTAAAAAGTGGGTGAAAAAAACACGATTTCTCCCAAAAAGGTTCAAAAAAGCAATAGAAGAATAGATGTTGAGTCAGTTATTCAGACAATTATCGAGAAAAATCCAAGTATTAGAGCCAATGAACTTATTAAAAGGTTAATGAAACAAACTGATCTTTCACATAGCACTTTATACGAGCATTTGGGGTCTATGAAAATTCGAGGTAAATTATGTCGAGAAAAAGGCAGATACTATTTGCCAGATGACTTTGAAAGACTGCACATAAAAGTAGAGGAAAATGAAAGGCGAAAAGATCTTGAGAACAGGTTAAGAGGTCATAACTATCAACTTGCCGAGGTCTACGAAAAGTGGTTCGAGAGAGAACCATCCTCACCCATAACAAAAACTGATGCCCAAGCTGAATACCATATATCACTTGCTAAAATTGTCTATTCAACTGAAAAGATAACCATTACAGAACTTGAAGAACCTTGCTACAAAAACAAAAGGGTAGTTGATGAAGCGATAGAGCATATGAATTGCTATTCCGAGATCTGGTCTCTCTGGAAAAATGCCAAAGTAGAGGTTAAGCAGAATCTGGATCACGTAGAGACTCTTTGGAAAGAATTAATAGAAAAAATCACTACGAGGCTTTCAGTTGAATGCCCTCAATTAGACGAATGGCATGGTTATGGTCCGAGACCAGATGGCTACTACAGTCTACGTATAACGTTTTCACATGTATGGGCATATGTAAAGGATAACCGTTGCCTAGCCGACCTTCGAATAACCCTTACTGATGGGAAATATATAGTCGGTGACTGTGCAGAAAGCTCGAATAAAGATGTAATGGAACAGTTTATCAGAGTAATTAGTGACTTGGTGACAGATACCAAAATTCAAGAAAGAATGAAGGTAATTTCTTCTCAAAAAACCCGTATAGAAGAGAACTTGGAGAAGTTTCGACAAGCCTTAATCAATGTGGCAGATGATGTAAAACGTAAATATGAACGCTTGAAGGGTTTTTGTGCTACTTGTAAACCTTGGCTAAATGAACTAGGTATCGGACACATTTACTCATAATCTTTCTGAACTTGATAGGATCGGTGCTTTAGGAAAGACGGAAATAGGCTATGGTTTGACAAGGATCGGAAAAAGAATAAGGATGTCTAGTTACAGACTTCCGCGCAACCTTAGATCAAATAGGAAATAATCTACATAATGCGGAAATGTAATCGCACTATTGTGATGGCTATAGCTGACGGATCCAAAGTTTACCCATGGATTTCCTTCGGTTTTTTCTTTGCGAAGTAAGCCGTTGTCGCAATGAATACGGTGGTCGCTATCAATAAGATGTAAATGTAGTTTGTCTTAGTCATTAAATCCATGGTCATTGTTTCTAATAAATTGTTTGTTGATTCATGTTCCAAAATTAGATCTTCATAGAGTCCATTCAATGTTCCGTATTTCTCTTCCCAATCTTTGAGAACGTAATGTAGGTCCTCACCCACACTTACTGTTATTGCTGGATTTCCCGAGACCTCAGTCCAATTAATTTCGTCTAGCTTCTCCCAAGGTAAATTATACCGTTTCAGAGCAATCTTGTTTTCTGAAGGAACATAAATGTAGCTACTCCAACAATCATCCGCGCGGGACGATTGAAACCATATGTGCTGTGCTTCATCATGGTATTCGGTCATACCCTTATCCAAGGTTTGGATGTTTTCTAGCTCAAAAAGATAATTGTCAAGAAAATAATCGTACTTGTCTCGAATTCTAACAAGATAGAATATTGTTTCTGGGATGTTTGAGGGAGGTGTCAAGATGGGCATAGCTTGGAAGATATTGAACTCTATCACTCCTATGAAACCATCATAGGTATGGATAAGCACCTGTCCTTCTACATAAGTTGTTAGGAATAGTGCCTCGCCTTCAGCGTTAAATGGAGAGTCATTCGAGGTGAGAATAATGATATCAGGAAGATTCTCTTTCAGTTGGGCTAGCTCTGTAGCGTTTATTGAGTTGAAGGAGAAGCTTGTCTCGTTTGTGAAGTGAATCTCCTCGTCTCTTGTCCAATATCCTTCTGTAAGCTGTTCAGGCACAATATTGGATGGACGGTTATATCCCATTGACGATGTACTAACATATCCAGGTGAGGCATAATAGGCTCCGTTTTCCACATAGTGAAACATCTGTAATCCGCTTGATCCAATCCTGAATTGCCCTAGTGGTTCAACAATTGAGATTCCATAGTCAACATTCGACATGTTTACGGATGGTTGACCCTCCTCATTCAAGCTCAAGGCGCTTGAACTGCTTACAAATGATATCTCGATTGTAGTATTCCAGTCATAAATGAAGTAATGAAGCCCGTACGTAGCGTTTCCAAACTTGACAGTTCTGTAGTCCTGTCTTTCATAGAGCAATGTTGCAGGCGTCGTTGAGAGATGTATGTGAAGGGTGCCGCGGCTTATGTTTGTTCCATCACGTTGGAAACTATAAATTGGAAATTCGAAATCTACAGAAGTTCCTTCCACGAGATTTGGTAAAGATACTTCAGCTCTAGCAAAAGTTATGTTGCTTTGAAGCATCAGCACTGCAACTAATAATATCCATAAACGCCTGTTCAATTAACACTCACCATCTTCCTATTACTGATATAGGACATATAAAACTCTATTGCTATAATGCCTATTCTTGATATGGTACTTTTTTCTTCGCTTTCTTAATTCTAGTGACTTATCAGGTTTTTTAGGTTTAAATTTTTGTATTGATAGCTTTTGGAAGTCCAGTCCTGTTAAAATTTGAGACGAGCCAAGCCTTCATTTGTTAATCGAGTTTGAGGTAAGATGAGTTTTTTTCCAGATAAAAGCTCCTCAACTGTAATGATTTGGATTTTAGGATATTTCTCGTTCCACGTTGGTGACTCGTAATATTCAGCTTCCATAACTGCTTCCTTCATTTGTTTAGTAGGTACATCTAATGTTATCAAAATTCCCATAGCTGACTTGGTGGCTTGAACAGTTCCAAGGAGGTCTCTAACATCCTTCGCTCCAACATGCCCGCCTTTAACTTGAACCACAATCTTTCCTAAATTTAGATTGACACTCTCACGAAAAGTAAGCCATCCATCTATACCTTTATCCGCTCCCTTCTTTCCTTGCGGGTTAAGGCTTGATTGCCCAGTAGGTCTTGCATCAATCAGAGAAAGAGCCCACCATTGAAACTGGTAAGGATTAGTATTTGCTAGTTCAGTTGCACTTGCTAGATCGGCAGGTTCACCAATTATTTCATAATGTTTATTGGCTAAAACATGAATTTCTTTTAAGCGTGATTTGATAAGTGAAATAGCGAGATGAGTAATGTCTATCCCAATCCAATTCCTCTTTAATTTATGAGAAGCCAAAATAGTTGTTCCACAACCACAGAAAGGGTCGAGAATTAAATCGCCTTTGTTGCTACTAACAGCAATAATCCGTTCAAGTAACTTCATTGGTTTCTGCGTTTGAAACCCCATTCGTTCCTTAGACATTGGGTTTATTGGTGGAATGTCTGTCCAAATCGAGTGAATTGCCTGTCCTTTTAGTTCATCAAGATATCGTTTTACTTGTGGAACTCTACCTTTAGGAGCATATATCAATCCTTTTTCTTCAAGTTCGAGCATCTTTTCTTTTATATATCTCCAAGGTCTTTTGAAACCGTGAAACTCGTAAACAGGTCCTCTACCTCCTGGCGGATTGAGGTTATCCAATCTATATCTACCTTTTTCATCTTCATATCTAAAGTGGCTTTCCTTGTAAGATTCCTTGAAATCAGTATAAGTTGTATTCCAAGTATATTCATCGCTTTTTGTATAGAATAATAAAATATCATGAACCCTCCCAAATCTATGAGCGTCAGCATGAAAAGTAAACCTCTGCCAAATAATTTCGTTTCTAAAATTCTTTGGACTGAAGATTAGATCTAGAATCATCTTCAAATAGTGACTCGCCGTAGGATCGCAATGAAGATAAATTGATCCAGTGGGTTTGAGAACCCTATGGAGTTCTTTTAATCTTATAGTCATCATAACGAGATAAGCCATCATATCGTTTCTGCCAAGATATGCGTGAAGAAACTGTATCATGTCTGTAATTTTCGGGTCTTCTTGAAGTTCTAAATAGGTTTTTTCTGCGGTTTTATCCCAATGCCAAAAATCACTAAAAGCTTGAATTTGGGCTACCGATTCCTCGCCTGAAGGTTCTTTGAAAAGTATATTATAATCCGCTTTACTATTAAAAGGCGGATCTAGATATATTAAATCGATACTTTCGTTCGGCATGTATTTTTGAAGAACGTCTAGATTGTCTCCATAGTATAGAATATTGGTCTTTGAAGACATTTCGATTCTGCATAATAATGGTTTGCTCTGCTTTTATAATTTTTTTACTCCTTATACTATGTTTGATGAGCAAGCGGCAAAGTCCCTAAACGCTTGTAAAGAAGGGTCATATTTTCCTAAAGCCCTAATGTAATCCCTAATGGTCGCTAAACGTTCTTAATCCATGGCTGCGCCTCATGCTACGTAATATATCGTTAATTTAGTCATTAATAGTGATTAGGCTGTCTACGTCCCTAGTGTCTACTCCCTAAAGGTTTTATACTAAGCAGTTCTGTTACCTCTGTGTCGGATTGATAATGTTGTTACTTTTCGTCGGATAAACCACCTTAAGGATTGGTTTAAAACAAAGACTCATAGAAGAGTCGTGTATAGTTCTTGGTAATTTCTCTTCCATGTAAATTTTGGGTCATTCGCTAGTAATATAAACCTTATATCCAAATTGCTGTAAAGAGGTATTGGGGTTCGCTTATGGTCAAAATTCAATATAGATGTGTACAATGTAAAAACCTTATGACGAAGGGAGAACTAGCAATTATAGTCAATGATTTTATAATATATCATCCTAATTGCTACAGAAAAGAACGAGAAGAAGCGTTTAATGGTTTAGGTATTACATATAATGAATGGTTAGATGATACAGCATTAAGAATTGATGATTTTGCCCTAACTGCAAGTATAGATTCAATTAAAGACATGCAAGTGTTTTACAATTCTTGGGTAAAACAACTGATGGTTCCTCAAATTTTAAAATTCATCGTTTGGTATGCTCAAAGAATGGGTGTGATAGGTCCTATTCATGAATATCAATTGAATAGAAAGATTAACAATGTTTTCCGCATGATTGTAGGCATTGCAGAAGAATATCGAGATGGCTTTGGGGCAATTAGAATTGTAGATAGCATGAAAAGTATATCGAACGAAAGCAAATTACTACTTCATGAAGTAAAAGGCATTTCAAAAAAACTGACAGAAGCAGAGAGAAAAAAACTGCGAAAACAAATCGAAAACATTGACAAAGAGACTAGACCACTTCCATAACTATTTCATTTTATTGCTAGTGTTTTGTATTAGAGTTAGCCACTTGTTTTCTCCTTAACCTCAAATCCGCAGCTTCGGCTAGCGTTTTTTCGCTTGATCCTTCATGTGATCTTATGTAGTTATGAAAGATTTTGATGCCCTTCAGTATCGGAGTGTCGTCCTTTTTCAGTCCTCTTATGACTTTTTCCCTATCCCTTATTTCACCATTCAGTCTTTCCATCTTGTTATTGTTATTATCTCCTCTCATGCGAACATAAGAAATGTGTTCTGTCCTTGGAGCCTTCAGCGTCCAAAACTCTTTCTTGTATGTGTCATAGTAATATTTTAAGCCTTCCGATGGAAGTAAACACCCTTTCAAATCCGATAAAGAGGTAACAGAACCTACAAAGCTCGACTACTTAAGCCGATTCCCTGCAAATAAAAATTGAGGATAGCGGTGACATTATTCCTTTCACTGATTGGGCAAACACGGTAGAACGGACGCTCAACCAATTACAAGTTTCTCTGTCTGCTCTTAAAGAAGACATTGATAGGATTTTTTCAGCCCAATGCCCTGATTGCGGAGGAACTGTAATGCACTTAGCGATTTGCACAAACTGTAAAAAGAAGCTTCTTTTGGGTAGGGCAGAAGCAGAAATTTAAGGGAAAGCATAATCTTCTCGATATATTCGCTTTTTACGCGGGAGCACAAGCTATAGGGGGCATTCCTGACGATCATGTTGACTTGCCTAGACTGCAAAAATCAGCATCTTGTCAGGTCTGGCGATCAGTTTAAGCTAAACGCTGTTAGATTTTGGTAGGTTTTCCTTTTTTATGTCCTTTTCGGATTTGTTCCGTTTCTTGTTTTTTTTAACAAAGCATCTTCCCATTTTTTCCTTCTCCAATTATATTATTTTCGAAAATTACCCGAATGCCTTCGGGCAGAGGAATCTTTAGCTCGCCCAGTTTCCCAAGAGAATACTGGATGATATCCGAGTGGCTGAACCTTTTGTGTTCCTTCAGTTGCATTAGGGCTTGAAGCTCCAGCACAGCATTGTAAATCGAGCGCCGAACGTGCAGCGTTACCATGTCGTCAGGGCTTATTTTACGCCTTATAGTCCTTCTGTTCATTTGGTCTCTACCTACTATTATGTTCAATCAAACTTAAAAGCCCAATCAAAAAAGTTAGACTACAGGTGACATGATATGGCGAGAACCAAAGTAGTCGTTTTAGATATGATGAAAGTGAAGCGAAACGCTCCAAAAGTCCCGTTCTTAGGCTGGGGTTACACCCAGACAAGAAAAACTTCAACCGTCGCCGAAAGCCCACGGCTCCTAGCTTACAGGAGTTGTATAGGCGGAGGCATGGCTGGCAAAACCTTCGAGGACATGAAAGGGGTGCAATCTGCGTTTCAAGCGCTGACAGGCACATGCAAGGTTGAGGCTGAGAAAAAACCGACTATACTAAAAAGCTAGTTCCCCTTCTTTTGGAGGCGTTCGCATGTCGAAAGAAATTAAATGCACAGGCGAGTTTGACGATTGGGTCAGAGACATCTACAAGTGGGTTCATGCGCAGGAAGAAGCACACCAAGAGCCTACGCCCGACAAGATAGAGGACATTATGAGGTTTTTCGAGAGGGTTCAAGAGAAGGGCAAAGAATTCGCTAGCTGCGAGTTTAAGCCTTGACCCTTCACTACGCCTGCAAGGGTATCTTCGGCGAAGCAGTAAAGGCTATTCTGGTCAGGGCGGAGATGGACGCAGCCGTCTTCAAGACTATTGACCGAACGGGACACGACTGGAGCTTTGTTAGGCGGGCTATCAACCCAGCTATGAGCGACCAAAACGTGGCAGTTCAGGGCGTCATGCGTGACCTTCTGGAGTGCGAATGCCCCATTTACAGGGAGAGGCATTGAAGTTTGAGTCTGCCTACGACGGACGAGATACGAGACAAAGCCATAGAGCTGTTCATGACCGAGCATTTGAAGTCAACTAAAATCGCAGTAACCCCCGAAGACTCTGAGCTGAAGGAAGGCTCGTTCTGGAAGCGGGCGCAAGAAGAGCTGATGCGGAACACCGAGAAGGCGGAAGCACTAAAGTATCTCAGCGAGGCAGCTTCAGAAATCGGAATGAAGGTTGTCCCAGAAGCCTTAGCCGAGAAAGCGACAGACCTTCCCATCGTGGAGTCCCAGTTGCAGAGAGAAAAACAGAAATCTCGGAAACTCGGCGAAGACTTAACGGTTGCGATAAGGCAATCCGACGACTTAAGACGCAGACTGGAGGCGATGCCAATTATAGGACCAGCCATCCCTGAAGCTGTGCCTCCTCCGATTATGGAGCCTCCACGCAAGGGCGAAATGGTCATAATTCGTGATTGTTACCCCGTCTTCCGTGAACTGTGGAACCTGATAAGAAAACAGGCAGCAACCTCGCAAGCTAGCCGAGTCGTGAAGGAGCGAACGGGTCTCGGGATAGAGCTAATCAGCAGGGGGCTTTCAATCACGAAAGCGAAGGACACTATGCGGACTGAGGCTTTAGTTAACCGCCTTCTTGAATGCGAGTGTTTAGGTAAGGTGATTTGAACATGGTTGAAAGCATAATCTCAGGCGAGGTGCAGCGCCTTCTTATAAAGCAGATTGACGAGAAAACCGAGCAAGCCCTAAAAGAAGATAACACGGAGATGGTTAAGCAGTTGTCTCACGCAAAGAAACTCATCAAACGTGGATACTGGACAGTGCGAAAAGCTAACCCTTACACCGCGTTCCTTGAGACATGCCTTAGCGGAAAAAAGGAGGGCTTAGAAGAATCCCAGCAGAAGATGAAGCAGTGCGCAGAAGAATGGCGCAACCAGCCTAAAAAAGATAAACCTAATGAAAAGCTAAATGTGATTGATTACCTGAAAAAGGAAAGAAGTGGCTGAACGCATTTACAGAAGGGATACAATTGTCTAGAAAAAAGCCATCGGGATGTTGTAGATTAACAGACTTAACGAACAGAATTAGCGTTATATCTGCCATTAACGAACCACCAAAAAAAAGAGGGGATTTGCGGGAGATATCTCCTTGTCGTCTCTAGTTCAAATCCCAGCGGCCCCACCATGAAACGTCGAGAGGAATGTCTTTGGCGGACTGGCGTGAAACATTCGAATCCGTGGTTTTTCGGGCCGTCAAGCTTCTACGTCTTGACAGATTGCTGCT
>Ga0172363_10005105_pt1 | contig 10596 bp, 9 predicted proteins | sample LakKivs2_kivu2a2_FD_114541 | JGI IMG/M metagenome (GOLD analysis project Ga0172363, IMG submission 114541) | Sediment microbial communities from Lake Kivu, Rwanda - Sediment s2_kivu2a2 | ecosystem: Environmental > Aquatic > Freshwater > Lake > Sediment | place: Rwanda: Western Province, Lake... | reverse complement strand
CTTTTCTTTTATTTCCCGCCAGATGTCTATCATGGCCTTCTTCATCAGGTCTGCGGCAGAGCCCTGGATGGGAGTGTTGAGTGCGATGCGGCGGCCGATCTGCTGGATTGTTTTATCCTTGTGCCTGAGCTCTGGCACCTGGCGTTTTCTACCGAAGACCGTTTGAGAGAATCCCTTTTCCTGGGCACTCTTGACCATCCTTTCCAGAAATTCGTAGACCTTTGGGTGTTTCTCGTAATAGAGATCGATGAATTTCTGAGCCTCTGAAGCCGAGGTTTCAAGCTCTTTTGCCAGGGAAAAGGCGGAAGTTCCGTAGATGATGCTGAAGTTGATGATTTTTGCTTTCCTCCGCCGCTCTTCTTCCGCAAGGCATGAAGAGTCGCCGAAGACTCGAATTGCGGTTTCCTGGTGAACGTCACGATCGGCGAGAAAAGTTTCAATCAGAGCCTCGTCCTCTGAGAGATGAGCCAAGACTCTGAGTTCGATCTGAGAATAATCGGCAGAGAGGAAGAGGCATCCCTTCTCGGGAATAAAGGCTTGCCTGAAGCGCTGTCCCAGCTCTCCCCTCACAGGAATGTTTTGCAGGTTTGGGTCGCTTGAGGAAAGTCTGCCGGTGGCAGTCACGGCCTGGTTGTAGGAGGTATGAATCCTCCCTGTCTCCGGATTAAGAAGAAGGGGAAGAGCGTCGGCATAGGTCGACTTCAGCTTGGACAGTTGCCTGTATTCCAGGGCATATTGAGCAACAGGATGAAGCAGGGCTAATTCTTGCAGGGTGTTAACATCCGTCGAATAGCTTTTTGTTTTTTTTGTTTTTTTCGATGAAGGGAGGTTGAGCTTGGTGAATAATATCTCGCCCAACTGCTGAGGAGAGTTTAAGTTGAATTCGACGCCGCAAATCTCGAAAATCTTTTTCTGGAGATGTTCGAGTTCGTCTTGAAGCTCTGCAGAGAGGGATTTGAGAGCCTTGGTATCGACCTTGACCCCCCACATTTCCATGTCAGCCAAAACCTCGATGAGCGGGAGTTCAAGGTCTCGGTAAAGGCTGTTTAGTCCTTGCTCTTTAACCTTTTGCCAGAGAATTTGACAGAGCTGAAGTGCCAGGTCTGCGTCCTGACAGGCATAAGGCAAAACGCGTTCGATATCCACTTGGTTCATTGTCGCCTGCTTTTTTCCCTTTCCGACAAGGTCTTCATAATGAATGGTGTTGACCTGGAGATAGGCTAAAGCCAGCCTATCCAGATTGTGCTTTCCCCAGTTAGGCTCGAGGAGATAGGAGAGAATCATCGAGTCCAAATCTAAGCCGCGGAGCTGGATTCCCTCTCTCTTTAAGACGATATAGTCATACTTGATGTTCTGGCCGACCTTCCTGATTCCCGGCTCAGAGAGAACCTGTTCAAGCAGGCCGAAGGCTTTTTCTTTAGGAATCTGCGGCGCAGCATGTGGATAGTCATGGCGGAGGGGAAGATAGAAGGCTTGGCCGGCTTCGGTCGAGAGGGACATGCCAACCAAGCGGGCCCGGGTGGGAAAAGGACTGTCTGTTTCTGTGTCCAGAGAAACACGCTTTGCCTTTTTTATCCGGGCGACAAGCTCGCCGAGCTCCTTCTCTCCAAAAACACTCTCGTAATCTTTTTTGCCGCTCTCCGGCTTTTTTAGATACTCGGCTAAGAGAGAAGAAAATTCGAGTTCCTGGTAAAGCCCAATGAGTTCCTTATCATCGGGCGCGGCGACAGAAAAATCTTCAAGATTGAACTTCAAATCAAGTTCCTTTTCGATTGTCGCCAGCTGCTGGCTGAGCTTGAGTTTGTCAAGGTTTTGTTTGATGGCTTCCTGCAGGCGGGGCTTCTTTATCTTGTCCAGATTTTTTAGAAGATTCTCCACAGAGCCGAATTCTCCGATGAGCTCTTTGGAGGTCTTCTCTCCAATCCCCGGGACTCCGGGAATGTTGTCGGTGGAATCACCCCAGAGAGCGAGGACATCGGTAACCTGCGAGGGCAAGACTCCGAAATAACTCTTCACCTTCTCCCGGTCAATATAGATTTCTTTCACAGGATTGTAGACAATCGTCAGCTCATCAACGAGCTGAAAGATGTCTTTGTCGTTAGTGACGATGACGGAGGGAATGTTTTGAGAGGAGGCCAGGCGCGCTAGGCTGGCAAGGACATCATCGGCTTCGTAATTTTCGTATTCGAAAAAAGGGATTTTCATAGCTCTGACAACTTTTTTCACCACGGGAATCTGGACGGCGAGGTCTTCTGGCATGGGTTTGCGGTGAGCTTTATATTCCTTGAAGGCTTTGTGGCGAATGGTTGGGCCCTTGGCATCAAAGACTATGCCCAGGTAGGCAGGCTTTTCTTTTTCCATCAATTTTCTGAGCATGCTGATGAAGCCATAGACAGCGTTGGTTGGGAATCCTTTTGAGGTTGAAAGGCGTTGGATGGCGTAATAGGAACGATAGAGAAGAGAGGTGCCGTCGATCAGAAAAAGCTTGTTTTCAGCCATTCACATCCCTTGAGCGGCATGCCTTTTCAGCAAATGCTCTTCTCATCCTTGGCCCCACGACCATCAGGAATAAATTGGTTTTATTTTTATCAGAGGTGATCAAATTTCCCGTCGGTAATATTCTTTAGAATTTCGTTGTGCTGGTCGTCGATGATTTTTTTGATTTTTTCTGTTAGGTCCGGGAGGCCGAGATAGGCGGTGTAGAAAGCCCTTCGTGTCGAAAGCAGCCTTCCGGATTTATAGATAAGGGATTCGACATAATGAGCTTCGATGCCTTTATCCTGAGTTTGGACATGAAAGGACTCTCCCTTATGAATGATTTCGGTGTTGATTCCACTCATGAGAAAATTCTCTACTATTATACTCTTAAAGCTCAAGATATCAAGCGATTCGACATTCGATGAAATTCGCCGGGGCATAAGCATCTCCCCTTGTGTGATTTTCTTTAGGTGTCGGAATCGCTCTTCGGATCCGGCGATGTGGCCTTATGAGGAATTCCAATGTCTTTTTGAAATCATATATCTGGAGGGGCTTCCGGCTTGGACGGATTTGTTGACAAAGGAAAGTAAGATGGTATAATAAAAAGCTCATTTGGGAAGGGAAAAATGATAATAGATATTGATAAGCTGCCCAAAGAAGGCTTGAGAATCTCCAAGGAATTTGAATTCTTCAGCGTCGACCTCGTCGATGAAGACGCTGTTTTTCTTGATCCGGTTCGGGCTGAGCTCAATATCAAAAAAATAGGAGAAGAGATATTCGTCAAAGGAAAGCTCACCACTCGCCTCAGTTTTGTTTGCAGCCGCTGTCTCGCTCCTTTTGAATATCGGGTCGATTCAAAGTTTGACCTGGTTTTTCTTCCGGAAGAGCTTAACATGGTCAAGGACCAACTGGAAGAGGAGGATATAAATAAATTCTTCTATTCCGGCTGCAAGCTGGACATTGAGCAGCTGGTTTTGGAGCAGTTGAACTTGGCCTTTCCGGCCAAGCCTTTATGTTCTGAAAATTGCCAGGGACTCTGTCCAGTCTGCGGAAGAGTCATACACAACGGCGAGTGTGCCTGCGTGACGAAAAGCTCCGACCCTCGCCTTGACAAGCTGAAGACTTTTTTAAGAGATAAAAGATAAATGGCTAATCCAAAGAGAAGACATTCTCACTCACGGAAATGCAGGAGAAGGGCGCACGATGCCCTTCCTATCCCTTCTTTAGCTCTCTGCCCGAACTGCGGCAACCCTAAGCTGCCTCATCGAGCTTGCCCAGAATGCGGATTTTACCGAGCAAGACAGGTTATTGAAGGAAGCGAAACTTAAGAGGGGGATGGGTGAAGGTCGCTCTTGACGCAATGGGCGGAGATTTTGGCCCAAAAGTCACGGTCGAAGGTGCGGTCAAGGCTTCCAAGGAACATAAGGTCGAGGTCTTGCTCGTGGGCGATGAAGCGATAATAAAAAAGGAAATCGAGAAGCTCAACCATACAAAAGCAAAAGTGACCATCATCAGCGCTTCTGAAGCCATCGCCATGGGCGAGGGCTTGCTTTCTTTCCGCAGGAAGCAGCGCTCTTCCATTCGCATCGGGGCCCAGCTGGTCAAGGACGGAGAAGCAGAGGCATTTGTCAGTGCTGGGAATACGGCCGCCGTTGTCTATATCTCGAAAAAAGTTTTGGGCTCCTTAAAAGGTATAGATAAGCCTGCCCTTTCCCTGCTTGTTCCGACTTTGAAAGGGCTTGCGCTCCTGATCGATGTCGGAGCGAATGTCAACTGCCGCCCTCATCATTTAGAGCAGTTTGCGATCATGGGCCATGTTTTCATGGAAAATATTCTGGGCTTAAAGCAGCCAAGAATTGGTTTGATGAGCGTTGGCGAGGAGAAATCAAAAGGGAACGAGTTGACGAAAGAAGTTTTTGAAAGGCTTCAGTCTTCTCCCTTGAATTTCATCGGCAATATCGAGGGCAAAGATATCTTTTCTGGGAAAGCCGATATCATCGTCAGCGACGGCTTCACCGGAAACATTGCCCTGAAAGTCAGCGAAGGAGTAGTGGAAACAATTTTTTACATGGCTCGAAACGAGATCATGAAAAATATTTTCTCTAAATTAGGTTTTTTTCTGATGAAGAGAAACTTGAAAAGAGTTTATAAAAAGGTCGATTACACAGAATATGGCGGGGCGCAGCTTCTCGGAGTCAATGGAGTCTGCGTCATCGGCCATGGCCGTTCCAACCCCGCGGCTGTCAAGAATGCGGTGAGGATGGCCAAGGACTTTGTCGTGAACAGAGTCCAAGAGAAAATTCAGGATGAAATAGCCAGGATTTCACATCCATTGGACGCAACTGAGGCTTGATATGAATTTCAAAGGAAGAATTTCTTTGGTCACCGGAGCTTCCCAGGGAATCGGTGAAGTCGTAGCCGTTGAGCTGGCCAAAGAAGGAGCGGAGGTCATTCTGGTTGATGTCCAGGAAGAGAAGCTGAATGAAGTCGCAAAAAGGATAAAAGAGAATCAAGGAGTAGCGTCTGCCTATTCTGCAGATGTCTCGCGCCTTGAGCAGGCAATGAAAGTTGTCGAGCAAGTCTTGGAAAAACACAAAAAAATAGACCATTTGATCAATAATGCAGGAATAACAAGAGATAACCTTTTGATGCGGATGACAGAGCAAGAATGGGATGCAGTCTTGGCGGTGAATTTAAAAGGAGTTTTTAATTTTTCAAAAGCTGTCATCCGGAGCATGATCAGCAGCCGCTATGGTCGAATCGTCAGCATCTCTTCGGTTGTCGCCCTGATTGGAAATGCCGGACAGTGCAACTATTCGGCTTCAAAAGCCGGAATTATTGGTTTCACCAAGTCCTTGGCCAGGGAAGTCGCTTCAAGGGGTATTACCGTCAACGCCGTCGCTCCGGGCTTCATTTCCACAGCCATGACCGAAAGCCTTCCGGAGACGGTCAAGAAAATATTCCTTGATTTGATTCCGATGAAAAGATTCGGGACGCCGGAGGAAGTTGCTCATATCGTCAAATTCCTTCTTTCTGATGAGGCCAGCTATATCACCGGTCAGGTCATCAATGTCAACGGCGGAATGTTTATGTAGAAATAATAATTTAATTAAATTAGGAGGGATAAGATGGAAAGAGATGAATTACTGAAGAAAATAAAGGCCATTGTTTCAGACAAGCTCAGTATTAGTGAAGATCAAGTCACAGAAGGAGCGTCTTTTATCGATGATTTGGGCGCCGATTCTCTGGACACGGTGGAGTTAGTCATGGCCCTCGAGGATGAGTTTAATATGGACATTCCCGATGAAGAAGCCGAGAAACTGACGACTGTGGGCAAGGCCATGGATTATATTCTTAGCAACGTCGCCAAATAGGAATCCCCAAGCGCCGGATGGGACCATATTCTTATTCTAAAAGGACTGACGCCGAAAGGCGGGTGGTCATTACCGGGATTGGTCTCATTACGCCCTTGGGCGTCGGGGTTGAAAAGAGCTGGGAAGCCGCCCTGCAGGGGAAAAGCGGCATCAGCCTCATCAGCAGGTTTGACACCTCGAGATTCTCCACTAAAATCGGAGGAGAAGTTAAGGGCTTTGATTCCCTTGCTTTTATCGACAAGAAAGAACTGCGGAAGATGGACCGTTTCATCCAGCTTGCCCTGGCTGCCGCTGAGCTTGCGGTTCGGGATTCCGGCTTAAACCATGGCGCTCTGGAAGGAGAGAGGTGCGGAGTCTATGTTGGGTCTGGGATTGGAGGTATCGGCTCCATTGAAGAAACCCATAAGACGCTGCTCGAAAGAGGGCCAGACCGCGTCTCTCCTTTTTTCCTGGTCTCGGCCATCATTAATGAAGCTTCAGGCCAGATTTCGATAAAGTACAGAGCTAAGGGTCCGAATTCAGCCACGGCGACGGCCTGCACGACCAGCACCCATGCCATCGGGGATTCCTTCCGGATTATCGCCAGGGGAGACGCGGAGATCATGCTCTCCGGAGGTTCGGAAGCACCGCTGACGCCTCTTGGCCTTGCCGGTTTTTGTGCGATGCGCGCTCTTTCTTTAAGAAACGACCAGCCGGAGAAAGCCTCTCGTCCTTTCGATGCCGAACGGGATGGATTTGTCATGGGAGAAGGAGCCGGAGTCCTCATTCTCGAAGAGTTGGGGGCTGCTTTGAAGCGGGGCGCTAAAATTTATGCCGAAATCGTCGGCTATGGGATGAGTGCCGACGCCTATCATGTCACGGCCCCGGCGCTGGATGGAGAGGGCGGTGCCCTGGTCATGGACAGGGCTGTTAAGGATGGCGGCATTGAGCCCAAAGAAGTCGGTTATATCAATGCCCACGGCACCTCAACTCCTTTTAACGACAAAGTAGAAACCCTGGCCATCAAGAAAGTTTTTGGCGAGCATGCCTACAAGCTCAGCGTAAGCTCGACAAAGTCGATGACCGGCCACCTTCTGGGAGCGGCCGGCGCTGTGGAGGCCGGCTACACCGCTCTTTGTCTGAAAAATCAGGTTATGCTTCCGACAATCAACCAGGAGCACCCTGACCCAGAATGTGACCTCGATTATGTTCCCAACAAAGCCCGAGCGGCAGAAATTCATTATGCTTTGAGCAATTCTTTTGGATTCGGTGGGACAAACGGGACTCTTCTTTTGAAAAGGTTCGAAGAGTAACCTGCAGGATAAAGAATTTTATCGAGCGACCTTCTTCGCTTCTGCTCAAAGGAACGATGAAAATTTGAAAAGGAGGTTGGAGTGAACATTTTTGTTTTTGTTAAAAGGGTTCCAGACACTGAATCAAAGATAAAGATCAATCATGAGACGAACGCTGTTGTTGAAGAGGGATTGAATTTCATTTTAAATCCCTATGATGAGCTTGCCGTAGAGGAAGGGCTTCGATTACGAGAATCAAAAGGCGGCAAGGTCATCGCCTTTTCAGTCGGGGATGAGCAGTCGCTGGTTATCTTGAAGAAGTGTTTGGCCATGGGCGCGGATGAAGCCTTTCTGCTGAAGGATAAGACAGCGGAGACCTATGACGGGCTGAGGGTGGCACGGATCATCGCCGGGGCTTTAAAGAAAAAATTCTCCGACTATAGCCTTCTCTTTTTCGGAAAGCAATCTGTTGGAGCAGATAATTCCCAGGTTCCTTCCATGGTGGCAGAGCTTTTAGGTTTGCCTCAGGCGAATGTGGTCACCAAGCTGGAGATTGAAGGAGAGAAGGGCACGGCCTATCGCGAGATAGAGGGGGCAACAGAAAAAGTTGTGTTTTCCCTTCCTGCTGTTATCAGTGCTCAAAAGGGATTGAACGAGCCCCGCTATGAAACCTTGAGGGGCATCATGATGGCTAAGAAGAAAGAAATCCCTGTTATCACCATCGAGGATTTGGGCTTGAAAGAAGACGAACTCGTCCCCTGCTTAGAGATTATCAAGATGGAGAGCCCGGCTTCAAGACAGGCGGGCAAGATTATAGATGATCCGCCCCAGGAAGCAGCCAGGAAGCTTGCAGAATTCTTACGCAAAGAAGCCAAGGTCATTTAAAAGAGATGAAGCATTTCTTACATGATGAACAAAATTATCGATCAGGCTGGGTGATTCGAAAACACGCCGCTTTTGCCCCAGCGATTACTCGGAGGGGGAACAGCTTCGCTTTCCCCCTTCCGACGGTCGCTTCGATTCCATCGAGGCTCCCTGCCTCCCCTTCTCGGGCTTGCGCCCTGCGACCGAGGGGACACACCCCCTCGGCTCCCCCACCTGATTTGTGGCAGGCCACAAATCAGCAAAGGCGGCTCGGTTTCAGGCTTCGCTCTCCTCTCCCTATGGTCGAGGAACCATGCCCGCTCAGCCTTCAAACGGTTTTCTCACCACCCAGCCTGATCTCACTTATGTTCTGGAAGTTGAAATGCTTCTTGAGAGGAGGAAAAAATGATATTAATCTTTATCGAAGTTAGAGAAGGGAAAGTTAAGAAGCCTTCCTTGGAGGCGCTTTCCGAGGGGAAGAGAAGGGCAAAAGAGCTGAACACAGAAGTCAGCGCTGTTTATCTTGGACACAATTTGGAGAGTCTTGCTTCGGAGATTTTCCCCTACGGTGCTTCAAAGGTCTATATTTTAGAGAATCCTCTGCTCAGCCATTATTCGACTGCGGCTTATGCCCAGGCTCTTTTTTCCTTGGTGGAGGAGATAAAGCCGGAGATCATTTTCTTTTCCGCAAGCTCGATGGGCAAGGATTTAGCCCCCAGGCTGGCAGCCAAGTTAGGAGTGACTGTAGCCACTGACTGCATCAAGACCTCTTGCCGGGATGGAAAGCTCGAAGTCATGCGGCCTATCTTTGCCGGCAAAGCCATTGCCAGCCTGCGCTTCAAGGCTACACCGCATATAGCAACGCTCAGGCCGAATGTCTTTCCTTTAGGCGAGCAAGGGGTGAAAGAGGGCGAAGCAATAAAAAAAGAAGTGGTCATTGCCAAAGACTTGGTCAAGGCCCAGGTGGTTGAGATTTTGAAAGAGAAGGGGGCAGAGCTTGATGTGACCGAGGCCGAGATTGTTGTTTCAGGCGGTAGGGGGATGAAAGGCCCTGAGAACTTTGATTTGCTCAGGGAATTGACATCTCTTCTTCCTCATTCAAGCGTTGGCGCTTCCCGCTCGGCTGTTGATTCAGGATGGATAGACCATCAGCACCAGGTTGGCCAGACAGGGAAGACAGTCTCTCCCAATCTCTACCTGGCATTTGGAATATCAGGGGCTATTCAGCATTTAGCCGGGATGTCGTCCTCAAAGGTCATCGTTGCTGTCAACAAGGACCCCGAAGCCCCTATTTTTAAAGTCGCGGATTTTGGAGTTGTCGGCGACCTTTTTCAGGTCATCCCTTATTTAAAGGAAGAATTGAAAAAGGTGCTCTCAGAATAAAAAAGAAAAAAAGGGAACAATCCCCTTTTTTCTTTTTTTTATTTGTGTTTTAATAGAAGTCAGCAACGAACCTTGAGTGAAGCAGATTCATTTAAGGAAAGGAGGGTGACCATGAAGAATTTATTATTCGCCTTTTTTGCTTCTCTCCTGCTGCTCGCCATTCCTTTCTCTTTAAGAATGACAGGCAGAGCTCAGGAAGCCACCCTGACTGTCGAAGTCGGTGTCATCTGCCGGGATGTTGTTGACCGAGAGCCGGTCGGGCCGGGAGAGAGCTTTGAGGCCACAGTCGGTAAGCTCTTCTGCTTTACTAAAATTGTCGGCGCCAAGGAGCCCGTTAAAATCACGCACGTCTGGTATCACGGCGAAACGGAAAGGTTCAGGATAAATTTGCCTGTGAGTTCTGCAAGCTGGCGCACTTGGAGCAACAAGATAATCCAGGCCAGCGAGGTGGGAGCTTGGCATGTCGACATCCTTGCCCCTGATGATGCGGTGCTGAAGATCCTGAATTTTGAAATTAAATAAGTTTAAAAGACTTCGTCCCCGGGATTGATGAGGTTGAGCAGGAGCTGATTTTTTTCAGAGCGGCTTTCACCGACGCTCGTCACATAAATTGCAGGCTTGTCAACCACCGGGCATTTGTTTTCGCAGATTCCGCAGCCGATACAGAGCTTGGTGTCGATGAAAGGAGCCGCCGGCGTTTTTACTGTGCCATCGGGAAGCCTGACTTCAGTCTTAATCAGCTTGATCGCTTTGGGGGACGTCGGGCAGTGTTCTTCGCAGACGATGCAGGGGATGCCCATCGCCCAGGGAAGGCAGCGGTTCTTATTGACCCACGCCAGTCCAATTTTGACACTTATTTTTTCTTTGACCGCCAGCTCTTTTATGGCGCCTGTGGGGCAAACCTGAGAGCAGAGAGAGCAATAGTATTCGCAGTAGCCAATTTTGGGGACGAGCATCGGTGTCCAGATTCCCTGCGGGCCTGCTTCGCTGAGTGCAGGCTGGAGAGCATTTGTCGGGCAGACCTTCATACATTCCCCGCATTTGATACATTTTTGAAGAAATTGCTCCTCGGGAATCGCTCCTGGAGGCCTGATCAATTTTGGATTGGCGCGCCGGGCTGAAGGAGAAAGGTGGAAGAAAGGAACAGCCGCCATTCCCAGCAGCGAGGTGAAGATGAGCTTCCGCCGCGAAAGGTTGACCTGAGGCAATTTCTCGGAAGCCAACTT
>Ga0172363_10005104_pt1 | contig 10596 bp, 9 predicted proteins | sample LakKivs2_kivu2a2_FD_114541 | JGI IMG/M metagenome (GOLD analysis project Ga0172363, IMG submission 114541) | Sediment microbial communities from Lake Kivu, Rwanda - Sediment s2_kivu2a2 | ecosystem: Environmental > Aquatic > Freshwater > Lake > Sediment | place: Rwanda: Western Province, Lake... | reverse complement strand
TCTGACCACATACCAAGAATCATCAGTAACAATCATCTCAACTAAAACATAACCTGGATAAATTTTTTCTTCAACTGTTTTTCTTTTACCATTTTTAATTTTAATCTTTTTTTCTTTGGGGACAATGACATTGAAAATTTTGTCTTCCATACCCAAAGACTCAATCCTTTGTTTTAGATTTTTAGCCACCGCGTCTTCATAGCCAGAATAAGTGTGAATAACATACCAATTTCTATCTTGGGGTAGTATTTGTTTAGGCATATAACTACATGATAAATTTATTAAGTAATTTGGTAAATAAAAAATCTAAGGTGCCTAAATAGGCAGCTATAGCTACCGAAATACCAATAACAACTAAAGTATATCTAATAGTTTGCTGTCGGCTCGGCCAATTAACTCTTTTCATTTCCAGGCGAACTTCCTTTAAAAAAGTAATAAGTTTAGCAAAAATATTCATAGGTTTTTAAAAAGCCCCAGCGGGCTTCATTTTAATATTAGCGAAGAAGCCCTTAGATGTCAAGATTTTTAACTTTTTTGGCGTGGGTTTGAATGAATTTTTTCCTTGGCAAGACTTCTTCACCCATTAAAATATCAAAGATTTTATCCGCCTCTCTGGCTGATTCAATATTAACCTGAAGTAAAATTCTATTTTGCGGATTCATAGTTGTTTCCCATAATTCGCCAGGGTTCATTTCTCCCAAACCTTTATAACGCTGGAGAAAAGGAGAAATTTGTTTTGATTTTTTCAGCGAACTCAAAATTTCCGCTTTATCGGCTTCAGTATAAGCATATTCCAGCTGTTTTCCGGATTGAATTTTATAAAGAGGGGCTTGAGCAATATAAAGATAACCCTTTTCAATAATTGGTTTAAAATAGCGGTAGAAAAGAGTAAGAAGCAGAGTTCTGATATGCTGACCATCTACATCACTATCGGACATTATTATAATTCGGTGGTATCTTAACTTGTCTAAATTAAAATCTTCGGCAATAGCTGTACCCAAAGCAATAATTAGAGATTTAATTTCTTTGGAAGCTAAAAGTTTATCCAGACGGGCCCTTTCCACATTTAAAATTTTTCCCCTTAAAGGTAAAATGGCTTGGAAATGTCTGTCCCTGGCTTGTTTTCCACTGCCACCAGCTGATTCTCCTTCCACTATATAAAGTTCTGATTCTTCGGGATTATTAGAAGAACAATCGGCCAATTTTCCAGGCAAAGCTAATCCTTCTAAAATTCCTCTTCTTAAAACCGTTTCTCTAGCCACTTTAGCCGCTTTTCTGGCTTTGGAAGACAAAATACAATTTTCAATAATGGCTTTGGCATCTAAAGGGTTTCTTTCTAAAAAATCAGCTAACGTCTCGGAAATCACTGCCTCAACCGCTACTTTTGCTTCCGGATTGCCTAATTTGGCTTTAGTTTGACCTTCAAACTGAGGTTCTTTTATTTTCACTGAAACCGCTCCGGTTAAACCCTCCCTAATGTCTTCGCCGGTTAAATTTTCATCAGTTTCTTTAAGAAAGCCGTTTTTCTTAGCATAATCATTAAAAGTTCTGGTTAAAGCAGTTCTAAAACCGGTTAAATGAGTGCCTCCTTCTTGGGTCCAGACATTATTAGCAAAACCTTCCTCGTAACATTCGTATTCCTGAGTATAGCGGAGAGCAACCTCAACCATTATTCCGTCTTTCTCTCCGGAACCATAAAAGATATTCGGATGGCGAGGACTTACTCCTCGGGTTAGGTATTTAATATAAGAAGCCAGGCCTCCTTCAAAACAAAAAGAATAAGTTTTCTTTTCAAGGGAGCGCTGGTCATAAACAATTATTCTTACTCCTTTGGTTAAATAGGCCTGCTGGCGGAGATGGTCCAGAATTTTCTTAAAGTCAAATCTAATTTCCTTAAAAATTTCCGGGTCGGGCTCGAAAACAACCGTAGTTCCAGTTTGTTTACATTTGCCAATTTTTTTAACTTTAGTTTTAACTTTTCCTTTGGAATACTCTTGAAAGTATCTAATTCCGCTTCGGCAAACTTCGGCTTTCATATAATTAGACAAGGCGCAGACTACTGAAACTCCCACTCCATGCAGACCTCCGGCCACCTGGTAAGCTTTACCTCCAAATTTTGCTCCAGCATGCAAAGTAGTCATTACTGTCTCTAATGCTGATTTTTTGGTTTGGGGATGTTTCTCAACCGGGATACCCCGACCATCATCGTTTGTTTTTACTTTGTTTCCCGGCAAAATAGCAACTTCAATATTCTTACAGAAACCAGCTATGGCTTCATCCAAAGCATTATCAACACATTCCCAGATTAAGTGATGAAGACCTTCTGAGCCGGTGCTACCAATATACATTGCCGGTCTTCTTCTGACCGGTTCCAATCCTTCCAATACATAAATATCCTTAGCTGTATAGGTTGTCTCTTCTTTACTTGTTTTGGGTTTTCTTGGCATGTTAAATTATTTCCGGACTTGCCATTCCGGATCTTTTTCTAAAGTTTTAATTATTTTATTTTGAATTTCATCAATTTCTCCTGAAGAAAGGGTTCGGTCTTCGGCTTGATAAATTATATGGAAGGCTAAATTCTTTTTACCAGCTGGCAATTCTTCGCCCTCGTAAATATCAAAGAGGTCGATATCGCGAATAACACTTCCGCCAGCCCCTTCAATTTTATTTAAAACCTCTTCCATCATGATTTCTCGTGGTACTAAAACAGCAATATCTCTAACCGCTGCTGGAAAGCGAGGAATCGGCCTGAACTCGTGTTCTTCAGAAGCCAGTTTTGATAATTTCTCAAAATCAATATCAAAAACAACTATTTTACCTTCAATTTTTAAATCTTCAAGAATGCCACTTTTAATTTCTCCTAAAAATCCAATTTCTTGATGATCTACTTTAATTTCGGCACATTTTTGGGGATGCCAAATGGAAATTTTGCTCATTTCCGGGGTTGGTTGATATTGGTCATACCAAATTTCGCTTATCCCTAATTTGTTCAGTAATAAATCCACCACTCCTTTTAATTGGAAGAATGCCTGTCCGGTTATCAATCCGGTTAGTATGTTTTTTTCGGTTTTTGGCAGTTTGAAAACCCTGCCCAACTCAAAAATTCTCATCTCAGAAAAATGTTTCTGATTTTTCTGGATATTTTTTAATAAATTAGGAATTAAACTTGGTCTTAAATATCTCTGCTCAAGACTGATTGGATTTTCTAATTCAATTAAATCTTTGGATTTAAACCCGAAATCTTTAGCATCTTCTTCTGAAATAAAAGAGTAATTATAAATTTCAGAAAACCCAACTTCTTTTAGAATGTTTTTGGTCGTATCTTCCCAAAAAATCTCGAGGTTCCTTTTTGGCGGAATCAAGGTGGTAATTGGGAAAATAGCTGGAATTTTTTGATAGCCGTAAATTCGGCCAATTTCTTCAATTAAATCTTCGGGGATATTAATATCTAATCTAAAGGTGGGAACTTCAACTGTTAGAATTCCGAACTTAGAACTTAAAACTTTGAATTCTAATGATTTTAAAATCTTTACTATCTTGCTTTCTGGTATTTTTACCCCTAATAATTTTTCTACATAATCTAATTCTAATTTAATTCTTTTCGCTAAAACCTTCTGGGGATATTTATCTATTAAACCTTGGGTGATTTTCGGGTAGCCAGCTTGCGGGTGAGCTAGTTTTTGAATTAAGAAAGCGGCTCGATTAATGGCTGCTTCAGTTAGGTTTGGGTCTATTCCGTGTTCAAAGCGCCAGGAAGCATCAGTTTTTAAATCTATTTTTTTTGAGGTTCGGCGGATTATTTTAGAATTAAAATTGGCTGCCTCTAAAACTATAATTTTTGTTTTTTTATCAACTTCCGGCATTTTTCCTCCTTTAATTCCAGCAATAGCAATTGGCTTTTTGGCATCAGCAATTACTAAAATATCTTTGTCCAAATCGTATTTCTCTTCATCCAAAGTAATAATTTTCTCCCCCGCCTTAGCAAACCTAACTATAATTTTTGAGTCCTGGAGTTTTTCGCCATCAAAAGCGTGTAAGGGCTGGCCTGTTTCCAACATTACATAATTAGCAATATCAACAACGTTATTAATTGACCTTAATCCGCAAACTTTTAATCTTTCCCGCATCCATTTAGGCGAGGACTCTATTTTAACATCGGTAATTACTCTGGCCGTATATCTCGGACAAGCTGTTTTATTTTTAACTTCAACCTTAACAAAATCTTTAGCTTTTAAACTCTTATCTTCTTTAATTTCTGAAGTTAAACCTTTAAAGACCAAACCACAAATAGCTCCAATTTCCCGAGCTATTCCCAAATGGGAAAAACAATCAGGGGCTCTATTTGGCAAAACATCTATATCTAAAATAAAATCAGAATCAACTTTCTTGAGCTCGCTAATTTCAAAACTATTCATAGTCAAAAGCTCGACCAGTTTTGCCGGCTTAGGCAATCTCCCCTTAATATAATCTTTTAACCAATTATAGGAAAATACCATTTTAGAATTGATTTAAAAATCTTAAATCACCGCTATAAAACAAGCGGATGTCGTTGATTTTATATTTCATCATTGCTAATCGGTCCATTCCCATTCCAAAAGCCCAACCCTGCCAATTTTTCGGAACCAAACCAGAATTTTTAAAAACATTTGGATGAACCATTCCTGCTCCCATCATTTCCATCCAGCCAGTTTGCTGACAGGCAGAACATCCCTTGCCCCCGCAATTCAAACAGGTTACATCAACTTCAAAACTCGGTTCAGTAAAAGGAAAATAGCTTGGTCTTACTCTAATTTTAACTGGCCGCTCAAAAAATCTTTGGAGAAATTCTTGAATAATTGCTTTAAAATTAGCCACTGATATTTTTTTATCAACCATTAATCCTTCAATTTGATAAAAATTAATTTCATGAGAAGCGTCAGTTGCCTCGTGACGAAAAACTCTTCCTGGAACAATAATTCTTAAAGGAGGGTTATTTTTTTCCATAAACCTGATTTGGCCTGGACTGGTATGAGTTCTCAATAAAAAACCGGTTTTAAGATAAAAAGTATCCCAAAGGTCTCTGGCTGGATGGTCTTTGGGGATATTTAAAGCATCAAAGTTATACCATTCGGTTTCCATTTCCGGACCCTCTATAATTGAAAAGCCCATAGCCTGAAAAATTTCTTCAACTTTTCTTTTGACTAAATTTAAAGAGTGTAAATGACCAAAAAGAGGTTTCTTGCCAGGAGCAGTGATATCAATCCACTCTTTCTTATCCTCGGTAGTTTTAACAAAGGAGGATTTTTTTTGTTCCATTTTCTCCTCTAAAAAATTTTTCAGCTGATTTGCTTCTTTGCCGATTTTTATTCTTTTAGCTTTGGGCATTTTTTCTAAAGAACGCAAAATCCGGGTAAGCTTCCCTTTTTTACCTAAATATTCTTTAAAAATCTCGTTCAGGGCCTTTAAATTTTTGGCTGAATTAAGGTCTTTTTGGGCCTGATTTTTAAGCGTTTTTAAGCTAAATTTAGTCATATTTCTATATTCATTTTACCTTAATTTTAACTTAAAATCAAGCCCCGTTAGAAGTATATTTTGTGGAAAACTAGAGCCAAAATTAAAGCTAATGTGTTAGGATAGTTAACTTCTAACGGGGCAAGCTAAAATATGTGGAAAACTCAAAATAAAAAGCCGCTGAACTGGCTGTCCAGCGACTAAAATCCTCATCTATTGGCAGCAATATAGTCCATCACCTCATCACGCCTTGCTTGGCTGATTCGGTTGACCGAAACATAGTAATCAAGTAGTACAGATAAAGCGAAAACGGCATATAGGTCATAACCTGCTTCTTTCAGTTCTTCCGAACCGCCTTGTTCCCGGTCTATGAGAACCGCTACCCCAACCACAATCAATCCAGCTTCTTCACAAACGCCAATCGCCTCTTTTTTTGTATCGGCTTGGGTTATCAAATCATCAATAATAAGAACCAGCTGACCGGCTTGATATTCTCCGCTAAGGATTGAGTTAATATTGCGAGTATCCCCTTCTATCTTTTTGCCAAGTTTTAATAATGGTCTGCCCGATAGTCGAGAGACTACTTTAGCAATGAGCTCACCGGCCCTAGGAATTCCAGCCACTAAATCAAAAAGAATCTTTTTCTTTTTGACCATAGTATAAAGTTCCTGACCAATTACCTCAATATCCTCATCAGTTAAAGGTCCTTCAATTTCTGGCTTCCGCAGACTGATATAGATTGGTGAAAGCGGCGCATTAGGATTCTTCTCGTGAAGTTTGAGTTTAAAAGCACCAAATTTAATTGCTTTCCGGTTAAGGATTCTCTCAGCAAGCTGTTTTTGTGATTGAGTTAGCCTTTCTACTTCAGTAGTCATTATTCATCTCCTTTTAATAATTTATTCGGAAGGTGCTAAACAAAAAGGGATTCCCTCCCCTGTTTCTAATTTACGCTCTTTCATAAAAAAGTCAACTCTTCCTAAAACCTGGAAAGTTGTTCTCCGGGAAAAATTTTTGCGCGGGCGACCGGACTTGAACCGACAACCCTTGGATCGACAATCCAATGCTCTAACCAAATTGAGCTACGCCCGCATGTGCCGGTGACAGGACTTGAACCTGTGACCTTGTCCTTATGAAGAACCTGCTCTAACCACTGAGCTACACCGGCATATTTGTTGCGGGGGGCCGAATTGCACGGCCGTCTCGAGGTTATGGGCCTCGCAAGATACTTCTTCTCCACCCCGCGATAGTATCTTAGTTCATTTTTTTAACAAAGTCAACTAAAAAAGCTGTAATTCTCGGAAGGCCTGTTCGTAAATACTTAAGTTCTTTTTAGCTTCATCTAGGGTTAATTTATAATCAGGGTCATGGACGATATTATTGCGAGTTTTATGGGCTTGCCAAACCTCTTCAATATTGGGAAGAATGGCTGAATTTATTTTCTCTAATCTTTCTCCCACTGTCTCGCCGGCATAGCCCATTCTTTTCAAAGTATCATCCAGCATTGAATCTGCTTCAATAAGGGCTAATTTGTATTCGGATTCCAAACCAGTATCAGCCCTGGCCATAATTTTCATCCAGGTTTTATAAATTTTTTTTGCCCCATACGGTCGGTAAGTGAAAAATTCGGATAAGTCTTCAATAATCAATCTCCTTAGCCAGGTGGATTTAATCAGGAAAAATATAATTCCAATCAGAAAAGCTATTCCCAGAACCCAAAAAACAATTTTAGAAATTAGCACCCCTTCTTTAAAACCAGGTGAACTAAAAAAATAAATTATGTTATTCGTTATATTATTCATATTTTTCAAAAATTTGACCAAGAAATAAAATTTTATTTTCTTCAAAGGGCCTACCAATAATTTGGAGCCCAACCGGCAATTGACCAACTTGACCACAGGGCAAAGAAAGAGCTGGCAGACCAATTAGATTAACCGAAATTGTATAAACATCGCTTAAATACATTGAAAGTGGATCTTCAATTTTTTCTCCTAGCTTGAAAGCAACAAAGGGCGAAACCGGAGTGAATACAACATCCACTTTTTTAAAAGCTTTTTCAAAATCGTTCTTAATTAAAGTTCTAATTTTTTGAGCCCGAAGATAGTAAGCCTCGTAATAACCGGCAGATAAAGCATAGGTTCCCAGCATAATTCTTCTTCTCACCTCCTCTCCAAATCCTTGTCCCCGGCTTTCTAAATAAACATCTAATAGATTGCTGGTTGCTGGTTGCTGGTTGCTGGTTGCTGAATAACCGTATTTTATTCCATCAAATCTGGCTAAGTTAGCGCTGGCTTCTGATGGCGAAATTATATAATAAACAGGTAAGGCGTATTCGGTATGAGGGAGAGAAATTTCCTCAATTTTTACTCCCATTTCTTCATATTTTTTTATTGCTTTTTTTATTACTTTTTCCACTTCAGGATCAATGCCTTTGACAAAATATTCTTTGGGAACACCGATTTTTGTATTTTGTATTTTGAATTTTGAATTTTGAATTTTTGGTGCACCCACGCTAGTTGAATCTAATTCATCTTTTCCTGATACTGCCTCAAAAACAATTCTGGCATCTTCTACTGTTTTGGTTAACGGTCCGATTTGGTCTAAAGAAGAGGCGAAAGCAACCAAACCATATCTTGAAACTGCTCCATAAGTTGGTTTTAATCCCACCACGCCGCAAAAAGAAGCGGGCTGACGAATTGAGCCGCCAGTGTCTGAACCTAAAGCATAAACTGCTAAGTCGGCAGCAATGGCTGCGGCTGAGCCGCCCGAAGAGCCGCCGGGCACACGGCTTAAATCATTAGGATTTCTGGTTGGTCCAAAAGCTGATTTCTCAGTAGATGAGCCCATAGCGAACTCATCTAAATTGGTCTTTCCTAAAATTACTCCACCTTCAGTTTTTATTTTTTTTATTACCGTCGCATCGTAGGGCGCGGTATAGTTTTCCAGAATTTTTGAACCGGCACTACATTTTACTCCCTCTACCAAAATATTATCTTTTACGGCTAAAGGAATGCCGGCTAAAATTGGTATTTTTCCTTTAGACGATATTAAATTATCAATTTTTTTAGCTTGTGAAAGAGCTGAGTTTTCAATCAGGGTTAAATAGGCAAAAATCTCTTTATTTTTTTCCTTAATTTTATTTAAAAAAGCTTTAGTTAATTCCAGGGCTGAAAATTCTTTTTTGATTAAACCCTGATGGGCCCGACTAATAGTTAATTCTGGTAAACTCATTTTAGAATTGATTTCACTTTTAAGTAACCATTTTTTATTTTCGGCGCTAATCCTAACAATTTTTCATTTTTCATTTTTAATTTTTCATTCACTTCATCTTCTCTTATTATATTTTCTTTTAACCAGGAGTGGCTGTAAACTTCTACCTCTTTAATGTCCACTTTTTTTAATTTTTCCATATAATCCAAAATTAAAGAAAGCTCCTTCTCCATCTTTTTTATTTCTTTTTCGGTCAAGCCCAATCTGGCCAATTTAGCAATATGTTTTACTTCCTGGTTTGAAATCATTATTTTGGGGGCTCTAAATATTCTGTCTCAATTATTACTTCTCTTAATTGGTCAAGATTTTCTAAAACTACTCCTGCGCCCCTAACTACCGCTGTTATTGGGTCTTCAATAATTTTGGTGGGAATTTTGGTTTCTTTAGCCACTAAAACATCCAATTTCCTAAGAAGACTTCCTCCTCCAGCAAAATAAATTCCCGAACTCATTACATCAGCCAATAATTCCGGAGGGGTTTCCTCAATAACAATTTTTATTTCCCTGACAATTTGTTTTACTGATTTTTCCATTGCCCTTCTGATATCGCTGTCAGAAACTAAAATTTCTTCAGGCAAGCCAGTAATTAAATTTCTCCCCCTCATTGGCATAGTTTTTTTAGGAATCTGTTCGCCAAAACATGAATTCTTTGATTTTTCCTGTATTTTCTTTTTCTCTAACCACTTTTCAGAATTAGAGGCGCTTCCGAAAGGATAGGCCGAGCCGATTCCTATTTTAATTTCTTCGGCTGTCCTTTCTCCAATCAATAACTTATATTCTCCCTGAACAAATTGAATAATATCTTCATTTAGTTTATCTCCGGCTATTCTTAAACTTTTAGATATGACTATTCCTCCCAGAGAAATTACGGCTACTTCGGTTGTTCCCCCCCCAATATCAACAATAAAATTTCCTCCGGCTTCTTGAATTGGAAGACGGGCCCCAATGGCGGCAGCCATTGGCTCTTCAATTAAGAAAACTTCCCGAGCTCCGGCATTCTTAGCGGCATCCATTACGGCTTTTTTCTCTACTTCAGTCACTCCGCAAGGTATTCCAATAATAACCCGAGGTCGAGGAGAAAAAATAAATTTTTTTTGGCGAGCCTTTTCAATAAAATATCTGAGCATCTGTTCAGTAACTTCAAAATCAGAAATTACTCCCTTGACGAGAGGTCGGGTAGCAACAATATAACTGGGAGTCCGACCGACCATTTTTTTTGCTTCGTCGCCAATTGCTAAAATCTGGCCAGTTTTTTGATTGACTGCCACTACTGATGGTTCATGAATTACAATCCCCCGTCCACGTACGTAAACTAAAGAAGTCGCTGTCCCTAAATCAATGGCGATATCTTCAGAAAAATAAGAAAGAAGTTTATTGAACATGCCTTTTAACCTGATTTATTTTTATCAATTTTACTTTTTGCTGACCTCTTATTTTTATTTCTACTGAATTTTTTGCTAAGGTTTTTTCGCTTACTATCAATCTAATTGGTATTCCGATTAAATCTGCTTCGGCAAATTTTTCTCCGGCTGATTTTTCTTTTCTGTCATCATATAATACTTCGATTCCCTCTTTTTGTAAATCTTGATATAATTTTTCGCCAACCTTTTGAATTTTCTTTTCAATCGGTTTTTTAGCGCTGCCTAGGGTTAATAAGTGGACATTGAAAGGAGCTACTTCTTTAGGCCAGATTATTCCTTGTTGGTCGTGATGAACTTCAACAATAGTAGCTATCACTCTTTCTAATCCTATTCCATAACATCCCATTTGAACTAAATGTTTCTTCCCTTTTTTATCTTCGTAATAGATATCCATCGCCTTACTATATTTAGTCCCTAAT
>Ga0172363_10005100_pt1 | contig 10600 bp, 9 predicted proteins | sample LakKivs2_kivu2a2_FD_114541 | JGI IMG/M metagenome (GOLD analysis project Ga0172363, IMG submission 114541) | Sediment microbial communities from Lake Kivu, Rwanda - Sediment s2_kivu2a2 | ecosystem: Environmental > Aquatic > Freshwater > Lake > Sediment | place: Rwanda: Western Province, Lake... | reverse complement strand
GAGAAGTCGGTCCCGGGGCTGGACGAGGACTCCACCACGATGGCCGTTGAAGCCAGCAAGAACGCCCTTGGTGTCGCCGGCATAGAGCCTAAGCAGATCGGCGCGGTTTATTACGGCTCTGAATCGCACTCATACGCGGTCAAGTCGAGCGCTGCGATTGTCGCAGAGGCGCTTGGCATAACCCCTTATACGATGGCCGCCGACCTGGAATTCGCCTGCAAGGCCGGGACTGCAGGCATGCAGATGTGCATGGGGCTGGTGAAGGGCGGGATGATAGACTACGGGCTTGCGATAGGCTCGGACACGGCGCAGGGGAGGCCGAACGACGCGCTCGAGTACACCGCGGCGGCCGGGGGGACCGCCTTCATAATAGGCTCGAAGAACACGATAGCAGATATCAACGGGACGTGCACCTTTACCACGGACACGCCCGACTTCTGGCGGAGGGAGGGCGAGGAGTTCCCGCGCCATGCCGGGAGGTTCACCGGGGAGCCGGCCTATTTCAAGCACACGTCAGGGGCCATAAAGAGGCTCCTTGAGATAATGAGGACCAAACCGGAAGACTACGATTATTTCGTCCCGCACCAGCCGAACGGGAAGTTCCCTCTGAAGCTGGCAGGCGAGTTCGGCATACCTAAAGAGAAGGTGATGCCATCCCTGCTGGTGAGTGAGATAGGCAATACATACTCGGGCTCGAGCCTTCTCGGGCTCGTCGCAGTCCTTGACCGGGCAAAGGCAGGCGACAGAATATTGATGGCCTCCTACGGGAGCGGATCTGGCAGTGACGCGTTCGATATCACGGTCACGAAGAACATCGAGAAGGCGCACAAGAGGAACGTCCCAATAAAGAAGTACATAGACAGAAAGGAGTATATCGCCTACGGCACCTACGCCAAGTTTAAGAAGAAGATAAAGGGCATATAACAAGACAAGACTGAAGACGTGCTAAGATACCTCCATACGGGACTGAAAACAGGAATGCAAATCAAGATAACATAATCATCAACGATACAATGACCGGAGTTTCCATTATCGGAGTCGGGATGACGGAGTTAACGGCGACCTTTAATAAAGGTCGATCAAATTTCGAGCTGCTTCGCAGCTCAACGGGCTTAGCAAAGACAAGACCGGAGACCCAAAACTGAAGACAGCAAGAAAATGACAGGCGTATCGATAATCGGTGTGGGAATGACGGAGTTCGGCGAACGCTGGGACAAGGGCCTGCGCGATCTGATAGTAGAGGCGGGTACCAAGGCCATCCTCGACTCGGGGGTGGACGGTCCGGACATCGAGGCGGTCTACGGCGGTTGCATGAGCGCCGGGAGATTGACCGGCCAGGAGCACATAGGCGCGCTGATAGCCGACCAGAGCGGGTTGAACCCGATACCTGCGACGCGCGTGGAGGCTGCATGTTCCTCGGGGGGCCTTGCCCTTAGACAGGCCATACTCAGCATACTTTCCGGCGAGCACGATGTGGTCATCGCAGGCGGCGTCGAGAAGATGAGCGACGTCGACATCGGGCAGGTGACGACGACGCTGGGCGGCGCCGCAGATTTGGAATGGGAGACTGCATTAGGGGCCACGTTCCCTTCGCTTTACGCATTAATGGCGCGCAGGCATATGCATGACTTTGGCACCACAGAGGAGCAGATGGCCGCTGTCGCAGTCAAGAACCATGACAATGGGTCTTTGAACCCTTATGCACAATATCAGCACAAAGTCACAATAGAGCAGGTGATGAAGTCAGCGCCCGTAGCCGAGCCGCTGAAGCTGCTCGACTGCTCGCCGGTGACGGACGGAGCTGCTGCGGTAATACTGGCACGCGACGGCGTCGCAAAGAAATACAGCGACACGCCGATAAGGATACTCTCGACTGCGCAGGCCTCGGATGCGCTCTCGCTCCATGACAGAAAGTCGCTGACTGAGCTGAGAGCCACGAAGTTGGCGGCCAAGCACGCCTTCGAGCACGCGAAGCTGCAGCCGAAGGACATAGAGGTAGCAGAGGTGCACGACTGTTTCACGATAGCTGAGATACTCGCGATAGAGGACATGGGGTTCTTCAAAAAGGGCGAGGGTGGCAGGGCGACTGAACAGGGTTTGACAAAGAGGGGCGCAAAAGTGTCGGTTAACACCTCTGGCGGGCTGAAGGCCTGCGGCCACCCGGTCGGGGCCACGGGGATAAAGCAAGCAGTGGAAATCGCCTGGCAGTTAAGGGGAGAAGCCGGCAAGAGGCAGGTGGACTGCGAGAAGGGTTTAACACACAATGTCGGCGGGAGCGGGGCGACGTGCGTGATGCACATTCTTTCGAGATAGGCATATTGGACCCGGGTGCTTTGTCAAAATACGGGTGCAAGGTTACTGAAATTATGGAAATCGCACTGATAGGGGCGGGGAACATCGCCAGAGTGATTGCCGAGCACGCGCAGGATTACAAAATACGCTGCGTCTATGACTCCGTCGCAGAGGCTGCCGAGAGCTTCTCAGTGAAGTACGGCTGCGAGGTGCGGCTCCCTGAGAAGTTCCCGAACGTCGATCTGGTCGTGGAGGCCGCATCGCAGGAGGCCGTGAAGCAGTACGGCGAGCTGATCCTGAACAGCGGCCAGAACCTCATGATAATGAGCGTGGGGGCCCTTGTGGATCATGGCCTGCTCGAGCGGCTGAAAAAGGCTGCAGAAGCGAAAAAAGTCAAGATAATCATCCCGTCGGGTGCGGTAGCAGGCCTCGACGGCCTGCGCTCGGCGGCCATTGGCGAGGTAGATGAGGTTGCGCTCACCACCACAAAGCCGCCGAAGGGTTTTGACATTGAAACTGATGAGGCCAAGACAATTTTCACTGGGGACGCGGGGGAGGCGGTAAAAAAATACCCAAAGAATGTCAACGTGGCCGCCACACTCTCTCTCGCCGGCATAGGCTTTGACAAGACCAAGGTAAAGCTGGTGGCCGACCCTAATGCAACCGATAACAGGCATGAGATATTCGTCAGGGGGGATTTCGGCGATATGACAATCAAGTTAAACAACCTGCCATCGCCCGACAACCCAAAGACCTCTTATCTGGCCGCGATGAGCGCTGTGGCTGCGATAAGGAAGTTTGGGGAGAGCATAGTTATCGGCTGATTGCTAGCGTAACACCTCGAGACTGAAGCTGCACGGCCTTGCACCCATAAACAGGCTTGTTGAGACATAATCGGCGCCGGCGCGCAGGTATTCCCCTATATTGTCTTCTGTTATGCCCCCCGACGCCTCGATTATGACTTTTTTGTTTATCGCCTTCACTGCCTTGACCGCTTTCTTCACGTCAGCTATCGACATGTTGTCGAGCATTAAGATGTTGGGGCCAGCGAGCTCCTTGAACTCCCGGGCAGCGATCTCCGCTTCCGGGACTGCTTCTACCTCGATCTCTATTGGCGCTTTTGCATCACCGCGATAATCGTCGGCCCGTGATATCGCAAGGCGTATCGCCTTCTTCCTGCCGAGCTTTTTTGCAAGCTCATTGATGTGATTGTCTTTTATCAGTACCCCGTCCGAGAGGTTTAAACGGTGCGGCAGGCAGCCACCCAAAGCGACAGCCCTCTTCTCGCTGAGGAGAAGACCGGGGTCAGTTTTTCTTAGAAACAGTACACGGGGGCCATGCCCCTCATAAAGCTCGCGGCTCTTTGTGGCGATCCCGCTCATCCTTGACAGGTAATTCAGACAGACCCTCTCGCGGGCGAGTATCTCGCTTATCTGGCCCTCGAGCTTAAGGATTTTCTGGCCCTTTTTGACGGAATCGCCATCGCTTCTCCCGGTGACTGAGACCTTGCCGTTTTCCATTATTGCGCGAGCCTCAAGAACGCCTGCAAGGGTGCAGTCCTCTTCGGCTATTACGACTGCGCAGGAAACGGGATTTTCTGTGAGGACGGCCTCAGTAGTGACATCGCCGCTGCCGAGATCGTCTTTGAAAGCCTCCAGGGCGTGCCGGATTATCGCCGTCTTATACGCGCCGAATTCCCGCGAGAAGAAGTTCATCACCTGTTTTTAGCCAAAAAACCGATTTAAATACGCTTTTCAGCAAATAGGAAAAGCTGACAGCATAAGAAAATGCCTCACTCAAAATCGCTGGCCGGCCACTGGAGAAGGATACCGCAGTGGTACCGGCTGGAGGGCGTATATTGTGAAACGTGCGGCAACTATTTCTTCCCCACGCGTAGCATCTGCCCGGAATGCCGAAGGCACGGCAAGCTTGCGATGAGGAAGCTGAAGGGTACCGGGACTGTCTATTCCTATACTGTCATCCACGCGCCCCCGCAGGGCTTCGAGCTCCATCGGCCGTACATAATGGCTTTGGTCAAGCTGGACGAAGGGCCAATGCTGACGACGCAGGTAGTAGACTGCAACAAAGAGGACATAAAGATAGGCTCGAAGGTGGAAATGACCTTCCGCAGGGTTTCTGAAGCTGGTGAGGCAGGGATAATACAGTATGGGTATAAGTTCAGGCCTATTGAAAATTAGCGAGGATGTTCTGGGCTACCCTGCAACTTATCAGTTGCAGGTCGGGCCTATTGAAAACTAAGTATAAGGCTTCTTAAACGGAGTCTTCCTTATCAGCTCGATGAACTTTTTCTCGTTTACGAGCTTCTTTTTTCCGAGAACCACTTCCTTTTTCTCAGTCACTTCGCCGACAGTTACAATCGGACACCCGAACTTGTGGCCGATTTCAGTGACTGTGTCAAGGTCCTTTGGGTCTATGCAAGTCAGGTAATTGCCCATGTATCTCCCGAAGCTCGGATAAGGGACCGAAGTTATCTTAAATCCTGTCTGGGCCTTTACCATCATCTCCAGCAGGTTGCCAAACCAGCCTCCCCTCGAAGCATCCTTGGCCGCGTAAACGTTGACTTTCCTTGTGACTTCATTAAACGTGGCAAACTTCTCGCGCGCAATCCGGATTCGCTCGCCGACTTCGCCCTCGAGAGGCTCGCCGATTATGGCCATGAGGTTTCCCGGCTGCGCGGCGGAGTCGAAGATGGGTTTGTTTATCAACTCCCCAAAAACCACGAAAGAGATGCACGGCTTCAAATCGTTCTCGAGTTGTGTGTTCCCGCCGACTATCGGGCAGTTTATCCCGTCGGCCTGCCTCTTTATCATCTCTGAGACTTCGACGCCCTGCTCAATAGAGTCAATCTGCATTGCGTTGAATCCGTATAGCGGTTTGCCGCCGCTCACGACTATGTCGGAGCATGTGTGGATCAACCCTGTCTTCATCCCTATCTTCATCGGGTACGGCCCTTCCATGTTAATCAGCTTGTCGCCGATTATCACGCAGTCATCGCCCTGGCGGATGCCTTCGATTATTCTAGGCACTTTATCGTCCATCTGCCAGTAGACCCTGCGGACGGGGTTAGTCTCGCCCAGGTGGTCTATGCAGCGCTTTATCTCGTGCTCTGAGTCGATCATTGTGTAGTGTAAAAACTAGTGTTGTTGAAGTTGATGTAAGAAAAAGCAAGCGGAGCGAGACCGTGGGATTGCCGCTAGGCAATCGCACCTTTTCGCCAGCCTTTGTTAAAGGCTGTCCTCGACCCTCTTCACCACTATCCCCTTGCTTTGGACGAACTCCATCGGGTGGATGTCCTCGCTGTGGGCCGTGCCCCTCATCTTCCTGATGACCAGGGTCCTGCCCGACTGGCTGCCGAGCGAGAGGTAGTGCAGCGTTATCACGCCGTCGACAACATATTCCTCGACGCCGTGGCGTGAATAAGACTTGTTGCCTTCTGGGATTTCAGAAATGAGCATTGTCGTCAAACCGTTGGCTTTGAATAAGTAGTTCAGCTTCAGTATGTCTGAGCGGATGGACAACGGGTCGTCCCGGTATAGGATGTCCAGTGCAGGTAGCGAGTCGACAAGGACGCGCTTGGCGTTTATCTGCCGCACCTCGCGTATCATCCTTGAGAGGATGTGGTTCATGTCGAATTCCTGAGGAGCGAGAGAGAACTTCTCGTCGCTCTCGAGGCCGATCTTGACCAGCGACGCATCGACTATGCGTATCAGATTCTGCTCCTCGAGCTGCTCTATGTCATAGCCGAAGTTCATCATGTCCTGGCGCCAGGTTTTGGGTTCTTCCTCGAGGCTGAGTATCACGCCCGGTTCGCCGCGCTTCGCGCCCTCGCACATGAACTGGAGGCCAAAGGTCGTCTTACCCGTACCGGGGGAGCCTGCAAGGAGGACAGATCTTCCTGGTATGAAGCCGCCCCCCACCAAGTCGTCAAGACCGTGAATTCCTGTAGTCGTCCGGGGTATCTTCGTGGTGGCCATTGTTATAGTGGTTTTTATTATTTATGCTGTGGGGTAGAAAAACCAATGGGGGGCTGTTTTTCACGTTTTACAGGCTAAATACACCATGATAAAGGCGGTCCTTTTTGACATAGACAACGTCCTCTACAACAGCGGCCATCAAGTAGAGATGGCCCGAAGGTCTGCAGTTGAGGCGATGGTGAACGCAGGCCTGGGCATGTCCATAGAGGAAGGTTTTGAAAAACTGGAGGAGATAGTCAAGCGTTACGGCTCCAATTTTAACAAACACTACGATATGTTGGTCGGGAACCGCAAGGACAAGAACAGGATAATAGCCGCTGGGATAGTCGCGTATCATAACACGAAGAGGGTATACCTTAAACCTTATGAGGACACGGCCTCTACAGTAATGAAGCTCAAGATGCTCGGCTACCGCGTTGGTGTGATAACCGATGGGCTGTCGGTGAAGCAGTGGGAGAAGCTGATAAGGCTGGGCCTCGAGGACATATTCGACTGCGTTGTGGTCTCGGAAGACGTCGGGGTGGAGAAGCCTGATCTCAAAATATTTTTGAAGGCCTGTGAGGAGCTGGGAGTGAAACCCAAGGAGTGTGTCTATGTTGGCGACCGGCTGGACACTGATATGACCGGCTCCAACGGCGTGGGGATGGTTAGCGTCCGACTGCTCAGAGGGAGATATAAGGACGAGAGGCCAAAGAACCCGCAGGAGCAGCCCCGGTTTGAGATAAGCAGGCTCGACGACCTGCTGAAGATAGTGAAGAACGTGTGATCAGGTCTGAGTATTGGTTCCAATGCAAAACTAGATTGGACAGAATTCTGCATGGAACAGCTTATCAAATGCTGCCCATGCCGATTATGGCGTTTATGCGGCTGATATCAGGAACAACCAGAGGGCGCAAAGGCCGAATACGGCTCCCATGCCGGCTATCCTCCTTACTTCTGAGCGGGTTTCCATTTTGCGGTTTTGCTGCCTTTCCTCAAACAGCGTGAAGTAAACCTGATAAGAAATTCACTTATCGGGTTCTGGGTGTATATCTATCAGTTCTTGGTATAAAAAGCTTTCAACAACTGAGGGCTTTTTCACTCGATGGAAAAGGAGTCTCTACAGCTGGCCATTTTCCGCTGTTTTTGGAATGAAAAACGCGACAAATAACACCAAAGGTATAAATATACTATAATTAAGGAAGGAATTTTCACCTCGTGTGGCTAAAATGCGAAGGGGAGTGAAAAAAGAAACAAGAATCGATTTATTTATATAGGGGATTATCATCCCTCTACCCTGTGGTGCTGCCTAACGGCAGCACGCATATGCCATGATGTTTTATACCAAATAATTTCAAATTTGGAAGATGGAAGGCTTGGAGGAATACAAAAAAGCCGGGAAGATAGCTGCAGAAGTCCGCGAGTGGAGCAAGTCTTTGATAAAGCCTGGAGCAAAAGCCCTGGACATAGCAGAGGCCATTGAGAGCAGGATTAAGTCCAAAGGGGCGGAGATAGCCTTCCCCTGCAACGTCTCGCTCAATGACGTCGCCGCCCACTATACTCCCCCGGCAAAAGATACGTTGGTGATTTCGGAGAAGGATCTTGTGACCATCGATCTGGGCGCGCACACAGACGGTTACATCTCGGACACCGCATACACCATAGATCTTTCGGGCGAAAACGGGAAGTTGGTTGAGGCCAGCGACGCCGCGCTCGAGGCTGCGATAGCCACCGTCAAAGCGGGCGTGTCGGTGGCGAAAATTGGCGAAGCCGTCGAGGCCGCAATCCGCTCGCACGGCTTGAAACCCATAGAGAACCTCACGGGCCACGAGCTGCTGCAGTGGGAACTCCATGGCCCGATGGCGATACCGAATATCAAAGTGCCTTTCGACAAGAATCTTGAGGAGGGGCAGGTCTTTGCAATAGAGCCTTTCGCCACTAACGGGCGCGGGAGGGTTATAGAGGGCAACAGAGTCGAGATATATTCTTATTTGGAAACCGTGCCAGTGAGATTGCCAGAAGGCCGCAGAATAACGGAATTCGCCGAGAAAAGGCAGGGCTTGCCCTTCGCTGAGCGCTGGTTTGCAGACATGAACCCGCTCAAGCTGAAGATGGCCATCCGCGAGCTGACGGCCCGCGGTGCGCTGCACGGATACCCAGTTTTGCATGAGGCTGAGAAGGGTCTAGTAAGCCAGAGCGAACACACTGTGATTGTGGAAAGCGAGGGATGTTGTGTGACTACCGCGTAGGGGGCTTAATTTCTTCAAAAAGCATCAACGCCCTTCCCAAGGCAAAGTCTGTACCCTTCAGCCGATGTGTGTGCCCGGGAGCCATAAACTCAACGGCTTCACGCACCGGTTGCGGCGGTTTGGTCATATTATTCTCGGCTATGACCCAAACTGGCATAAGACCGTGTGGTGTTCGTTCTTTGACTTGAACGGTATACTTAAGAGGCTTCCCGCTGCCGCCTAGCGAATGGGACAACGTATGCACGCCAGCGTTTTCCCCTGTATGGGTTACGGTATCGGCCATTTTTGAGAACCTTAGTGGTTCGGTAAAAGGCTTCAAGACAAAAGGCCTGGGGGTCGCATGTGCGCTCGGCGGTGACATAATCAATTTAAGTGATAAAGGGATAAAAACAATTTGGCTGGAGTCAAAACAGAAGACTGCTCAGACCCCCATGCTCTTGAGCACTATCTCTCGGTATATGCTAACATTGCCCAACAGCACGCTTTCTATCAGGGCCGCAGCGAATATTATCAATGCGGACAGCGCAAGAAGGGAGATGTTGACAACAAGAACCTTTGTGAAACCCTCAGCGTACCACCTCTCCTCGAGCAGTCTGTGTGATAGTTTGGGGGACACCACACCCATTATAGATGCGTACTTATGGAAGACTGTCAGTCCCCTTGACTTGAGCTCGTCCAGCACGCTCCTGGACAAAACAGAGCCTGCCAGAGTGGCCATTATGTAGGCTAGGGCCTCGAGCACCACAAAGACTATGACCACTGCTAGTATTATGACTACATAGAGTATCTGGTTTGAGTGAGACGGGCCAGCAGCCACAGCAGCCGTATTACCGAAGAATACGCCCCATGCCGAGGAGTTCCAGATTATGAAGAAGATGCCTCCGCTGCCTATGAAGAAGGATAACAGGAAACACACGGCCAGGACTATAAGGTTGTTTACAAATATCTCATTGAAGAGTGCCGCAGAGATTATGGCATTGCCGGAGATCCCACCGCTGCGCAGCTGTGGTTCGAAAAGCATTGGAGCTGTGTAGGAGGGGAACATTAGTGAGACAAAGAGATAGGCGAAGAATGACCCTATGAATATATTGAGTAGTATACGTATTGCAGAGCGGTTGTCTCGAATCAGGGCGAAAAGCCCTATCCTCCTGCCCTCGCGCTCGGTCTCCTCCTCGAGGAAGACTATATTAGTGAAAGAGGGCAGGATTAGGAGGGAGGTGAATGCCACGGAGGCCAGGCCAGAGCTGTTTGGGAAAAGGAGGTGGGCGAGGCCTATACCGACACAGGCATACACGAACCCGAGTAGAATAGCTAGTTTAGGCTTCTTCTGAAGAACACTGATGTTGTAAAAGGCTTCGAAGACCACGATTTTATAATGTAGAGGGGCTTAAAAATCGCAGGCAGAGATAAAACATGGACATGAGACTGATTAGTGAGGACTAAGCTAAGACAAGTAAGATTGAGGTGTCAACAGCGTCCCGGCCTTCCCACGCGTTGCGAAGTACCGACCGAATCGCTGGGGCTCTTAACTTCTGGGTTCGAGATGAGACCAGGTGTGACAACCCCGCTATGGCCGTTGACGAGTGATATTTGTAAGAATAGGTATAAAAAGGTTTATCTGCTTTTTGCGGTAAGTTAGACATGGCTCCACGGGCGCCCCCCATAGGGAAGACGAGTTACATCGGTCACCATATCAGGATAACCGACACCGGGGTTTTCGTGCCCATCTACGGCCACACGCCCGACGGGAGGATCGTGATAAAGGGCGAGCGCAGGTACAAGGACCTCACCACTGCGATAAGAGGGGAAGGGCACGCTATCAGGCAGATAAAGGGATATGCACAACGACACGCCGCTGAGGATGAGAGGCTCGCTGAGATAAACCGCGGATTGTCACAAAGGGGCTTGGAGGAGAAACAGCGAGCCGCCCTGACAAGGAACCTAGGGTCTCTCCGTGAGTCTGTCGAGGGCAGAAGGCAGGCAAGCCCGTGGGACTCGCTGCACAGAAACGAGCTGATAGAGGCGCTTGACGAGGCAGCGGCGGAAAACCATCCGACGAGGATGGCTGCCATACTGCAAAGGGCG
>Ga0172363_10005099_pt1 | contig 10600 bp, 8 predicted proteins | sample LakKivs2_kivu2a2_FD_114541 | JGI IMG/M metagenome (GOLD analysis project Ga0172363, IMG submission 114541) | Sediment microbial communities from Lake Kivu, Rwanda - Sediment s2_kivu2a2 | ecosystem: Environmental > Aquatic > Freshwater > Lake > Sediment | place: Rwanda: Western Province, Lake... | reverse complement strand
GAACAACTCGTATTCCTCCAGCAGTGTGACCAGCAACTGGGGTGGCGGTCTCGTGGGATGGAATTATGGTGGCACTGTGGACAGCTCCTATGCCACGGGCCGGGTTAGTGGTGATGAGTCTAGTGGTGGGCTGGTAGCAACTAACCATGGGATTGTGAACAAGTCCTTCTGGGATACAGAGACTTCCGGCGCAGAAGAGAGTGATGGCGGGACCGGCAAGACCACCGCTGAAATGAAGAGCATCGCCACCTTGTCAAGTGCAGGCTGGAACGTAGTCGCAGTCGCCGATCCCAGCATACGAAACACTTCATATATCTGGAATATCGTCGATGGACAGACTTATCCCTTCCTGAGCTGGCAGGCCTAAACAAAATCTGGAGGTATAAGATGAGGAAAAGGCTTATTTCAAGGAGAAACCACTACGTGTCAAAAGCAAGCACTCTTCTCATCATGGTGGCCTTGATTACGACAATGATAAGCTGTGCTCAACCTGCTCAGTATAACCTGATCATCTCCAGCACTGAGGGAGGCGAATTAAGCAACCCTGGGGATGGCACTTTCAGCTATTATGAGGGAACAGTAGTGCCGCTTGTGGCATTGCCACATATCGGCTACAGGTTCGTGAACTGGACCGGCGATGCGGATACTATTGCCAATATCAACTCCGCTTGGACCACCATCACAATGGACGGTGACTATTCTATAATAGCCAACTTTGCTGTTGAGCAATACAGCCTCGTCGTCCGCAGTACGGAAGGGGGCTCCGTCACCACTCCTGGAGAAAACGCATATACCTACGACAAAGGCGACGTGGTCAACTTGGTGGCTGTGCCTGATGAAGGCTATGTGTTGACAGACTGGACGGGTGATGTCGGCACCATTGCCGATATTAACGCTGCTTCAACGACCATCACAATGAACGGCGGTTACTCAATTACCGCAAACTTCGCCAAGGGAATACGGGATTGGTATGACCTGGATGCCATAAGGAACAACCTTGATGGGAGTTATGTTCTGATGAACGACCTGGATTCTGCCACTGCCGGTTATGACGAACTGGCAGGCCCGACAGCCGATAGTGGTAAGGGATGGCAGCCAATTGGCGCCCTTTTTGGTGATCCGGTATGTCAGGAGATCGTTGACCCTGTTGACCCATTTGCCGGCGGTTTGGATGGGCAAGGGTATGAGATAAGAGACCTGTTTACTAGCCGTGCTGAGGAAGACGGCGTGGGGCTGTTTGGCTGTGTTGGCAAGTTAGGCTTCATCGCAAATCTTCGGGTAGTGAACGTAAATGTAATCGGCCGTGTATATGTTGGTGGTGTGGTGGGATTGAATGACGGTGCAGTAAGCAACGCCTGTTCCACTGGTAGCGTGAGCGGGCACGAGGCAGTTGGCGGTCTTGTGGGATGGAATTACGGCACTGTGGCGGACTCCTATTCCACCAGCACCGTGACGGGCGAGTGGGCCGCTGGTGGTCTAATAGGGCTGAATCACAACGCTGTAGGCAATTCCTATGCCAGCGGTAGCGTAGTTGCTTTCTGGGAGGTCGGGGGCTTAGTCGGTGGCAATGCATGGGGAATCGTTAGTAACTCCTACTCTACTGGGAGCATCACGGGTCAGGGCGGTATCGGGGGCCTGGTAGGACGAAATTGGGGGAGCACCGTGAGCAACTCTTACTACAACTGCGATGACGTCCTCATAAACGGAAAGCGGGTAATCACTGTTGGAGCTCTGGTGAATGAAGACTTTGAGCAATGGCTGGCCAATGATAAGGTCCTGAATGTCAATGAAAGGCTTTCTCGAGAAGGTGGCTACTACATCATAAGCAATGTCAACGACTTTAGAAGCCTACTGGCGTTCGGTCAGAACCCTTCATTGAAATTCCAGTTGAGAACTGACTTGGATTTGAGCGATGAGCCTGATTTCTATGTCCCTTATCTGGCTGGGGAATTTGATGGTAATAGTCACAAGATCTCCAACTTGAACTTCGACATCGATTTTGTTTCGAACGTCGGGTTATTTGGACACCTAGCTTCTGGCGGACAAGTCACAGGTGTGATTCTTGAGAATGTGGACATAAGGGGTTGTTCTTGCGTTGGCAGTCTTGCGGGCCTCAATGACGGCACTGTAGGTAATTCCTGTGCGAGTGGCAGAGTGGCCGGTGATTCTATTGTTGGTGGTCTGATTGGCGCCGTTCACACTGGCACGGTGAGCAGATCCTTTTCGACTAGCAGTGTCTCCGGTTATTGTACTGTCGGCGGTTTGGTGGGATGGTACGACTATGGCATTGTAGACAATTCTTACTACAATTGCGACGAGGTAATGATCAACGGACACAAAAGAATCACGATTGGGGCCTTATTCAATGAAGATTTCGAGACATGGGTTACTAATGATAGATGCCTAGATATCGGTGCAAGGCTCTCCCAAGAAGATGGCCATTACGTGATAGGCACTGTGAGTGATTTCAAACAGCTACTGGCGTTCGGCCAAAATGCTGCCTTGAAGTTCAAGTTGACAAACGATCTGGATCTGGCCGCCGAACCCGGCTTCTACATTCCTTATCTGGCCTGCGAGTTTGACGGCAATGGTCACAAAATCTCGAACTTGAGCCTCAACTTTGATTCTGTCTCCCAAGTCGGGGTGTTTGGGTGCATGCCTCTTGGCAGCAAGGTCACTCGACTAGCTGTCGAGAACGCACACGTAACTGCCTGCTCCACGGTTGGCGGCCTAGTCGGATATAATCGTGGCCTTGTGAGTGACTCCTATGTCACGGGTAGCGTGGCTGGCGGATGGAATGTTGGCGGCTTAACGGGCTGGAATCTGGATGGCACTGTGGGCAACTCCTATTTGACTAGCAGTGTGACTGGTGAGGACACAGTCGGAGGCCTGATCGGGCGGAACCAAGGCACAGTATACAATTCATTCTCTATTGGCCGCGTGACCAGTCACTCCAACGTCGGCGGTCTGGTAGGATACAACCGTGGCACGAGCACTGTGAGCAACTCCCTCTGGAACATCGAAACTGCTGGACAAGCCACTTCAGATGGCGGGACAGGCAAGACCACAACAGAAATGAAGAACATTGCCACCTTCACAAGCGCAGGCTGGAACATAATCGCAGTCGCTCCCGGTGAGCCCAACACAGCCTACATCTGGAACATCGTTGACGGGCAGACCTATCCCTTCCTGAGTTGGCGGTCCTAGGTGAGAAAATGCAGACGAAAGACTCCCAGTTTACTCTTTGGAAAAGGAGGAGCGAAAAGTGAAGAACAGGATAATCTCTATCTGGTTGGCGGTCGCCTTAGCCCTCAGCGTCGGCCTTATCGGTTGCGGCGGTGGGGGGACACCCGAGATAACGAACTACAACCTGACTGTCTCCAGCACAGAAGGAGGGTCGGTTACGGACCCTGGGGAGGGCACTTATGCCTATGGCGAAGGAACGGTAGTCAACCTGGTGGCCGAGCCTGACGAGGGCTACCGATTCGCCACGTGGATCGGCGATATGATTGCCATTGCCGACAACAACGCAGCCATAACCAGCATAACCATGAGTGCGAACTATTCGATAATGGCTTGTTTTGAATTGGAGCCGACCGGCGCTCTCCTGGATGAGGTAGTGATCACCAGAGAGTCGGATGCCTCGGCAGCTATCCAGAAGCTGAAGGACAATACAGTGGATGTCTATGCCAATCGTCTAGCCGATTCTGCGCTCTACGCTGCAGTACTGGCTGATCCGGATCTCGCGGTGCTAGAGAATCTCGGCATATTCTACGAACTCACATTTAACCCGGTGGGGCCGACATTCCCCGAGACCGATAAACTGAACCCGTTTTCCGTCCCGAGGTTCCGCGAGGCCATGCAGTGGCTGGTCGATCGGGAGTACGTTGCCCAGGAGATCTATGATGGCCTGGCGGTCCCGAGATACACCTGCCTCACCGACAGTTTCGCAGACGCAAAGGAGCGCTATTCAGACCTGATTGCGGAGATGGAGGCAAAATATGCACACGATGCTGCTAAAGCCGAAGCGGTTATCTCAGAAGAGATGGGAAAGCTGGGCGCTGTGCTTCAGAGCGGCAAGTGGATCTACAATGGGGAGCCAGTCGAGATCATCGGTCTCATCAGAACGGAGGATCACCGCAAGGAGATGGGTGACTACTTCGCGGACTTGCTGGAGGGTCTTGGCTTCACTTTGACCAAACAACACAGCACGGGCCCTGACCTGTTGCCGATCTGGTGTGGCAGCGACCCGGCTCTCGGAGGGTGGCATTTCTACACGGGCGGCTGGATCGACACGGTCATTTATCGGGACGAGGGGGTGAATTTCGGTTTCTTATACACCAACCTAGGCCTAGGGCAGACACAATGCCCGCTATGGGACGAGTACAGAAATGACCCCGATTTCTATGAAGCAGCAGAGAGGCTGTGGACCTGTAACTACACCAGCATGGCAGAACGGAGAGACCTGTTTGAAATATGCATACCCAAGTCGATGGAGGACAACGTCCGAATGTTCCTCGTCACCAGCGAGCAGTTCACTCCGAAGCAGGCGAATGTGCGCCTGGCAGCAGATCTTATGGGCGGCGTGGCCGGCTGGGGTCCCACGGGAGGTTCTGCATCAGCAGCTTTTGGCGCCTCTGGCTCGTGGACGTGGGCGCTGACTGCTCACTTCGTCGATAGTGAGGGCGACCCCACCGTGGGCGGAACGCTCAGGGTGGCCGTGCCGGACGTTCTCACCAACCCATGGAACCCTGTCGCGGGCACAGAATCTTCCTACGACAGATTTGTGGTCCGGGCTACGAGCGACCGGGGACTGCAGCCTGATCCGCGCAATGGCCTCCGATGGCCAGGGCGCATCGAGCGAGCCGAGGTCTATGTCCAGGGGGGGCTGCCGATGGAAGTCACTCGCGACTGGCTGACTCTGGAGTCTGTCCCAGAGATTGTCGTGCCGTCGGACGCGTGGAGTGACTGGGATGCCACCAGCCAGAGATTCATCACCGTGGCAGAGCGCTCTCCTGAAGGGACGACGGCTCTCTGGAAGTCCGTTGTCTACTACCCAAAGGAGATCTTCGCAGTTCCGATCCACGATGGCAGCGCCCTCTCCATGGGCGATTTCATCCTTCACGCCATCCTGCGATTTGATCGGGCCAAAGAAACCAGCCCTATCTACGATGAGAGTACGGTAGCCGATTTCAACGGCTTCATGGAGACGCTTAAAGGGGTGAAGTTCATTACCGGTGACCCCGACTATGGGCTAATTGTCGAGACCTACTCCGACTTTCGCGGCACAGTTAGTTACGAAGCCTTGATAGATGCGGAACTCTGCGTTGCCGCCTGGTTCCCTGGCTGTGACCGAAGTCCCCATGACCCGTATGAATATAGTTCCGGCGTGTGGCACACGGCCGCCCTGGGTATGAAGGCCGAGGAGGACGGAGTGCTGGCATTCTCTCAAGCCAAGGCCAGCGCTCTGGGTGTGGAATGGATGAATTTCATCAGCGGTCCTAGCCTGCCCATCCTCAAGAGCTACCTGGATGAGGCGAAGGCAACGAACTACATCCCCTATGAGCCTACAATGGGCCAGTACGTAACTCAAGCCGAGGCAGCCCAGCGCTGGAGCAACCTGGAACAATGGTATTCTGACAAAGGGCATTTCTGGGTGGGAAGCGGCCCGTTCTACCTGGAGAGTGCCGACACCACAGAGAAGGTGATCCACCTGAAGAGGTTTGAGAAGTATCCTGACCCGATGGATGAATGGCTGTTCCTCCTGGAGCCGTTACCTTAGCAGATATAAGTGATACGGTAGCACCTTGAGGAGGTGATGTGATATGGCAAGGATTGGCATTTTCTTGATTGTGGTAGCCTTGATCGCAGGAATGGTAGGCTGTGCCCAGCCCGCTGAGTATACCCTGACCATCTCCACCACAGAAGGCGGCGAAATAACCAGCCCTGGCGAAGGGACTTTCAGCTATGAGGAAGGGGCAGTGGTTCCCCTTGTAGCGTTCCCGCATGCTGGCTACCGTTTTGTAAATTGGACTGGCGATGTGGATACAGTTGACAATGTCAATGCTGCCTCAACCACCATCACCGTGAACAGCGACTACGAAATCACCGCGACCTTCTGTGAGATATCATCGATTTACTACACCTTGACTCTGGCGGTGAACGGAAACGGCTCAACGAGCCCATCGGTAGGACAGCACACCTATGCCTCAGGCACAGTGGTCTCCATCACCGCTGCGCCGGCCGCCGGGTACCGGTTCGTCAACTGGGCTGGCAGCGTGGGCACCGTTGCCAATGTAATTGTTGCTACAACCACGGTTACCATGGACGCAGATTACTCTATAGTAGCCAACTTCGAAGAAGCAGCGGACGTGACGTTCCCCAATCCCGACTTCGGCGCCACGCTGACGGGGCCTATAAACGAAGAGGGTTACATCCACCCTTCAGACCTCCAGCGCCACTCATTCTTTTCTGGAACTACTTGAGCATCGCCAACCGCGCCGGGCTGGGATATTGCACTGACTTACAGTACCTCTATCATCACGCTACCGCCATCAGCGAAATCTCGTCCATCGCCAATCTGGCCAATCCAACACTCCTCTGCCTTCAAGTCAATCAAATAGGCGATATCGGTCCTTTGGTGCAGAATGAGGCATTGGGCTCACGCAATTCTTTATGGCCTGATGGTGATCCACTGAGGTCTGATTCCATCAACATATACATACCACAGCTCCAGGCGAGAGGAGTGACTGTTGTGTACCAGACGCCAGGTAGTTAAGCTAGGACTGCAACATGCTCAAGGGCTAGAATTATATGCGGAATGCTGCTGACGGGCAGACCTATCCCTTCCTGAGTTGGCAGCTGTAAAAGGGGGCAACTTGCTCCCCATTGAGATTGCTTCGTCACCTGCGGCTCCTCACAATGACGGGGACGTGGCGCACGAAAATGGGCTCAGCGGTATTTTTCGCCATGCCCCGCTGGTGCGAGATCAAGGAAGGCGGTCGAAGAAGTGGCCAGAGATTGCCACGTCCTTCACTGAGTGAAGGACTCGCAATGACAGTAAGCGAACAACCTCAGAACGACCAGAGGCGAAGGGCTAGCAACGCCGATTGGAATTGCGGAACGGCTGCAGCTATCCCTATTTCTTCTCCAATCCCTTCTCCCTCTCAAATGCCTTTGTGCGCTTATCTACTTCATCAGCCTTTTTGAGCAGGTAGATCATGCCACCCAGGCACACAAGGAAAATGCCGATGCCGATGGGTCCGGTCCAGAATAGAGCCAGCCATATAGCCATTGCTCCTCCTTTGACTGAATGCTCAGTCCTGCTACCAGATTGTATGTGCAGGCCTGGAACAAAGTCAACAGAGAGAGCAGAGCGCCGATAGCGTTTAGCAATGTCATTCGGGGGAGCCCAGCACTCATGGCACTGAGTGCCAATGCAGAATCTCTGAGATTCTTCGCTCCCGCCTGCCAAGCCCTGGCCGGCAGGTCGCTCAGAACGACAAGACACCAACACCTCAGGACGGCAGACCGATGTTATTAAACGATCTTGGGCAACATCAGAAAAACCATTTGCGAGAGATGTATTTACTGGAAAGAGCAGGTGTTTTACAATGTAGTGGAGCGAGATCTCACCCTCACCTTGCCTCACCCTGACCCTCTCCAGCGAGTGGAGAGGGAACTCCTATCAGGCCGAGGAATATTGCACAGATTATGCGAAGCATTATCTGCTGAGGAAGGAGCTATGCCATGAGTCGTATCGATAGAGCTTACCTATTCATAACAGTCTTCCTGCTCATCGCCGCAGTAACCGGCGGCATCATGCTAGGTCTACAACGCAACGCGAACCAGCCTGTGGAGCTTGTTCTATCTGAAACAGAGCCTCCACAGCGGAATGGCGAACTCTACATCGGCGGCGCCGTGGCCAACCCAGGCATCTACCCCTGGCAAGGAGGTGACACTCTGCAGACGGTCCTCCTGTACGCCGGAATTGAATCCGATGCCGACCTCAGTCATATCGAAATATATGTTCCACAAGCAGGCGAAACAGCCTCCATCCAGAAGATAGACATTAACCGGGCGGCGCCCTGGCTGCTAGAAGCCCTGCCAGGCATAGGGAAGGTGCTAGCTCAAAGAATCGTAGATTACCGGAGCCAAAACGGCCCGTTCAGAATGATCGAGGACTTGCTCAACGTCAGCGGCATCGGTGAAGCAACGTTAGAAAACATAAGGGATTCCATAACCGTTTCAGATTAAGGAGCCCTTACTCCGCAATGCCGTTGGCCAGCGCTACGACCTCTGTTTCACTTTTTATGTCAAGCTTCATATCAGGACCGTATCATCGTGAGAATCATCTTGAAATTGCTTACTGCCCGTAGGGCATGTGGTTGATTGGCCGGCATTATGACCATCTCGCCAGCTCTTAATTGGATAGGCTTGCCGGAAATGACGACTTCTGCTTCGCCCTCAACGATATAGACGAGGGCATCAAAAGGCGCCGTATGCTCGCTCAAGCCCTGCCCCTCGACAAAGGCAAAGAAGGTAACTGTACCTGCTTTCTTGTCAATTATAGTCCGACTCACCACGGAACCTTCTTGATAATCGGCTAAGTCAGCTAATCTTGTTGCATGACCCGCAAGGTTCTCCGGTGTCTTCTGCTCCATTCTTTTCACCTCCATTTCTCCAGATAGGCCGTTTAATCTTCATTTTGCGTTCACTTTCGGGCATTTTCGAACTTCCTCGCCTCCATGTCTTGTAGTGCGACCCTTCAGGGTCGTGCAGCACGAGGCTAACCCGCCTGCCATAGCTGTGCGGCGGGCAGGAGCCTCGCACTACATTTCTAAGCAGCCTCTCTAGACAACATTGCCCGACTGTGTCATCATAGCTGAACAGCCTTCGCAAAATCTACTGGCTCATGGCCACATCGCCGTCAGCCGTAGTTTCGAATCGCATTCCACCGGCTGGCAATCCGATGTTTTCGCAGGATAGGCTGCATTTCCTGAAACGTACTACTGAGACCTATTGACACCGTCAAGGAGACGCACTACACTGTAACCAAGCAGATTCGGGAAATAGCCTGGTAGATTGCTTATCCCGCCAGTCGCTACAACCAGGAAGTAGAGACCGGCGGGGATGTACGTTTAGTTGGCATATGGCTAACACTGGGACTTATGTCAGACTTCTGAAGCACCTGGGCATTGCTCTGATATTCGCCCCTGAACCCTTTACCACTCCATTTGGTGTGGCATTCATACTTGCCGCGCGCCACTTGTCCAAAAGACATGAGGCCGGTGTGAATAATCACCTTCGAGAGACTGTACGGTATTATCTCGCCCACACCGGTCATCCTGGCGATTGTGCTGATGGCGTATCCTCCGCCTCCAGCCCGTCGAAGCGCCCTCGCTTGAGTGAGGAACGTCCTATTCTCGGGCAAATTACGGGCAGCCGCAGCATTGAAGCCAACTCTTCAGTTCGTAGGCGTAGGCAAGATATGCGAGAGAAACGGGCAAGCCACCCTTCCCCGCATTACAAATATGGCGACGCTCGCGCTGACACATCGACCAGGACGCAGAAAGTAATTCGCCACACCATAGACATGGAGTGGCTCGCCCAGCGCTATGAAGGCGCCGGCACCGTGACCCATTCTAGTTGGACGACAACCTCCGGCGTGATGGGGGGAGTAACGCACCACTCCGTCAACGTGGGACTGCTCTCCGGGTATTACGGGACAGGGAGTGTTGGACAGCCCAAGGCAAAGTCCCGCGCCATAGACATGGCCAAGCTTCGGCAGCGTTCTGGGTCAGCGATGAGCCACACGTCGGCTGTCAGTGCCCTGCGGAACAATAACAACTACTACGATACGCTGTCCAGAAAGAATGTCATCGGCGGCTACTAGTACTCAAGGGCAACTAATGCAGCTCATCCCGCCGATAGTCTGAGGAAGAAGCCCACCAAGCGATTCTGATTGTAACAAGCCCCAGAGTTCAGAGACCCTTGAAGACCGGCGTTCGTTTCTCCTCGAATGGTCTAGCCGCCTCCCTGCGATCCCCACTGGCTTGCGATTGCCCTGAGCGCCTCTCGCAATCGGTTCTTGTAATCTGTGCTAAAGAAATCTTGCCTTAGCATGCGTTTGCTGTATCTCAGCGACAACGGCGCGACTTTGGCAATTTGCTCTCCTAGCTCCACTGCTGCTGCCATGAGCTGCTCACGAGGCACCACCTTATTTACCAGGCCTATTCTGTAAGCCTCATCGGCTCCTATCCGATTGCAGGTAAAGAGCAGTTCATTGGCTTTGGCTCTACCCACCACCTGGGGAAGAATTGAGAAAGCACTAAAGCATAGCCCTCCGATTAGAGGGCCGATAAAGCCCAGAACAGCGTCGTCTGCGGCCACCCTGATATCACACAGCAAGGCCTGCTGAAGCCCATCGCCCAGGGCATAGCCCTGTATCGCCGCGATTGTGGGCTTGTCAAGGTTTAGCAACCTCTCCTCCTCCTTGAGGTTCATGAACTCCTCCAGTTCAGACTGGGGAGCGTTGATGTCATAGCCGCTCGAGAAGGCGCGCCCTACTCCGGTCATGATGACAACTCTCACATCATCG
>Ga0172363_10005097_pt1 | contig 10603 bp, 6 predicted proteins | sample LakKivs2_kivu2a2_FD_114541 | JGI IMG/M metagenome (GOLD analysis project Ga0172363, IMG submission 114541) | Sediment microbial communities from Lake Kivu, Rwanda - Sediment s2_kivu2a2 | ecosystem: Environmental > Aquatic > Freshwater > Lake > Sediment | place: Rwanda: Western Province, Lake... | reverse complement strand
GGATGCCCGCTCCCCCTGCCCCTCCCTGAGAGGAAGGGGAGGATGCCCGCTCCCCCTGCCCCTCCCTGAGAGGGAGGGGAGGATGCCCGCTCCCCCTGCCCCTCCCTGAGAGGGAGGGGAGGATGCCCGCTCCCTCTCCCTGCCAGGGAGAGGGCCGGGGTGAGGGTGAGGAAACTGTCAAGGAGATAGTCATGTTGTCAAAGACTGCCAATTCACATCAGCGCATCCCTGTCATTCTCGACACGGACATCGGGACCGACATTGACGATACGTGGGCGCTGGCTTTTATGCTCAGGTCGCCCGAGCTGGACGTCAAGCTGGTGGTGACCGACACGGGGGACACGACGCGCCGCGCCGGGATCGTGGCCCGCATGCTAGAGATCGGCGGGCGGACGGACGTGCCGGTTGGCGTGGGCATCCACCTGGAAGCCGCGCCATTGCCCCAGGCAGCGTGGGTCGAAGGCTACGACCTGGCGCGGTATCCTGGCCGAGTCTACGAGGACGGCGTCGGCGCCATCGTCGAGACGATTATGCGTTCACCCGAACCGGTCACGCTCGTCTGCATTGGCCCGCTGCCCAATATTTCGGCCGCGCTGGCGCGCGAGCCTGAGATTGCGCGGCGCGCCCGCTTCGTCGGCATGCACGGCAGCATCCGGCGGGGCTACGGCGGGAGCGAGACGGTGTCGGCCGAATATAACGTGGCGCATTTCCCGCTGGCCTGCCGGAAGGCTTTCGCCGCACCCTGGGACGTGACGATCACGCCGCTGGACACGTGCGGGTTGGTGCGGCTCGAGGGGGAAAAGTACCGGGCGGTGCGCGACTGCCAGGCTCCGCTCGTCCAGGCCGTGCTCGAGAATTACCGCGTCTGGGCGTCGAATTGTGCGTGGAGCCAGGGAGTGGACACTGAGACGCAAAGCTCGGTGCTCTTCGACCCGGTGGCGGTGTACCTGGCCTTCTCCGAAGAGCTCCTGGCGATGGAGCGGCTGGGCATACGGGTCACGGACGACGGGTACACCGTGGTTGACGATACCGCCAGGGCCATCAACTGCGCGATGGAGTGGAAGGACTTGCCGGCTTTCGAGGACCTGTTGGTTCAACGGTTGACCGGAGGATGGTCCAGCATGTCCCCGATCAGCAGTGCGATGTAGTCGCTTTGCTCTGGAAAGTATACGTGAAGCCGGTTGAACTCCGGGAGAGATGCTGCCCCGGTCTGGCGCTTCAATTGTGGAAACGGCGTCTGAGAGATGATGTAAGAGTGCAGGGCGACGTCGTTGCGCCCGGCCCGCCAGTTCAACTTTTGTTCGTACGCCTCGATGGTCTTGTAGAACTGGACTTTGGCGTTCGTGTCGAGATTGCTGCCGATGATCAGGCCGTGCGGGTCAATGAAAGCAATCTCCTGGCGGCCTGGCCCCTTTAGCCACAGGATAAAGTCCGGGAAGAAGCGCTCGTCGTTGAGCAGGAATCCGACGCCCCGTCCGCGGGCCTGGTTGCGCAGGAGAAAGAGCTCGCAGTCGTGCGCCTCCAGCAACGCCTGCCCCGCGTCTGTCCCGGCGTAATCGCGCAAGCGCCGCACAAAATCCCGCTCGCCCGGGTTCAGCCCAGGTGGAGTGTACTTGACCACCGGTTCTTCGCCCTGGTCTTCCAGCAACAGCGGCAGGTACAGGTGGCGGTCGAAGTGAACGCGGGGCGGGTTGCCATCTTCTCCCGTGTAGAGGGCCGGATCGTCGAGCATGGCGTGGAGTGTCTGCAGGAACTCCCTGGCCGAGCGTTTCACCCGCGCCTCGTAAGCCGGGATGAGATTCCCGTCGTCCGCATCCAGGGGCCGGTACGTCAACTGCTCTTGCTCCCACAATCTCTGCGCGCGGCCGTAGTATTGCTCGACGTACTGGCACAGGATCATCAGCGCCAACTGTTCGATCCGCTCGAGGTCGGCGCAAGAAGATAGTTGGAGCATCTCTGGCAGACAGTACAGGCGATAGTAGCCGTTTTCGAGTATTTCCCGCAGAGCCTGCCCGTCCAGCGCCAGGTTGTGGTATCCACGGGCGTTGCGAAACTGCCAGGTGCGCTTGTAGAGCCTGTTCCAATCGAGACAGGCCAGGCTGGCCGGGGGCAGTCTTTGCGCCTGATCTGCCTGGTAGAGGCCGGGCTCTTCCCTGGTCAGTCCCCTGGAGACCAGCGTCTCCAGGCGCGGCAGCAGGTCAATCTGGGGGCTATGTGCTTCGCTGGCCTCCAGGTATAGACGCACTGCGTCCTCGAAGGTCGTCTCCACCTCCGGCCGGACCACCAGCAGGCCCTGGCCAAGGAATGCTTCGTTCCGCTGCGTGGGGACGACCACCGTCTCGCGCTCGCCGGTGTCAATGCCCTCTTCCTCCAGGTAGTCGCGGAACTGGGCCATGTAGCGAGCGCGCACGCCAAAGATGCTGAGTGTCTCCAGCACCGGCAGGCGCTCGGGGTGGTCGCCTTCCAGGGCGGCGGAGCGCTTGAGCGAGCGGGCCTGGCCCAGCAGCCGCACGCCGCGCCCAAAGAGTTGGATGACCTGGGGGCCCTCGCCGCGCCCGATGTTCATCAGCCCCATGGTCGAAACGCGCCAGGAGTCCCAGCCCTCGATGAATTTGCGGGCCCCGATCAGAACGTTGATGGGCGAGTCTGGCCGGTTGATGGCCTGAAAGAGCGAGCCACTGAACTGTTCCTCTTCGATGGCGAGCGCAGGCGCCTTTTTCTCGACCAGGCGGAGAAAATGGGCCTCGTCGCCGATGTTGATCAGGCCAAAGAAGCGATCGGCCGCACCGGCGCGCAGGCCGATCTCACCGGCAGCCGCTTTGAGGTTGACCAGGTGCAGGCCGGTTTCCCCGGAGACGTGGAAGATGCGCCGCAGCAGGTCAGCGTAAATCGTCGCGCCATCCAGGCGGTCCTGGCGGAGTACGTGGAAGGCGTCGGCGAACAGGTCGCTGCCGTCCTCGCGCTCCAGGCCGGTCTCGCCAGCCAGGATGGCGTCAATAGCCGCCGGCACCCAGTTGTCTTCGTTCCGCAGCACGCGATGGAGGAAAAGCGCCAACTCTTGCACGTCGGAGAGGCTGAGTTGGTCGTTCTGGCTCAATTGTGAGCGCGTCTTACCGGCGGTGACGCTGTGGCCGACGAAGACCAACAACGGTGGGGCCACGTTGTAGGTGGCGTAGAACGTCTCGAGGTGGGCAGTGTAGCAGTGTACTTGCTCGTAGAACGTGAGCAGGTTCGCCAGCAGGTAGCGGTTGGTCAGGTGTGGGTCGAGGTCGTGCTCCAGGTTGAGGATGCGGTAGTCCTTGCCGTAGCCGTCGGCGTAGAAGCGGGGGTAGGAATAGTCGAAGATGATGGCTTTGCCGTATTCCTCTTCGATGGCTGTATCGCCGGCCGTACCGACCGCCTGCCCGAAGGTGGCGCTGTACTCGAAGGTGAAACCTTCCGCGGCCAGCGCCTCACGCCGGCTGCGCCAGGCGCGCGCTTCGCTGCCGGCGCCCTTGTGCCCCTCGTCTACGAAGACCAGGTTGCGCCCCTCCAGGTTCGAGACCTCGATACTCTCGCCGCCGCCGGTCTTTTCCTCGACCAGTTTGGTGATCTCGATGACTTTGACCGTGCGCGGGTCACGGCCGAAGAGGTCGCTGGTGGCGGCGTTAAAGTGCTGGCAGGAGAGGCCGCTCTTTTCCATCTCGGCGACGTGTTGCTCCGACAGCCCCTCGTTGGGAGTGACCAGCAGGATGTTTTCTGCCTGGTCGGGCCGGTAGTGCAGGTACTGGTAGTAGTTGAGGTGCATGAGCAGCGTCTTGCCGCTGCCGGTGGCCATCCAGAAGGCCAGCTTGTTGAGGTCGCCGGCCGTGAAGGCTGGAAACGCGAGATGGCTGTGGGCCTGGCTCTGCCGCTCCACGAAGGCGTTCAGGTCGGCCAGGAAGGTCTCCGGCGCATGGGTCGCGCGGTCCAGGTAGAGTTCTGTCATCAGCGCAGCCAGCACCTGGAAGTATTTCAGCGTGATGGGTTCAGCGCGGCGGCGGTTGAGCGCCTCGGTGTGACGGCGGACGTTGGCATCGTAGGCCAGCAGTTTGGCCGGGTCAATGCCGCGCACGCGCCCTTGCAGCACGTTGAAGACGTAACTGCGTCCCTGCGCGTCGTAGCCTTCCGCCTGCTCTTTGAGCGCGGTGTAAAAGTCGTGCACAGACCGCGGGTCGTGGACGTCCTGGACGCCGAAAAGGTGGCGGAAGTAGGCCACGAGCGCCAGCCGGCGCTGGAAGCGCTCCAGGGAACTGCGCGGCATATAGACCTCCTGGTTCTGAGTGGGGCAAGTTGGCAACTTGCCTTACGTGGGGACAAGTTGGCAACTTGTCCTACATGCGGTCACGGAAAGTGATCTCCAGTGGTTCGGCTTTCTTGATGAAGCTGGGGCCGTTGACGTAGACGCGATCCACCGGCCCGGTGAGCAAGGCGGCATTGGCCCAGTCAGCCTCCTGGTTCAGGTTAAGCCCTTCGGCGTCGCGCCAGACGGCGACGACTTTTTCGACGCCGGTGGCGGTGCGTACCTCGCCACGGCTGACGAGGTAGGGGCGGCCCTGGTGCGTATACTGCTCCAGCCGCTGCACGTGCATGCCGATCAGGTAGTGGAAGGTCTCCACCAGGTCCACGGCGGTGTCCTGGGGGCTGGCGTGGCCGCGCTGGATCCTGAGCGTGCAGGCGAACGGCTGCTCGAAGGCTTGCTGGGTGAGCAGGGTGGGGCTATCGCGCGTCTCAAAGTCGAGCATGTAGCCGAGCGCATAGTCGTCGAGCGTCTCGTAGAGGAACCGGCGCTGCGCGCCCTCGGGCTGGCGCACGTGGACGTTGTTGAGCGCGTCCTCGTAGGACTCGAGGCGCTGGTATTTGAACACGTGGCTCGTGCCGTCCTGGTCCTGGGGCAGGCCGTCCTTCCAGTGGGCGGAGAAGGCGACCTTTTGGATGCGCGGCCTGAGCACGGTGTCGAAATAGTCGCCGATCTCGACCAGGACGTACTTGCGGCGGCCGCCGTCCTGGCGGTTGAGGTCCATCACGGCGTGGGCGGTGGTGCCAGAGCCAGCGAAGAAGTCCAGAGCTATGTCTTTATTCTCGACCACCTGTTCTACGAGAGTAGATATTAACGAAGTAGGCTTTGCATAACTGAATACGTTCTCCTCGAAGAGAGATTGTATCTGCCGTGTGCCTTCAGTGTTCAGTCCGGCGCTTAGGGAGATGGTTTCTCCTTGTTCGTTGTTGGTTTCGGTGTCTATCCACGTAGAGAGAGGATTGGTGGCAATCTTCAAGTCCTTTTTGAATCGCTTCAGTTTAGGGCGTTGTGTTGGGTCTTCGGGGAATATGATTAGCTTTTCCTCAATTTTCGGCTGCATTGTTTCGGGAATATACGCCCAAACGCGGTTGGGATCAGGTGAGTAAACCTTTCCAGTTTCCGGATCTACCAATTCGTAATACTGATTTGGACGTTGCTCTTTCGTCATGCCTACGGTGAGGTCGCCTGCTACCCAATCTCCTCTTGGATCGTTGTCGGGGTTGCTGTAGCTCGAGTAGTCTTTCTCTACACCTGAGAAAGTTGCGAACTCTGGAGCCCCGTATGCAAGCACATATTCGTGATCCTGGGATACCATGTTCTGTGACATGGCAGATGGGGCTCTCCTTTTTCTCACAAAGCTTGCAATAAACATGCCCTGACTATAGACAATATCCATCAGTTCTCTGAGCTTGCTCTTTTCGCGATCGTCAATGCTAACAAACATAACACCATTTCCCGCCAGGAGCCTATGCGCTAATCTGAGGCGGTCTTCCATCATGGTTAGCCAGCTAGAATGTTGATAATTGTCCTTATATGTGAAGTTGTCGTCATTCCCCGTGTTATACGGCGGGTCAATGTAGATGCACTTGACCTGCCCGGCGTATTTGGCCTGCAACAGGTTGAGCGCCTGGAAATTCTCGCCGTGGATCAGCACGCCGTCAACAGCCGCGTCCAGGTCGTTGAAGGTCGCCAACAGCCGCGCCTTGAAGCCGGCGTCGAAGAAAGCCGTGTCAATCATCAGATACGGGTGGTTCTTCAGAAAGGCCGCGTCCACTGCGCCGTTCCAGAAGAGGGTCCTGTCCCAGGCCTCCATGCGGTAGAGCTGCTGCCAGGCCTCCCGTTGGGCCGCGTTGGCCAGGATCTCGGGGTAGAACTCTTCCGGCACGCGGTCGAGCGTCAGGCAGTAGTCGGTCTGCACGACGAACTTTTTCTTCTCGAACAGCCGCTTCTGGAAATTCTCGATCTGGGCCAGGAAAGCGATGATCCGTTCCGCGATGTGGCGCACCACGCGCATGCGGGTGAGCACGTGCTGTAACACCGCGCTGGATGCGTCGCCGATCACGTCGTTCACGTGCAGTACCTCGTTCTTGAGGAAAAAGTCGAGCTCGCCGCGCAGGAAGCGCCCCAGGTCCTTGTGAACAAAGTAGTCCATGGTGTGGCGGGCGGTGTAGCGGTTGAGGTGTTGGCGCAGGAGCGAGTCGTCCTGGCCCTGGGGCACGGCGGCCAGGTACGCGCGCAGCGTGGGAGCGGCCAGGCGCTCCAGAATCTCCACCTCCAGCGCAGCGCACAACGCGGCGCGGTCGAGCGTCTTGCGCGCTCCGCTCCTGGGCTGCTGTGCGTTGTAGGCGGCCAGAAAGCGTGCTTCCTCCTCTGCGGTGAGAGGCCGGTATTCGAAGTGCACGGTGAGCGTGTGGGCCTCGGCGTCATAGTCCAGTGGCGCCTGGTCGCGCAGCACAAAGTGGCGCGTCTCGCCTCTGACGTTGTCCTGCTCTATCTCGGCGCGTCCCAGCCGGAACCAGACGGTATGCTCGCCAGCGGTGAAGCGGTAGTCGGTGAAATATTCGCCGGTCTTGACATAGTACTGGTCGCGGTTGGCCCAGTGGAGCAACACTTCCTCGCCGTTGTAGGGCACGACGAACCTGGAGCTGCGCGAGGAATAACGGCGCTCGGTGAGAAAGTCGCCGTTGTCATAGTAGCGGGCGAAGAAGGCGTAAAGGTCGTTAAAGATGCGGGCCTCGGTCTCGGCGGCCAGGTCCAATTGCTTGAGCGCGTGCCAGGCCTGCATGTACTCCTGGGCGATGGGCAGGCCCTGAAACGCCTCGCGCACTGCGCCGGTTTCGTCGAACGCGGTCGGGCCCAGCAAGCGGCGCTTTTCGGCCAACTGTGTTTCCAGGTCCTCGCGCTCGGCCGCCTGGAAGTGCGCCAGCCCCTGCGCCACTGCGTCGAGCAGGTCGTGCTCGATAAAGCGCTCGACGTCCTGCCGCTTTTGGTTCATGATGCGATAGATGCCAAAGTCCAGATCGGCGCAGTCGAATTGGAACAACTCGCGCAGGAGCGCTTGCAGTTTCTGGCGATTCGAGATTCGTTTATCCTGGCTCATACCGGATTCCTTTCAGGCATACGCGCTTTTGCATTCGACAGTATAGCACAAATGGTGCCGTCGTACCATCGAGGCAGGCACACCGGGGGATCGGGCAAAGGTTACCACAAAACCGCGTTGTGGACAAGTTCCCGGATTGTAGTATCATAGCGCGGGGGGCAATACTGTAGATGAGAGGAGGGAATCCGGCGTGCCAATTCCACACGACTATGCCGAGCGCGTCTACGCGGGTGTGCTGGGCAAGATCATCGGCGTGTACCTGGGCCGTCCCTGCGAGGGCTGGACGTATGAGCGCATCGTGGCTGAGTTGGGTAGGGTCGCACGATCCTGTGGTGGGGGGGACTGGGCAATTCGACCGAACATACCGCTTACCTGCGCCTGAAAAGCGGCATCGCCGCGCCGCGCAGCGGCTCGAGTGCGCTCAACGGCCAGGTGGTGGCGGAACAGATCGGCGCGCAGATTTTCATTGACGGCTGGGCGATGGTCGCGCCGGGCGACCCGGAGCTGGCGGCGGAGCTGGCCCGGCGGGCGGCGAGCGTCAGCCACGACGGTGAGGCGGTCTACGGCGCGCAGGTGCTGGCGGCGATGGAGGCGCAGGCGTTCGTTGAGCCCGACGTGGAGCGGCTGCTGGATACGGGACTCTCCTTCATCCCCAGGGACTCGGTCATTTATCGCATGATCCACGATGTCCGGGAGTGGCGCGCCGGGGAGCGGGACTGGCGCAAGGCGCGGGAGCGACTGGCGACCCACTACGGCTACGACAGGTACGGCGGCAACTGCCACGTCGTGCCCAACCACGGCCTGATCATCGTCAGCCTGTTGTACGGCGACGACGACTTTCAGAAGACGCTGATGATCGTGAACACGTGTGGCTGGGACACCGACTGCAACTCCGGCAACGCCGGCTGCCTGATGGGGATCAAGAACGGGCTGACCGGGATTGACGGAGGCCCCGACTGGCGCGGGCCGGTGGCGGACCGGTGGCCACGGCCACCTTCATCCCACCCACGGCGGCCAAAATGCCCGGTTACGGGCTGTTGGCCTCGCCCACGCTGTACCCGGGCCAGGTGGTGCGGGCGGGCGTAGCGGCAGAGCGCGGAAATCCGACGCCGGTGACCTGTCGCCTGTACGCTCGCGTCTATGGGGCCGACGACGGATTGATGAGGGTGTATGGGCCGGAGATTGTCCTGCCGCCGGGCGCCGACGCCGGGTTCGAGTGGCGCATGGAGGACACGGGTGGCAATCCGATTGCCGAGCTGGGCGTGGAGATCAGTGCGTTGCAGCGCGCGGACGGCGCCGTGTACCTGGATTACCTGACGTGGGACGGCGCGCCGGACGTGGTGTTGACCCGCCCGGCGGACGGTGGTACAATGTGGCGACGGGCGTGGGTGGACGGCCTGGACCATCCGGGCGGGTCCTGGTGGCCGGAGCCTTACCGCCTGGTGCAGAACCGTGGCAGGGGGCTCTTGATCCAGGGCACGCGAGAATGGATGGACTATCGGGTCACTGCCGACGTCACACCCCACATGGTCAAGGCGGCCGGGGTTGGGGCCCGGGTGCAGGGGCTACACCGCTATTACGCGCTCCTGCTCTGCAGCGATGGCCAGGCCCGCCTGATCAAGGCGTTGGATGGCGACGCGGTGCTGGCGGCGGCGGATTTTCCGTGGAATCTTGGCATTACGTGTGAACTTTGCCTGGAGGTTGTGGGTATTTACATGCGGGCGTGGATTGACGAGCGGCTGTTGTTCGAGGTGGATGACCGCGAGCGGCCGCTCGCGGGCGGTGGCGTGGCGCTGATCTGCGAGGAGGGACGGACGGCGACACAGGCCGTCACGGTGCGGCCGGTGGGAGATTCCTCGCTACGCTCGGAATGACGAGGGGAGAGGGCTCGGAATGACGGAGGGGAGCGCGGAATGACGGGCACTTCGGCGCGTCAGCCTGAGCGTAGCCGAAGGGTCTCCGCACCACGCGAAGCGAGATTCCTCGCTGCGCTCGGAATGACGGAGGGGCGCTCGGAATGACGAGGGGAGAGGGCTCGGAATGACGGGGGGGCGCTCGGAATGACGGGCACTTCGGCGCGTCACCCTGAGCGTAGCCGAAGGGTCTCTGCACCACGCGGAGCGAGATTCCTCGCTGCGCTCGGAATGACGGAGGGGCGCTCGGAATGACGGGCACTTCGGCGCGTCACCCTGAGCGTAGTCGAAGGGTCTCTGCACCACGCGGAGCGAGATTCCTCGCTGCGCTCGGAATGACGGGGTGCGCTCGGAATGACGGGGGGGGCGCTCGGAAGGACGGCTAAAGATTTCAATAGGGGTGCGTTATGGCAGAATTTCCTCGTGATCGGCAGCACCAGCCACGCGATCCTCAGCGTGGTCCTGCACCTCTGAACAAGGTCATCTCCCGGCGTACGTTCCTGCGGAGGGCGGCGGCCGCCGCCCTGCTGGCGGCTGCCGGCTGCCGGCCCGAAACGCCTCCGGGGACGCCTGAACCCGCCTCGACGACCGCGCTGACCAGGGCGCCCACCGCCACGCCTGCCCCCGCGCCGACCTCGACGCCGCCTGCTGCGCCCACGGTCGCACCCACGCCCACGCCAGCCTCGACACCCACCGTCGCGCCCACAGTCGCGCGGGTCTCTCCGCCGCGTGCCCGGGTCGCGCTCGCCCAGGCTGCCGGTTACGACAGGAGGCTCGTGCGCCAGCAGGTTCAAGCCATGCTCGATGGACTGGGCGGGTTGGGCGACGTGATCAGCGCCGGGGACCGCGTGGCGCTCAAGGTGAACCTGACGGGGGGCCACTACTTTGATCCGCCGGCCGGCCTATCCGCCACCGAAAGTCACATGACCCATCCCGAGGTGGTGCGTGCGCTGGGTGAGCTGGTGCGCGATGCGGGCGCCGGCGAACTCTTTATCGTCGAGGCGGCCTATGATAAGGAATCGTTTTCCTCGTTTGGGTACGAGGAGGTGGCCGAGGCGCTGGACGCCACGCTGATTGACTTGAACGAACCCCGGCCCTACAACGATTTCGCCTCCACACCGGTCGGAGAAGGCTGGTTTATCTACGACAGTTTTACGTTTAACCACATTCTGGAAGAGGTGGACGCGTTCATCTCTGTCGCCAAGATGAAGTGTCACTGCCGGTGTGGGGTCACGCACTCGATGAAGAATCTGGTCGGCCTGGCGCCGGTTG
>Ga0172363_10005094_pt1 | contig 10604 bp, 10 predicted proteins | sample LakKivs2_kivu2a2_FD_114541 | JGI IMG/M metagenome (GOLD analysis project Ga0172363, IMG submission 114541) | Sediment microbial communities from Lake Kivu, Rwanda - Sediment s2_kivu2a2 | ecosystem: Environmental > Aquatic > Freshwater > Lake > Sediment | place: Rwanda: Western Province, Lake... | reverse complement strand
GTGGCTGACGGGAACATGCATCCGACCTTCGTCTACGATGAGAGGGTTGAGGAGCAGAAGGCAGCCTTCTTCAAGGGGATGGACATCCTCTACAGGGAGATCGTCTTCCCCATGGGTGGAAGCTGTACGGGCGAGCATGGGATCGGCCTCATCAGGGCTGACTACATCGAGCTTGAGTATGGAAAGACAGCTGTCGGCCTCATGAGGGGTATAAAGCAGCTCTTCGACCCCAACCTGATCCTCAACCCCGGCAAGGGGAAGGGGGGCCCCTACCCCCTGAGGAGGGAGTAAAGATGACCGAGAAACTACCGAAGCTCTCAGACTATGCGGAAGACGTACAGAAGTGCATGCGATGCGGCTTCTGTAGAACCCTCTGTCCAACCTTCAACTCCATCAGCTGGGAGGCAGGCTCCCCGAGGGGGAGGATGCAACTGGCCAAGGCTTTCCTCGACGGAGAGGTGGAGTTCACCGACTACATCAAGGAAAGGATATATGAGTGCGCCCTCTGCGGATACTGCCTCTGGCGCTGCCCCGCAGGAGTCAAGACGATCGATGTCATTAAGGCCGCTAGGGCCTACATGCTGGAGCACGAGGGGACACCGCAGAACGTCGAGGCGCTACTTGCCAATCTCTCCAAGGAGCATAACCTCTATGGTCTAGAACATGGGATGCGTTCAGACTGGTTAGCGTATCCTTGGATAGGACTGAAGGATAAGGTCGAGATAGGCAAGAAGGGTGCCGAAGTCCTCTACTTCGTTGGCTGTATCTGCTCGTACTCCGGAAAGAAGAACGTGACCGGCAAAGCAACGGCTCAAATCCTCGACAAAGTCGGTGCTGACTGGACTCTCCTCGGGAACGATGAATGGTGCTGTGGAGACCCAGCCCTACTGTCTGGGGACTACGCGCATGCCCTTGAGGCGGCTCGCCACAACGTGGAGAAGGCACATGAGTTAGGGGTGAAGAAGGTCGTTACTTCCTGCGCGGGATGCTACAGGATGTGGAAACAGGAATACCCAGTCCTCCTAGGCGAGAATCTAGGCTTCGAGGTCAGTCATATCTCACAGTACATCGTCGAAGCCTTGAAGAATGGAAGCCTCAAACTGGCGAGAGAGCTGAAGGCTGTCGTCACATACCATGATCCATGTGAGCTGGGCCGCTTGGGCGATGTCCTCGAAGAACCCAGAGAGATCTTGAAGTCCATACCGGGCGTGGAGTTCCGTGAGATGGCGAAGAACAGGTACTTGTCCAAGTGCTGTGGCGGCGGGGGAGACCTTAAGGTGGCTTATCCGGACCTATCAATGGAGGTTGGGCTGAGACGCCTGAATGAGGCGAGGGATACTGGCGCAAGGGCGATAGTATCTTGTTGCCCAGCTTGTGAGCTACAGCTTTCGGATGTGGCCCAGAAGAACGGGGTACCTCTTCAGGTTATGAACATCGCTGAGATCGTCGCCAGAGTCATGGCTCCTTGAGGCTTGAGGAGTCTACCCCTCTTTCTTACCTTCTTCCACCTGTTTTTGTCTTCGCGCGATCTCTTTGACGACCCATTCCTTTAATCCAGGACCAGCGACTAACTTCGACAACTCGTCTTTTGTGCCGCTAGTCGGAGCGACTCTGATGAACCATCCTCCCCCATAGGGCTCTCTGTTAACCATGGTGGGGTCAAGTTCTAGGTCTCGATTGACCTCTTTGACTGTGCCTGAGATAGGGGACTTGAGTCTCTCCACCCACTTCATGGATTCAACGGTTCCGAAGACCATGCCTGGAGAAAGCTCGGTGCCTTCATCGGCCAGCATTACGAAGAGGACGTTCCCTATCAACTTCGCGGCCAGGTCGTCGAAACCTATTGTCAGAGTATCATCGTCGATTCTCACCCAGATGTGGTCCTCAGTGTATTGGAGATTGTCTGGGAAGTTGTAGCCTTGAACCTCAACCATCGTTGCGTTACCTCCTTGGATGGTGAAAGACAAAAGCTATTTATGGGTTTGCCGCAATTCGCCAGAGCAACCCCTTTACATAATGTAATTCTAACTCGGGAGGAGTTCAAGACGGATAAGTCGAGGAAAGACTTCGTCAATGTCTCCGAGATTAATGAGACCTTCTGCAGGCAAGTCCTCGCCAAGCCCGGTGGGGAGAGGTTCAGAGCCTGCTTCCAATGTGGCACCTGTACAGCCAGCTGTCCAGTCAGGGCTGTGGAGGCCCGTTATAACCCGCGTGTCTTGGTTAAGATGGTGGAGCTTGGGCTGCGAGACCGTGTCTTGAAATCGGATGTCCTATGGCTCTGTTCCCTATGTTACCAGTGCGAGGAGAGGTGCCCTGAGGATGTCAGATTCCCTGAGTTGATGACCGTTCTCCGCAACATGGCAGTGGATGCTGGATATATTCACCCATCCTTCGCTAAACTCGCAGCCGTTGTTGCGGAGCAGGGAAGAATCTACGAAGTAGACGACTTCATCAACATGAGGCGAAAACAACTCGGTCTACCTATCGTCTCGACGGATAGGGAGGAGTGGGGGAAGATCAGCCAGTCCTTGAGGTTTGGGAAATGAGTCGATACGCTTTCTTCCTAGGATGTACCACGCCGGTCAGGGCCATGAACTACGAGTTATCCACCCGTAGAGTCGCCTCGAAACTCGACATCGAGTTGGTCGATTTGCCCTTCACCTGCTGTGGATATCCCATTGAGTCGATAAACCGTGATAGTGCTATGTTGATGTCGATGCGGAACTTTGCTTTGGCTGAGTCGAAGGGGTTGGATATCGTGACCGTGTGTAGCGCCTGCGCGGGCGCTTTGACGAGGTTCAGCAACGCCTTCCAAGAGGATGAGTCCTCAAGGAATAGGGTCTTGGATCAGCTGAAGAGCGCTGGCCTAGAGTACAAGGGCTCAGCTAAGGTTAGGCATTTTGCAAGGATATTGTACGAGGATGTCGGTGTGGCAAAGTTGAGGGAGACTGTCACGAAGGATTTGAGTGGGCTGAAGGTTTTGACCCATTATGGGTGCCACTACGTCCGGCCTTCGGATAGTTATGGGGAATTCGATGACCCAGAGGTGCCGCATACGGTAGATGATTTGGTGGAGGTGACGGGCGCTGAGAGCTTGGATATTCCTCAGAAGAGTGTTTGTTGCGGAGCGCCTGTTCTGTCTGTTAACAAGGCTGTGGCCCTTTCGATGGCTGAGGTGAAGCTTCAGATGGCTCAGGCCGCGAAGGTGGACGCCTTGGTTGTGATATGTCCCTTCTGCGGTATTAGCTATGATCGGGGACAGCTTGAGATTGAGGCGGAGTTTCAGAGGAAATACGGTATCCCCGTCCTTTACTATCCTCAACTCCTCGGCCTAGCCATGGGTCTTTCACCCAGGGATTTGGGTTTCATGATGAATAGTGTGAAGGCTCAGGGGCTTCTTGAGAAGGTTTCGGGGGTGAAGGCATGAAAGTCGGAGTCTTCGTATGCGAGTGCGGCGGGAACATATCGACCACGGTTGACATGGGTGAGGTGTGTTCCCAAGCGATGGGTTTGCCGGATGTGGTTCATGCGGAACATGTTCCCTTCCTCTGCGCGAAGCCCGGAGTTGAAGCGGTTAAGGCTTCGATCAAAGATGATTCGCTGGATCGTGTTGTCGTCGCGTCATGTTCTCCCCACATGCATGAGGGGATGTTCAGGGAGGCTGTGGCTGAGGCGGGTTTGAACCCCTATCTCATGGAATATGTGAACCTACGGGAGCATTGTTCTTGGGTTCACAGCGACAAGGCTGAGGCTACGAGGAAGGCCGTCAATCTGGTTCGTGGGGGTGTTTATAGGGCTCGGGCCTTGGAGCCGATTGAGGTTGGCGTTCAGAAGGTCGATCCGAACGTCTTGGTCATCGGGGGTGGTGTGGCGGGGATAACGAGTGCGTTGCAGTTGGCTGACGCTGGCTACAGGATTCTCATGGTTGAGAGGAGCCCAAGTATAGGCGGCCACATGGCGCAGTTGAGTAAAACGTTTCCGACCCTTGACTGTGCGCCCTGTATCCTTGGGCCTCGGATGGGTGATGTGGGGAAGCATCCGAGGATTACGCTGATCACCGACGCGACTGTGGAGAAGGTCTCAGGTCAGGTAGGGAACTTCCATGTGACTATTCGTAGGAATCCTCGTTTCGTTGACTCTGAGAAGTGTGTGAGTTGTGGTAGGTGTGCTGAGAAGTGCCCCGTCACCGTGCCTAACGAGTTCGACCTTGGTCTGTACTCTCGGAAGGCGATTTATAAGCCGTTTCCTGAGGCGGTGCCGGCGACATATGTTATCGATCCGAAGGCCTGCAAGCGTTGCGGTCTCTGTGCGAAACTCTGTCCTGCTGGGGCTGTGAACCTGAATGAGGAGGCAACGACCCTAGATTACGATGTAGGCGCCATTATTGTGGCTACCGGCTTCGACTTGATCGACCCGTCTCCTTGGAAGAACTTTCAGGGGGACAAGAACGTCCTTACCGGGCTTCAGATGGAGCGGTTGGCGATTAGGGAGTTGGCTGCGGGGAATATTCTGAGGAAGGCTGATGGTGGGAGGGTCCGGGATGTGGCCTACGTCCTCTGCTTCGGGTCAAGGGATTCCCATAAGGGCGTCCCCTACTGTAGTGGGGTCTGTTGCCCGTACTCGGTGAAGCAGGCGATCTTGCTGAGGAAGACTCTGCCGTATCTTCGGGTCTACATCTATTATAATGATTTGAGGATGAATGGTCGGGGATTCGAGGAGTTCTACTCTGAGGCGCGGGAGCTGGGTGTGCGTTTCATCCATGGTAAGCCTGATGGTGTGGCGGTTACGCCTGAGGGGAAGCTGAGGCTTGTGGCTGAGGACAAGGATTCTGGGCTCCTCTTCGAGAATGAGGTGGACATGGTTGTCTTGGCGACGGCCATGATTCCGAGCAGTGGGACGGCGGAGTTGGCGAAGATCCTTGGTGTGAGCCTCGGGGACGATTATTTTGTTGCGGAGAAGCATCCGAAGATGGCGCCTGTCTCGACTCAGAGGCCGGGTATCTTTGCGGCTGGTGCGGTATTGGGGCCGAAGGATGTGAGGAATAGTGTGGCTGATGGTCAGGCGGCTGCGGCGGAGGCGGTTAGGTTGTTGAGTCGGGGGGAGATTCCTCTTGGGCCTGTGAAGCCTATCCTTAATGTGGGGCTGTGTGACGGTTGTGGAGACTGCGTTGAGGTCTGTCCGACTCAGGCTATCTCATTGACCTCGGGAAAGGCCGTGGTGAATAAGGCTTCCTGTAATGGTTGTGGGATCTGTGTTCCAGCGTGCGGGAAGGGCGCGTTGGACTTGGATTTCTATCGTCGTCGGCAGCTTGAGGAGCAGATACGGGGAGTGCTAGAAGACAGGGCGGAGGATGTTCGTGTCCTAGGCTTCTTCGGGGATGAGGTGGCGTACAGTGCGTTGGACGCTGCTGGGACGGCGAGGATCAACTATCCGGGTAACATTCGCGTTGTCAGGATTCCTTCGACGGCTTTGATTGATACGAGGCTGATTTTGCATGCTTTCGCTAGTGGGGCTGACGGGGTTGTCCTCTTCGAGACGGATGGGAGCCATGAGGCTAAAATTTCGGAGCAGCGGGTCGAGGAGACGAGGAAGGCCTTGGCTGAGCTTGGGATCGAGGCGGAGCGGGTCGCCGTGCAGCCAGTGTTGTTACCTTTGTTCAGGGTTATGGGCGAGTTGATCGCGGGGCATACGAAGCGGATAAGGGGGTTGGGGAAGCTCCCATTAGATAAGGTCCCGAAAACGGCGTCTAATCGCTAGTTTTTCGGCTTATTGGTTATTGTTGTTGGGGCCTCTCGGGTTCTTTGATGTACTTTACGATTAGGAGGAAGCAGGCGGTGAGGGCGGTGGCGAGTATGTACCATGGGTAGTTCTGGTTGTGGTCGTAGATGTATCCTCCTAGGAGGGAGCCTGCTGTGCCGGGTATGAAGAGGAGTAGGGCGCCCATGGGTACTCCGCCCGCGCTGACGTTTACGCCTTGGCCTAGGATCGAGAAGACGCGTCCTCTCCTATCTAATGGGATTTGGTTCACCATCAGAGTAGAGTAGGCTGGCCATGCTACTGTGTTGAAGATTGTCAGGAACATTAGTACGGCGAGTAGTTGGGTGAAGGTGTTGGAGAAGGTGAAGAGGAGGGTTGCTATCGGCGCGATGGGTGAGGTGGCTAGGATCATCCTTCGGGGCCCATACCGGTCTATGAGGTGCCCTATGGGGATGGAGAGGGCTATGTTGAAGGCTCCGGTCAGTAGCATGATGACTCCCCATTCGTAGGCGGTGAGGCCGATGACCTGTTTGGCGTAGACTATCCAGTAGGGTGCTGCAAGGTTCACGAAGAAGATGGTAATCATCTCGATCGCCGCGATGGAGCGCAGGGTTCGGGGGAGCCACTTCAGGGTCTCCCATACACTGAGGTAGGATTCTCTGAGAAGTCTTGGGAAGTTCCGAATCGTTATGGCTTCCTCGTCGCTGTTGAGTGTCTCCCTTAGGAACTTGAGGCGGATGAGGGCTACGGCGAGTCCGAGGATGAGGCTTATGGAGTAGGAGAGGCGCATGGCGGGAATTATGTCGCCGCCGTAGACCTTGTCGATTAGGTAGCCTCCTACGTAGGGGATGACTATCCCTATGGCTCCGGGAATCGCCATGGTGGTTGCGAAGCCGATTCCCCTCTGCTTGGCGGGTAGACTGTCGGCCATTATCGCGTTCATGGCGGGCATGTAGAACAGGACGAGTTGTTGGGTGAACTGGCCTAGGGCGAGAATCTCCCATCTCCAAGCTAGGGCGAAGAAGAGGTAGGAGAAGGCGTACATGAAGGTGGAGAAGCCGACGAGTTTGACTCTTCCCTTCTTGTCTGCTACATATCCTCCGACGGGGAAGAAGATCAGCCCTGCCAAACCTCCGAGGGCGGTTATGAGGCCGATCTCCTTGACGGACCCTCCTAGGGCTAGGACGAAGAGGCTGAAGTAGGGCCATGCGAGGGACTGGGAGAGGGTGAAGATTACGCGGCAGACTGTGAGGACTAGGACGTTGCCGGTCATGAAGCTGAAGCTGGACTTCATAGGAAATGTTGCCTTCTGCATGAGAGATTGGGGGTACGAGGACGACCATACTACTAAAGCCTTACGAAGTCTATGCGTTTGATTCTGTTATCACGTTGATAGTCGTTGAGTCTTGAGTTGACTATCCTTTCTAAAGAAGCAAAATATGGTCTTCTCGGCGCCGTATTGTGCCCAAGACCTTTCAGCCAAGCATTATCGATAGGCCTCCTAGACAAGGCTTATTGATCAAGTATGCTCGGGAATCGAATATTCCTGACAAGACTGAATACTAGAAAAGTCGTTGCCTTCTTGCGGAATGCTTAAATTCAAAACAACTGCAACTAGTCTGACCACAGGGCAATACCATGACAGACCTCGGAGGATTAGAACAACTCTTACCCATGCTACTACTCTGCTGCATGATCCCCCTCTTCATGGGACGTAGAGGGGATTCAGAGGGGCAGATGATAAGCACGCAGATGGACATCTGGTTCACAGACTACACCAACCAAGAAGCCTTCGACACCATCACCAAAGCCACCGACGAACTCAGGGAGAAGGCCATGGCCGAGGCAGCCGCAAAGAAGTCTAGGTTCTCCTTCCTGAGGAGAGGCAAGAAGGAGAGATACACCGTTGACCAGGATGTCTCGCCCCACGTGTACAGGGTCGCAGACGGAAACGACGGACCTATGAACTTCGAGATCTCGGCGGCGGAAGGAGGAGGAACACAGGTGAAGGCTACCTTCACCCCAAGGACCCGGAACTTTGTTCAAGGCCTGAAGACGAATATGCCACCCCGCAAACTCGTAGCCGCCAACGTCACGGTCTGTCCTACGTGCGGTAGACCGAAGCAACCTGAGTGGCAGGTCTGCCCTTACGACGGGACCAAGTATAGGTGAGGGATCTTGCGGGATAGGCGCTTTCTCCTAAGCCATAACCATTGGCTAACACTCCGGGTAGGCCATTATGAACTCCGCCTATGCGCCCGCTGCTCCGGCACGGTTCTGGGATACATCTCCATCCAGCTGCTCCACCCCTTAATGTACCTCGTCGGCTTCGACCTACTAGCCCCCCTCTGGCAGGTAGCCCTCGCCTTCGCCCTAGCCATGCCATCTGGGATCGATTGGCTGACTCAGACCTGGGGGTTCAGGCTGAGCACCAACAGGATCAGGCTCCTCGTCGGTTTCCTCATCGGTGCCGGCGCAGGTCTCCTCGGTCTATCATCACTTCCCAACGCGATGAAGCTCCTCATACTCGCATACTCGTCTTCTGGAGTAATACTTGCAGGCTACTTAGGCCGCATAATACTGCGCTGGCCATCTCCCTCTTTGACCAGACCTCCGACTCACAGTTCCTGATGCTCTTCGCCTTCCCATTCACCCTTATCGGCTCTTCTCAACCATGAACGTGACCTTGACGATGGCCCTGTACTCAGTTATTCTATTGTTCTCGACTACTGCCTTGAAGCTCTTGACCCAGATCCCCGTTATTCCCCTCACCGTCTTAGCCGCCTCGACCAAGGCATTCTGCACAGCGCCCTCGAAGCTATCAGGAGAACCCCCTATGAGCTCAATAACCTTCGCTACACTCATGTTCTCACCTCCAAATAGTAAGGAAATGGCGCGGATCATAAAAACAGTAACCCCATTGGTGCCAAGTTTAATAAGACCGTCAGAAGGTTTACACAACCATAGATAGCACTCTAGGTGTCTGGGGATCGATTCCAATGAGTGAGAAAGAAACGATAATCGAGAAATTGAGACAGGCCGTGCTCAACTACGACCAAGACGCCGCGAAGACAGCTGCCCACGAGGCCGTGAACGCGAAGATCGACATCGTCGAGGCCATCGAGAAGGGCCTCGCCACCGGTATACGAGAGGTCGGCGAGAAGTTCCAGAACGGAGAGGTCTTCCTCCCCCACGTAGTCATGGCCGCCGACGCCATGACCGAGGGAGCTAGAATCCTTCAAAGCAGCCTCTCAGCCGAGGAGCTGGCCAAGGTCAAGAAGGGAACCATCGTCATCGCCACAGTGGAGGGCGACCTCCACGATCTGGGAAAGAACGTCGTGGCCATGATGCTCAGAGCCAACAGCTTCGACGTCTATGACTTAGGGAAGGACGTCCGTTCAGATGTCGTCATCAACAAGGCCAAGGATGTCGATGCGGATATCATCGGCCTCTCATCACTCATGTCAACGACGAGGCCCTACCAGAGGGAACTCATAGAGGAGTTGAAGAGGCTCGGCCTCAGGGACAGGTTCATGGTCATGGTGGGAGGCGGACCAGTCCACAAGGGTTGGGCAGATGAGATCGGTGCAGACGGCTACGGGTACAACGCGGCTGAGGCCGTCAAAGAAGCGACGAGGCTCATGGAGAGTAAACGAGGCAGAGCCTGAAACGCCTGATCTTCACACTATTTTTCCCGTACTCTAAGGATGTGGAAAAGCGCGAGGGACCGGTGTCAAGGGTTTCCGGGGAAGTCGAGGGCCGCCGTGAAATTCCTGTTGAAGGTCTTCCTCGCACCCAACTCAAGGTATCGTGTACTCTGGGCAATAGCCTCCGCTCTCCTCCGCATCTCCGAGGATACTAGACCGAGTTTCGCCCCTGTCACCGCGGAATTCCCGACCAGTCTGAACCTATCCTCCGGGACCCGGGGCAGCATACCGATGACTATTGCGTTCCTCAGGTTCAGGTAATTCCCGAAGGCGCCCGCCACGTAAAGCGACCGGATATCCTCAGGCGAGGCCTTCTTCTCCTCCATAAGAGCCTTACAACCCGTCAAGATGGCCGCCTTAGCCAGTTGTAACTCCCTGACATCCTTCTGGGTGAGAACTATATCGTTCCCAGTGGCCGAGTCAGAGGCGGGCACTACCGTGAACTCCAACATCCCTCCTCGTCGATGGAACAGCTCCTTGAGTTCAGGGTTGAACCTTCCATCCGGGTTTATCAGATGAGCGCGCCTCATCTCTGCTAAGGCATCGATCATCCCGGAGCCGCAGATTCCGATTGGGCGGGCCCCGTTGACGGTGCTGTAGGTCGCTTTGAAGCTCGCAGGGTCGATCCTAATCGTCTCCACCGCGCCGCTCACAGCCTTCACGCCATGAGTTATGTGGTATCCTTCAAAGGCTGGTCCTGAGGCACAGGAGCAGCATAGCAGGTCATCCCTATTTCCGAGGACGAGCTCCGTATTCGTCCCAATATCTACAAGCATGCTCAACTCGTCCGCTTCCGAGATCCCCGTCGCGAGGATATCGGCTACGGCGTCACCCCCCACGAACCCCGCTATGACAGGAAAGGTGAAGACATTACCCTCAGGATTAATCCTGAGGCCTAGGCTCTGAGCATCGAGGTTCATACCTCTCCTAATCGCAGGGACGAAGGGCGAAAAAGCGAGGTTCCTCGTAGGCAACCCTAGGAAGAGGTGGTGCATAGCCGTGTTTCCGACAACAGTGACCTCATATATCTCCCGGCTGTTGACCCCCGCCTTGCGCTCAAACTCTGAGATGAGAGAGTTAACCCCTTGTACGACTAGGCGGGCCAGCTCTTCAACATTCCCAACCCCTTCCAAGGCATAG
>Ga0172363_10005093_pt1 | contig 10604 bp, 4 predicted proteins | sample LakKivs2_kivu2a2_FD_114541 | JGI IMG/M metagenome (GOLD analysis project Ga0172363, IMG submission 114541) | Sediment microbial communities from Lake Kivu, Rwanda - Sediment s2_kivu2a2 | ecosystem: Environmental > Aquatic > Freshwater > Lake > Sediment | place: Rwanda: Western Province, Lake... | reverse complement strand
TGAAGTGTTAAAAAGAGGAAAAAACGATGGTGTTTCTTATAATGCAGCTTCTAATCCAAATTGTCCTCCAGAAACTTTAAGTGAAGTGTTAAAAAGAGGAAAAGATGATTATGTTTCTCGGTATGCAGCTAGAAATCCACATTGTCCTCCAGAAGCAAAAAAACAGTGGATGAAAGCAGTGAGGGCACAAGGAGTTTAATGCAGTTTTTTACAAGTCCAGAAGATTTGAAAAGTTGGGTTCAGTCACAGAAGTCGGCAGATTCGGCTTCTTTGAATATTATGGAGGTTATTGGAAAAAATAGCGAAAAAGATATTGTAGATACTTGTAGATCTATTTTTTCTAAAACAGGGAATTCGGACCATGCGGCTAAAATTTTATTCGATGTTTTGTCTCAATATGATATTACGCAAATCAGAGAGGGAAAAATGAAAGATAAATTAGTCAAACAAGCTCAGGCTGTAATGAGACAAGATGCTCTTTACAGCAATCTGGATATGAGAATTTGTCCGAAACTTCCAAAACAATCTGCCGGACACGGATTGATTAGCACTTATAATTGTAGACACTATTGCCTGGATAGTCTGGTTTTCGACGATGATCCCAATCGAGTGTATTGCAGCGAAGCACTTTGGAGACGACATATTATGGATAAATTTTCGAGGGAATTCAAAGATAAAGAAGGAAAATGGGTCGGCGGATATATTAATCAAAGATTTCAAGTTTTTCGTGACGATGGCGGAAATCAAATGGAACTGGCACACGGAGAAAGAACTCGCAAACCTAGACCGCATCAATTTTCTACAGAAAGAAGATTGTCGGAAGGTAGAGGCGAAGAAACTTACGACTTAACCGCTTCTTCAGAAAATAAATTTGTGAAAGTAGCTTCTGTAATTTCTGTCGATTCAAAAGAAGAAAACGATATTTATAAAATGTTCGACGATATAATTGAAATGAAACAATCTGGTATGAATGAAGAAGATATTATTTGTAAAGTTTCTGAACACTATAATGTATCCATACCAAAGGCTTCACAAGTTCATAAATTAGCTAATATCATGCTGGAAAGACACAATAGAATAGCTTATGCACATACTTTTTCAAAAATCTCTAGCAAAACCAGCTCAGAACAATATCCTCTATTTGACTCTTTATCACCAGAATTAAAACGAAAAGCCCTGTTGCAATGGTCCGGAGAATTAGATGCAATGGAGAAAAAGTATGCAGGAAATAAGGAACAACTGATTCGAGATATCACAATAGCCTCTTCAAAAAAAAAGATAAAAATTTCTCAAATGGATCTTCCTGAAAAATCCACACTAGTAACGAAAAAAGATATGGAAATAAAAGTTGTCGAAAATGGCAAGGAAACTATATTAAAAATAGAAACCCCAGTCGTAATGATTAGTAATGGATCTAATCCTGTGTTCCATATTACAGGAGGACCATCGGCAGGAGTTAATTTTACTCTTAAAAACGCTAATGATGTTGTAGATGGTTTTGGTATCGAGGACGAAGGTGAAGATCAAATACAAGAAGCCGCTGACGAATTAGGTCTAAATGAGTCTTTACCATCTGTCCAAAATGCCGAGCCTCCTGCACAAAATAAATAATCACATATTTATTAAAGTTTGTATAATATGTGATATAGGTTGAGGTTAAAATGGCAGATAGTAACGGACCAATTATTCAGACTAGTAATTTAGATGCTACTTTCCAAGCTTTAAAGAATCAAGATCCATCTAAATTAAAAGAGCAAAATGTTCCAGCTTCTCCTGCCTATAAAGAAATTCCAAACCAAAATTACGCTCCTACTACATCTGTTCATGGTGCTTTTGGTGGTGGTAGTATGTATCGCTTTGCTTCTGCTTCTGCAAACTCTGGAATTGTTTATGGTCAACCACAATTCTTTTCGCCAGTTCATACCCCGATTAACTGGCAAATCCCTTCAAAGAAAATCGAGCAGTATCAATGGGCAAGATTTTTTTACGAAAACGAAGCAAAAGTGGCTGCGGCTATCGACTTCTACTCCGCGTTTCCTATGAACGACTTTGAGAATGAATGTAAAGATAGAAAAGTTAAAAAACATTTTGACAAATTGAAAAAAAGAATAGAATTATCCAAGTGGCTTCGTTTAATTAGTCATGAAGTTCATCTTTTGGGAGACTGTTTTCCGTTTGTTGAAATTAGTTGCCCCACTTGCGGAGGATCAGGAAGAAGTGGAGATGAGGTATGTGAACATTCGGGGGGTACAGTTCGTCGTATTGTTATTTTGAATCCGGATTATGTGGAAGTTTATACGTCTCCGTTAAATCCAGAACCCGTTATTGCATTAAAACCAGACGAAGAATTAATTAATATGGTGCAAAGAAGAACTCCCGGATATGATTTATTAACCCCAACAGTAAGACAATTGATTGCTTCTGGACAGCCAATTCGACTGGATAATAGAAGTGTTTCTCACCTTAAATATGGAGAAGGCGGATATACTCGTTATGGCGTAGGAATGGTGCGAAGATTATTCCCTATTCTTTCTTATAAAACGAAATTAATGGTTGCTCAATGGATAGTGGCAGAAAGATTGATTGTTCCTATTAAAATTGTAAAAGTAGGTAGCGATGAACGTCCAGCAGGTCCAGCAGATATAGCAGCAGTTCAGGAACAATTGGCTCAAACCGCAAACGATCCTAACTTAACCATTGTGACACATCATGCGTTTGAGCTCGATTGGTATGGTGCCGCTGGTAAGGTTCTCACTCTTTCTAACGAATTTGAATTGATTAATCAGGAAATACTTGACGGCATGATGATCAATAATGCGCTGTTGAACGGAGAAGGTCCAAATTTTTCAAACGCCGCTGTAGGTATTGAAGCAATGATTGAGAGACTTCAAACTTTCAGAAGAGAAGTTGCTAATTGGGTTGAACAAAAAATTTATCTTCCGGAATCTATCAGGCAAGGATTTATTGATGAAGATGTGGATTCTCAAGAAGCAGAATATATTTATCCTAAAGTCAAGTGGAATTCCATGCATCTTCGTGATCAACAACAATTTAGAACCTTTGTTTTGCAGCTTTATGAAAAAGGATTGTTAAGTGCTCAAACTGTATTGGAAGCCTTTGATTTCGATCCGGATCAGGAAATAGAAAGAAAAAGATATGATGCGATTCAACTGGCGGCTTTAGGTGCTGGTCAAGGAATGGGAGGACCTGGAGCTGGAGCCGGAGGAATGCCTGCTATGGGTGGTGGTTTTGGAGGTGGTGGGGGAGGAATGCCGCCAATGCCAGGAGTAGAGGGAGGAATGCCAGGCGGAGGTTTAGGAGGATTACCGGGTGCAGGAGAATCGCCTATTTCAGCACCACCAGAGGGAGGAACACCGGCAGCTCCTCCTATGTCAACAACTAAAAATTCTATTACTGCTTTGTCAGAGTCTAATATGGCAAATCCTGCTAATTATGGTGGAAGAATTTTGAAAAAAAAGACTCGAGAGAGAATGGATGCAGAGAAACAAAAGATATATAAAAAACTACAAGCACAGCCGGATCAACCGGGATATACAGGGGTTAGAGATGCGAATGGAAGAATAGTATATACAAAATGCGAAAGACAATTGATGGATCAACTATTTGCCTATGCGAAAAACGGATTAATTCGTTATCCTATACAGTCGCAATATCCTGTTAAATTTGGATCTATTGAATATCCTATAGATTTTGCTTTTCCTCATCTTAAAGTAGCTATTGAAGCGGATGGAGAAGCTTTTCATTCTTCTCCAAAACAAATCGTGCATGATAAAGAAAGAGACATGAAATTAGCTCAACTCGGATGGACGGTTCTTAGATTTAAAGATTCAGAAATTGAAGATCAAATCGAACGAGTTATGAGCACAATTTTGAAAACAATCATGCAAAAAGAATCCTCTATCGAGAAACAAAAAGAACTTGTAAAATAAATAGAGGATTTTTCACTCTTATCTAAGAAAAATATTAAAAGAGCGCAGGGGTTTTTGTATTTAGGATTTTTAAATGAAAGAGATTTTTGCAAGGGAGAAATTAGTAGAAAAAGACATTGAATGGCGAGAAGTTTATACGCCCAAAACAAATTTTTTAAAGGAACAATTTGAATCGGTTGTAGGTCCAGGTAGTTATTTTCGGTTCGAGGGATATGATACGAATAGCAGTGATAGTTATTATTGTATATTAGGACCCGCAAAAGTTCATAAACCAAGAGCGAAATTTTTTGCGGGTGTTAGAAAATTGCCTGCGACTTATTCAGCTGGCGGAAAGTATTTTGACAGCATGGATGGAGCGGCTACATATGCAAGAGAAACATGGGGAGTTCCAACACCAAAATCTTTAAAACCCTATACTTCTTCTAGTCTTTATGGGATATCGGGCAGAGTTGATAAATGGAAATCTGAAAGAGAAAAGCAAAAAGAAGATGAGTCTTAGAGGAGAACGGCATGATTATTTTTAATTTGAAAACCACAATAGAGGCAAAACATAAAGAATTTGTTCGAAGATATGTTGAAGCAATGGGTTATACGCATTATAATAACCGAGATCCCTATCGATGGTGGAATTATGAGGATTTATTAGCTTCTCCTGATGAAGATTGGAAAAACTGGGTAGTGGATGATCCAAGTCTTTCTAATTTACTTTCTGAAGCTAAATATTGGTCGGATAGTTTTCGTCATTGGGCACAAACAGAATATGGTGTTTCTCCGGAAGTTTCAAAAAGTCTGGTTACAACTTATATAGGATATCATCCCTCGTATGGCGGATATATGTGCCAAATTGGTCCTTATAGAAGTGTAGGTGGTGGGCATGGAATTGAGCATGTTCGTCCAGAAGCGATTGATAAATTTAATTATTATATTTGGAGAAGGAGAAAATCCAGCGCAGAAGATATAGCAGATTCTCTTTCTCGTAATATCGATGCCTATCAAAAAGCTTTTAATGTAAGTTTTACCCCCGATGATTTTGCCTTGGTTGTTCGTCCTCCGGCACCTTATGATCCCACTCGTGTTAGTAAAGATCCTTCCAAAAAAGCCAGACAACCAAGAAGAAAAGTAGTAGATTATTTGGATAGTTTGGATCCGTCTCGACAGACAACTCAGCAATATTTTCATACAAATCCTATGATGACGGAAGGAACAGTTATAACGGTTAATAATAGAGGATATGCTAAATTATTACAAAAGCTTATGGGTCCTTGGTATAACACTGTAATTATGGAGATGGCAATAAGTACAATTAAAAAACCGGAAGAGATATCTACGGATATTAAATTAAATTCCGATCTTATGGAAATAGTTTATAATAAAACATACGATAAATGGTTAGAGGCCAAGGAAAAAGGAGAAGCTGAAGCGATTGGAATGCCACCTCCTCCTAAATTTAAGGATCGTTCCCTGAATAGTACATCTGGAGAAAGATATTGGAGACAATCGCCCACTAACGATCAAATGGATAAGCTGATAGATTTACGAGTGGAAATACTAAAAATCTTTCAACAGGGCATTACTTCTCCTCAAGAAATAGCAGATAAAGTAAATGCAGAACCCAAAAGAGTAGAAGTAAATCAAAAACGCAAAATACAAGGAAAAGAGCCTATTTTGGTTACTTCAGATGAGGTTCAGCGCATATTAAATCAATGTAATAAGGAAAGAGAAAAACAGAACGTCAACATGGAAATTTTTGTAAATCAAACTATTCAAGGCGCTGAAAGTCATGAAATTGGAAGGGGTTATACCAGTTTGGATACGGCATTTGAAATGTGTTCTTTGTATTTTTCCTCTCAACCACTTGATCCTAGTACAAAAGCAAAATTAGGAGGACCAAACGCCATTATTTTTAACCCGCCAAAGAATTTTCAGAATTTTACCACAGAAGATCTTCAAAAATTTAGAACCGCAAAAACACAGGCAGAAGAAGTACAAAAACCAAAAGAAGCGACACCAGAACAAGTAACAAAAGATATTGGAGAGGCTCTTCCGGAAAAACCATCTGAAAAGAAACCAAAGGGTAAAAAACCGAAAGATATTGAACCGCCGGAAGTTACAGAACCAGAACCGACTGTTGAAGAAGAACCGTCAGAAATGGAATTATTAGGATATACCCTCAAGAATTTAATTAAAATTGCAGAAGATCTAGATCGAGAAGATAAGGTTTATGAGGCGGAAGAAGTTCATAAGATTATTAGAAAATATGCAAAGGATATATTATAAATGATATATAAGTTTGCATTATGTGACAATACTTTATTATCCATTGATTCTAATGGGAATGTGGGAATGGTTAAAACCGCTTCTGGCTCCATTTGTGTAGAACCAGGTAGCGATAAAGCAAAAATAATTGAAGCAGAAATACGTAAACATCCTACCGCCTTATTTTTTAGATCGAAAGCTATTAAGGCCGATGAACCCAATTCTAATGGAGATTATTTTTCAGAAGAAGAATTAAAGAAATCGTATAAATCATTCGAAGGCGTTCCGTTTTTTACAAATCATGATAATCAAAATGTTGAAAACGCCAGAGGAAAAGTAATTTTTGCCGAGTGGATTCCGAACGAAAAATCGATTTATACAATATCTTTCGTAGACCGAGAAGCATTTCCTCATATCTGTAGAAGTATTGAAGAAGAATACATAAGCGGAGTATCGATGGGGTGTAGTGTGGAGTATAGTGTTTGTAATATTTGCGGTAATAAAGCGGAAAAGACAGAGGACTACTGCTCCCATATCCGAGAACGAAAAGGAAGAACATTTAGCGGAAAAGCAAAAAATGTAGTTACGGGAGAAACAAAAGAATTTCATAAGCATCCGGTTTTTGAATATAATTATGGAATTAAATTTATTGAATTAAGTGCGGTTGTAGATCCAGCATATCCCTCCTGTCGTATACAAGGAATTATTAATAATGACGATTTGTTTAAAAAAGTAGCGAATTTACAAAATTCCTTATTTATGATTAAAACCTCTGCTTTAGAAAAACAGGCTGGTCAAGAAGAAATTCAACAATTAAATAGCGTGTTATCTACTTTGGAAAATATATCGATTCAATTGATTAAAAACAGGCGGCAAGTAGAAGTGGAATTTGCAAGCGATTTGGTAAATATTCTTTCTGACCTTCAAACTTTTGTAGATGAGTTAGTGGGAGCCGGATACGGAAACATACAGAGCATACCGGGAGTAGCTGAACAACCACCTGGAGAATCTATTCCTGGAACTTCTTCTACTGGTATGCCGGAATTACCAACTGCCGGATTGCCAGAAGCTGTTACGCCTGTTGCTGCTGAAACTCCAATTCCAGCAGCAACACCTGCTCCAGAACAATCTGTTGGAACTATAACCGGATCACCAACTTCTCCGCTGGTTAAATCTCCCAAATTACCCATTACAGCACCGGTTAAACCTAGATCTTTTGATTCGAACAGAATTGTTAGAATAGCAAATAATTTAAGTCTTTTAAACGAAAAACTTAATAATACAGGAGAAAATGATATGGCTAAGAGACTTACAATAGATAATAAAATCAAGCAGAGAAAGAATGTATCTGAAATTTTATCAAATTCGTGGCAGGAAAAACAAGAGTTTTTTGAGTATATAAATAAAGTCCCGTCAGTGCAGGATAATGTCAGCAAATTGTCTGTAAAAAAGAGGGACGATTCGTTTATTATAGTTGCAGAAAAAAAAGATAACGAATCGTCTCAGGATAAAGAGATGACGTGGACCTTTGAAACATTGGATAATAATGAAAAGGAAATGATAAAGAATAAGCCGAAAGAAGCGGCCTTATACTTCTTGGATAAATTTGCAAATCAAACAAAAGGAGAGACGGTAATGAGTAATACTAAAGAAGCTGGTGCTAAATCGGTTAATAAGGCTCCTGAAGTTGTGACAGAAGCACAACTTAATGATAAAGATCTCTATCATGCTAGAGATGAAGAAAAGAATACAGTTACGCAAGATCAGTTGAAAGATCAGCGTAAAGGAGAGCAGGAAGTTATAACCGAAGCTCAACTGGAGGCAAAAAGCAATAAATTAAATCCTCGTAAAGATGATTCTCAGCAAGTTATTACTGAGGCGCAATTACAGACAACCGATGGCGTTTCTCCTCGTAAGGAAGACGCTCCTAATGTTGTTACTCAGGCACAATTGTCGGATAATAGAACGGGAACAGATCCGCAAGTTATTACCGAGAGACAACTGGATGCCGTGGACTCTCCTTGGTCCAGATCTGCAAAAAGAAATTCTGCAATGTTTAAGAGCGCTGGCGACCACATGAAGTCTGTTGTTGATGTTTTGGCTAATACTGTGATTGCTACTGGATGTACTCCCGAAGAAGCTTGTCATGTAAGTTCTTCTTTGATTGGATCGACAAAAGACAGATTTGAACTTGGCAATGCTATTTTGGATGAGACAAAGGAAGAAGATGTCGATTATGGAAAAAGACTGGCTTATTGGAGTAAAAAGAATATTAAAGTAGCCAGCGTTGGAAGTAAAGAAATTGCTGAGACTATTATCAAGGGATTGAAAAAGGTTGCTTCTGATACTACTATTAATCCAGAAGTTATTATTGATGCTATGGATGTTGTTTCTGAAGGAACCACTGGTATTGATGCTATCAGTAAGAGAGTGGATGAGAAACTGGAAGAGGCAAAGAATCAGACCGTTAAAGCTAGTAAGAAGGATGAATTAAGGAACGCTCTTAAAAATCAATCCGGAAAAGATGCAAGAGACGCAGAAAGAAAAGAACTTTTAGCTTCTGTTGATAAAGAAGAGGCGAAACTTACTCGTGAAGCAGAAAGAGAAGTTTTAAAGAAGGCTGCCGGAATGAAGAAAGTCGCTGATACAAAGATTGTAACAAGTTTTGATGAAATGGGATGTAAATCTAAAGATGATCCCACTTTTAAATCTACAATTAAGAGCTTTGCACGCGGAGCTCTTGCTTCCAGGAATATCAAGTTAGCAGCAATTACTAATGTTACTATTAGCGGCGATACAATTACAATTGCTGTTCAAACAGATGCCGGGGAAGAGTCTGTGCAAATTCCTGTTGGAGAAGAAATTGCTCCTGCGGAAAGCGAAGTTGTTCCAGAAGCAGATGTAACAGGAGAAGGATTAGAACAGAACGTAGGATTTGGTGGACCTGAGTTGTCTCCTCAAACCGGGCTTCCTGTTACCGCTTCTAAAAAGGCATTGAAAAAAGAGGCTCAAATTGGTGGTGCAGGCGGTGGTATTCCGGGAACTCCGGGTGGCGTCGCTGCTCCTGGCGCTCCTGAACAAGCCTTTCCTGGACCTGCTCCTGCGGAAGAGCCTGTTCAGTCCTTAACAATGGATGAGGGAAAAGAAGAAATTCCAGATGAAATTCCTACCGCCGGACAGCAACAGCCTTTATTAGCTGTGTGTCCTGAATGTGGAAGTTCTGATGTAGATGTTTCTGATGAGGGAGGAAATAAAAAAGGAACTTGTAATGCCTGTGGCGCTGAATATGAAGCATTGGTCAAAAAAGAGATAGAATTTAAGATTATAAAGCCGACCAGAAGTGTTGGCAAGGAAGAAACAACGGGCGCTCCGGAATTACCGGAAGTTCCCGCCCTTCCTGTTGCAGCTCAAACAAGATTCGACAAGAATAATATATTAAGAATATCTTCTAATACATCTAAGCATGGCAATGTGTGTCCTGCTTGCGGAATGAAACAATGCAAGGCCTCTAAAGAAGGCGATGGACATACTGAATTTGTATGTCCGGCTTGTAAGACATCCGTAGAAAGAGATGTAGTGATTAATGTCAATAATCCTGAAGAAAGTTATCTTAGAGTGAAATGGGATCTTGTTCCTAATGTTGAAAAATGTGCTGGATGTAAAAAATCTGCTTTAAGATTTGCATCCATTCTTAAACTTCAAGGGATGGTTAAAACTGCTGCTACAACCAAGTTCCCTATGGCAAATTGTGTTGAGAGAATTGCAAGAAAATTCGGCGGAAATTCTGTAGCGACATTCGGACCTTGCAAAGGAAAACCATTGGCAGATTGCGTTTGTAATCAGCTTGAAAAACTAGGATTAAATAAGGTTCGTCATCTGGAAAAATTAGCCGCTGTATATACCCAAAAAGATCCGATGGACGAATGTGTTGAAGACCAGATGAAACTTCACGGATTTAATCGTAAAGAAGCCGAAACAACCTGCAAATGCATGAAGAAAAAGTTTGCGGCAAAGGAAGATAATAATGTCTTCTTGGCTGCATTTGGGGAGGATATTGAATCCGGAAAGGAAAAGATTCTAACCGCACAGGATTTGGACGTTATAAACGAGGTCTTTACCGATGATCTTGCTCCTGTCGAAGAATCTCCTGTAACGGATGAAGATCTGGATATTGGTTCTCCTCTTGAGACAATTCCAGAAGAAAAACCGGCCGATGAAGAAGTGGTTACAATTGAGGTTTCTGTAGATACTGCGCAGGAACTAGCTGATGCCGCTGGTAGGGCTGCTGAGGAAGCAAAAGTTGAACCGGCAGTTAAAGAAGCTCCGGTTGAATCTCCGGCTGCGTCTTCTGATGTAGTTCCGGAATCTACTGTCTCTGATTCTGCTTCATCTGCTGCG
>Ga0172363_10005092_pt1 | contig 10604 bp, 8 predicted proteins | sample LakKivs2_kivu2a2_FD_114541 | JGI IMG/M metagenome (GOLD analysis project Ga0172363, IMG submission 114541) | Sediment microbial communities from Lake Kivu, Rwanda - Sediment s2_kivu2a2 | ecosystem: Environmental > Aquatic > Freshwater > Lake > Sediment | place: Rwanda: Western Province, Lake... | reverse complement strand
GGGATAGAGAAGGGGTTTGGAGTTCGTCGGTCCTCACTGTTCAGTCACTCGCTCCGCCGACGCGAGGTCGGCGGGGGCGGCAGAGCATCGGCTCTTGTCTCTGTAATCTTGCTACAGTCTCAACATCCGCCCGGCTTCGATGGCGTAGTCCTCGGTGAAGCGGCCTTCCTCGATCTTCTCGCACAGGACGCGCGCGATCTCGCGGCGGGCGATTGCGGCGTGGCCGTAGGTGCCCTCCACGAAGATGTAGTCGCCGCCGAACCCGTGAATCTTGTTCGCCGGCAGCACGTCGAGCATGTCCGACAGTGCCCGCCTCGCCACGGCCGGCGCCGCCGCCCACATCCAGCAGAAGTCCACCGTCACGTTCGCAAACGCCTTCACCATCACCGCCACCTCCTCCTGGTACGGATACGAGAGATGGTAGATGTCGAATTGCGTCTTCGGGTACTTCAGGAAGAGGGGCGCCATGAGGGCGGCGCGGGAGTTCGTGATGATGTTGCCGTTGCCTTCCTGGATGCCGGTGTGGAACTTCATCCGCAGGCCGTGCTCGCCGCACTTGCGGCACAGGTAGTGGATGATGAAATCCTCGAGGGCCTGCACGTGGCGGCGGTCGGGCCGGTCGTTGAATGCGAGCAGGCGGTTGAACGTCTTCTCCGCCGCCGATTTCGGCACGTCCTCGAAAAACAGCGTGCGGTCGTACGCGCGGCCCACCTTGAAGGCGCAGGCGCAGTTCGCATCACGCGCGAAATAGAAATCGATCACCCGCAGGTAGTCGTCGAGGCACAGGATGTCGATCCCCGACTGCTTCGCGAGGTCGATGACCGGGAAGGCGGTGAAACCGTCGGTCATGTCGACGATGAAGCAGTCGAACTCGAAATCCGGATTGTAGATGCACATCGGCGCGAAGGGATTGTTCATCGCGTAATCGATGCCCGCCTTGTCGAACACCTGCCGCGTGAACCCCGGCTTGATCTGCTTGCGCATCGAATCGGTGAGTGCGTCGGCCGTGCTCTCGCTGAGGTCGTCGACGCCGTAGAGGTCGCGGAAGGCGATGCGGAGCGTCTCGAGGTAGACCGAGTTCCACGCCTTCCGCCAGTACGGCGCGATCAGCTTCCAGCGGTCTTTCGGGCTGAGCTTGGGATCGGTCTGCACGCGGAGGAGGTCGGCCGGCGGCAGCCCCGCGCTCACGAGGTCGCAACTCGCGTAGTGCGCGAAGAACCGCCCGACGTGGACGTTCTCGCCCTGCGGCAGCTCGCGCTCGCGCTGCAAGTGCTCGTGGCAATCGATCATCGGGATCGAGCGGAGCTCGGAATGGACGCGACGGAAGAGGTCGGTTTCAAACGTGGCAGGCATGAATGCGTCTCCTTGGAATTATGCATTGTCCACCAGTCTGGCCAGAGATTCGAACAACCGGTCGCAGTGCTTGGCCCGCTTCCTGACTTCTTCCGGCCTGATCCTTTCGAGGATGAAGTGTGCCTGCGCTTTCTGATACGGTCCCCTTCGCGCGTGGCGGCAGGCTTCTGTCAGCGCCGAATCCACGCGCTGTTTGTCGATCTGCTCGACGTCCTGGTTGTGCGGGATAAGATTGGGACGGAAGCCGGAGCCGTAGTACCCCGCGAGGCGCTCAACATCGGCAAGAAACCACGCTTCCATCAACTGCACCATGAGATGGCAGGTGTCATCGTCGAAAATGGACGAGTCCCAGCCGTCGGAATTGCAGACATGATCCTTTGGGGAGCCGACGACCGCACCCTCCGCATCAACCAGGAGGATGTTGATTATGTGAGGCCGTTGCCGGCATGCCGCTCGGAATGCCTGGTAGGCATCATTCCGGGAACCAGCCGGAATCACGTTCCATTCCATGTGCTTGCGGCGTGCGCGGTCGCGCAGCTCACCGAGGAACGTGTTAAACCCCTCGCGAAACGCTGCCCGGACAGGTCCTTCTCCACCGCCTTCCACAAAAACATGGATCCCCTTCCTCATTGGTTTCCCCCGATGGCGCCGATCCGCCAGACCTCGCCCAGAGAGTACTTCTCCAACCAGAAGGTCAGTTCCTCTTTCCGGAGGCGCTCCATGCTGCTGCGGTCGGGAAACCTCGTACACACCACCACGCTCTCGGGTACATCGCTCAATGACGAAACCAGCGTCTCCGAGTGAGTTGTGACTATCAGTTGAGTCCGCTGGGACGCTTCGATGAGCAACTCGCCGAGGTGTCGATGGACGTCTGGATGAAATCCCAGTTCCGGCTCCTCAATGCAGATCAGTGGCGGCGGCTGCGGATGGCACAGGATCGCAAGCAAGCACAGGTAGCGGAGCGTCCCATCGGAAAGCCTCATCGCCGGCGTCAGACCTCGCAGCCCCTCATCGAGGCAGACCATCACTGTCCCACCTACCACGTTCATGTGGATACGTTTGACATCGAGATGGACGGCTTTCATCCTGCTGGCCAATTCATCCCCCATTCCCATGCCAATAAGCCTATTGATAACGAGGCCGAGGTTCCGAGCGTCCTCCAGCAGGTAGTCGTTGGGCAGATCAGCGCGCTGCGGTACCCGGAGCGGCGAATGTGGGCCGAGATTCCATTTGCGGTAGAATGCCAAGCGACTGAATCGGTCGGCCAGAAGGGTGATCTCGGGGTAGTAGTCCCATGAGCGGTACTGATTCAGAATCGATCGATCCGATTGACACCACTCAATCTTCCTTTCGTGTCTGGCAGCAGATGGTTCATTCGTCCTGCTCTGCGGCAATACGTCCGCCTCATTTCCGTTTCGGCGGCAGTAGCATTCGGCCGCCTCCCCTTCGGGCGGAATCGCGTCTTCTATTATCTCCTCCGCAATCACCGTCTGCTGCCTCTCGCCGCGGACTGCAACCCGATAGCGCAATGCGCCTCGTCGATCATGCTCAAGCACCGCCTCCACTTCGCCTGCCTTCGCGGGTGGTTCTCCTCTCCATATCCATTCATCAATCCCTCCGCTCTCCCGGATCGGCTCCGCTATGCTGGATTCCGGCGCCATGTGGAGCAGATTCAGACACTCGATGAAGTTGGACTTGCCCGAGCCATTGGGGCCTATCAGCACATTCAGCGGCTCCAGCTCAACGTCGACGCCTTCCGGCCCGAACGACAGGATATTGCGCAGGCTTATCGATTTGATCAGTCTCTTGCCTTCCATCTGCATTCTCCTGCTTGCAGGAAGACCGAGGCAATGTGTTTCGGCGCTGGGTACTATTCTACGCAGAACGCCGCGGCGAGTCAAGCTCCGCGATGGAACCGTTCATGGCCCCGCCTCCGCCACCCGCAGCATTATCCGCGCTTCGCTCGTATTCCCGGTATCATCGCTCGCCACGGCAGAGACGCGGTGCCACGTGCCAGGCTTCAGGCCGGCGGTGTTGCAGCGGACGGCGTAGGGTGCCTTCTCGGCCTTGCCGGCGCGCAGGCCGTCGATGAAGAACTCCACGCTGCGAATCCCGGCGTCGTCATGGGCCACGGCTTTCAGCTCCACCTCGCCCGCCACGGTGGAGTCGGGCAGAGGGGCTGTGATCGCGGCTGTGGGCGGCGTGATGTCGACCTTGGGATCATCGGCCGGGCGCGTCAGCCACACGATCGCCTCGCCGGGTGCGAAGGTCACCGGATCGTTGCCGGTTTTCGGCGCGAGATCCGTCCGCATTGTCGCGCCGACTATCCGGTAGCGGACGACTGGTGCCGTGCGTCGCCCGCTGTACCTGCTGATGGGCACGCTCACCTGCACGGGCACCTCTGCCATGTTGAGGGCGATAACGAGGGTCCCACCGTACCCGCCATAGGAGCCGGTCACGATGTCCGGCCCGAGGTCGAGAGCGCCCACCTGTTCTTGCAGCAGGTGCGGCTCGAGGTGCTGCACGAGGTTGAACGCGGCCGACAGACCCGCCCAGCGGTTGGTGCCGGTCTCGTAGGGATCGGAGCCGGTCTGGCGCTCGCCGCGCGTGCCGGCGCGTTCGCGCTTCCACAGTTCGTTGTCGAAGTTGTACGCTCGTACGCCGGCGTATCCGCGGGCGGCGGCATACATCACCTGCGCCGTCTCGCTGATGGCGCTGCCGCCGGAATCGAGCAGCCGCCTGTAGTGCAGGGGCGTTTCGACGAATTGCTTCTCGATGCCTGTGCTGCTCAGCATTGGCCCGCAGATGCTCATCAGCAGCAGCATCGGCTTGTCGCGCTGGATCACCCGGTAGCGGCCGAGCGTCGCGCGGTCGAGGGCGTCCTTCATCTGCGGCAGGCTCATCCCCCACTGGTAGGCCTTGCGCCAGGCGAAGGTGTCCCAGTAGATCGTCGCGTAGTCGGAAAACGCGGGGTTGCCCATCCAGTTCTTCGCCGCTTCATCGCTCGAGATTCCGCCGATGGGCCAGGTGATCGGCGGGCGGTCCTTCACCCCGTTGATGGTCGCCATCAGCCGCAGGAAGGCGTCGTCGGACAGCGGCGGGTTCTTCTTCTGCCAGCGGCCGTCATTGGGCGTGGGCGTGACGCCCCAGAGGAAGCTGATCTCGTCGACCATCTCGACGCAGATGGCGCGGCCGCTGTCGCGCAGCTTGGTGAACGCGTACTGGACCGCCTGGGCCGACCACGGATTGTTCACGCTGTTGTTCATCTCGTTGGGCGTGCGGCAGATGTCGTCGCCCGTGAGCAGCAGCGAGAAGTCGTGCTCGCGTGCCGGCGCCTCGATGGGCGCCCACCACCGATCGTAGTTTTTCCGGAAGGCCTCGAGGTCCGGCGGGTTCGAGCCGTCGGCGGGATTGAGGTAGAAGCCTGTCGTTAGCGTGTTGATCGCGGCGGCGCGGGCCTGCTGCACCAGCGATACGTCCTTCGCGATCTCGCGCGGGCCGAAGCCGAACAGGCTGCGCACCCACATGGACTGCCCGGGCTCATATTTCGTGAGCACCTTGCCCGAGCGCGAGAAATGCGGCAGTCCCCTGGGCTCCATCACGATTACGCGCGTGGAGGCTTTCATGCCGTTCGCCTCGAGGGCGATGGTCGTGGTGCCGATGCCGACGGGCCTGACCCTTCCCCTTTCGTCAACCGTCGCCACGGCGGGATCGGCGCTCGTGTAGGTCACACCCTCCTTCAGGAGTTCGGATGAGCCGTCGGTGAAGACTGTGCTGGGGGCGACGTACATAAGCTGGTCCTCAGGTGTCTTCTGGAACACCATCAAGGACTTTCGCGGCCGGATCGCCATCGGGGCGCGCCCGTTGTCGATGGTCACCTCGAACTGCACCCATCCCACGCACGGGTTCACCTTCGGCCAGGGCCACGCGGTGTTCATCAGCACGTGGCGGCCGTTCGGGAGCGTCGTCGTGTCCAGCTTCTGGGTGGCGGTCGACCGGCCCCACGCGATCTTCCAGTCGCGGCCGTCGATGAAAAACATCGTCGCCTCGATCGGCTTGCGCCCGCCCGCCTTCTCATGCATCTCCTTTTCCTCTTCGGGCGTGGTGGGGCGGTCGAAGGAGACCGTCCAGTCGATGGTGCCCGACAGCTTCTCGCCCTTGGCGAGCCCGGCGGGGTCAGGCGACACGAGCTTTGCCACGCCGCCGAAGTTGTCGACGTAGAACGGCACCCGCTCGCTCGCCGCGACGACCTTGCCGGCCGCGTCGAGCGCCACCGCCTGCACGGCCGCCGGGCCGTCCCACACCATCGCCGAATGCCATTCGTACGAATACGGCGGCACGCAGATCGGGCCGTCCAGCGGCACGCCGTTCAGCCGCCATTCGACCGCCGCCCCAGCCGGCACCCTCTTCGCGTCAACGGTGAACGTGATCGGGCCTTTCACGCGCGAATCGAGGACGGGGGAGGTGATGCGGAGGATGGCATCGGCGGCGGAGGCGATGCCGCAACAGGTCATGAAGGTGCACAAGACGCACATGATGAACTTGATGCCATGATGGGTCATCTGCGATCTCCGAGTTACTCGTCATCTTGCCGGTTTGACGCGGCAGAAGAAGGGCGGGCGCGGGGACCCGCCCCTGCAACCGATGCCGCCGACCCTGTGCCCTGCCCGCCTGTCCCCCTGCCCACCTGTCCCCCTACGCCTTCACCGCCACCCTTCGTTTCTTCTTCGACGACTCGATCGCGGCGAAGACCATCGCCAGGCTCTTGATGTTGTCGTGGCATTCGCACTGGGGCTTGGAGCCGGTGTCGAGGTAGTCGAGCATCTCGTTCAGCGAGCCGGCGATTCCGCCGCCGTTCAGCTCGGCCTGCTCGACGGGCACGTCTTCCAGCTCGCGGTGGAAGCCGGGATGGGCGAGGTCCTTCACGCGCTGGGCCTTGGGGAACTGGTCCTTCTCCATCAGCACGCTGCCCTGCTCGCCGATGATCCGCCAGTCGCCGTTCCACGACGTGTGGAAGCCTTCGGAGCACCACGAGCCGCGGTAGGTGAACAGCACGCCGCCGGTCATCTCGAAGATCACCGACGCCGCAACGTCGCCCTTGTACCACGAGCCTTTCGGGTTGAACTCGTGGGCGTAGGCCGACACGGGATCGGCCGCTGTGAGGAAGCGGCAGAGGTCGAAATGGTGGATGGCCATGTCGAGGATGAGGGGCGAGGGCATCTCGTCGCGGAACCCGCCGAAGTGCGCTCCGATGTAGAAATCGCAGTTGATCGTCGTCAGGCCGCCGACGGCGTTGGACGCGAGCAGAGCCTGGCACGACTTGTGGTTGAGGTCCCACCGCCGGCTCTGGCTGACCATATACAGCTTGCCCGACTTCTCGGACGCGCGGACCATCTTTCGAGCCGACGCCATGCTCTCGGCCATCGGCTTCTCGCCGATCACCGGCAGCCCGGCCGACAACGCCGCCACGGTGGTCGGGCAATGGGCTTCGGGAACGGTCACGTCCACCACAAAATCGGCGGGGCCCATGGCGATGGCCGACTTCAGATCGGCAAACACCTTGGCGGAATCAAGCTCGTATTTCTGGGCCACCTGCCGGGCGTGGTCCAGCCGCAGGTCAACCAGCGCCGCGATCTCGCAGCGCGCGTTCGATTTCAGGTTGTTGATCCACGCCTGGCCCATCCCGCCGCAACCGACAACAATAGCTCGCTTCTTCTCGGCCATGAAAGCTCTGTTTCCTTTCTCAAATGCATTGCCGGGCACCGGGCAACTGCCCGGGCCTGTCGCTTCGGCAAGAAGGCAGCATAAACAGATGGGGCAGACAAGTCAAGCGCAAAAGAAGGAGAAGAAGGAGAAGGAGTCAGGAGTCAGGAGTTCAGGAGTCACGAGGAGAGGAGGCAAGAAGGCAAGAAGAGAAGAAGACAAGAAGATAAGAAGAGAACAAGAGAAGACAGAAGAACGAACAGAGAACAAAGAACAGAGAACAAGGAGGAAGGCCGGCTTCTGACTTCTGACTCCTGACTTCTGACCCCTGACTCCTGTTCTTCCGTCTGCATCTTCCGTCTCCTTCTTCCTTGATCTTTCACCCGAAAAATCCTATTATGATCTGTGGCTTTAGGCAAGGTCTTGCCGCCATCTCAAGGACCGACCGGAGTTCTCGATGGACATCGAACGCTATGATCCGTGGGAGGAATTCGACCGGCTGCAGGAGCAGATCAACGGGCTGTTTGATGATTTCTTCGGCCGGCTGCACGCCGCGCACCGTGTGTCGTTCGCGCCCGCGGTGGACGTGTATGAATCCGACGGCCACCTCGTGATTCGCTTGGACCTGCCCGGGATCGTGGAGGACGACGTGGATATCATGGTGAGCGAGCGATCGGTGGTGATCCGGGGCGAGCGCGACCATCCGGCCGATGCCCTCCCCGGCGGCTACCGTCGCCGCGAATGGCCCTACGGCATCTTCGAGCGGCGGATCGAGCTTCCCGCATCCGTGCAGCCCGAGCTGATTTCGGCGTCATACGTCGACGGCGTGTTCGAGATCAGGCTGCCGATAGCTGAACGGAACGATGGGCACTGAAGCCCTGGAATGCATTGAACTATGGTCAGCAACAAAGACTACTATGAAGTCCTCGGAGTCAGCCGCACGGCTCCTGAGGACGAGATCAAGAAGGCTTACCGCAAGCTCGCGCTCAAGTACCACCCCGACCGCAATCCGGGCAACAAGCAGGCGGAGGAGAAGTTCAAGGAAATCTCCGAAGCCTACGCCGTGCTCAGCGACGCCGAGAAGCGCAAGACCTACGACCTCCGCGGGCAGGCCGGCGTGCGAGAGGGCGGGTTCGAAGGATTCACCAACGTCGACGACATCTACAGTCAGTTCGGCGACATCTTCGGCGATTTCTTCGGCCGCCGCTACTACACGCCCGAGACCGTGGCTGAACCGGGAGCCGACCTGCGCACCGACATCACCATCACGTTCACCGAGGCTGCGCTGGGCACCGAGAAGGAGCTGCATTTCAGGAAGGGGACGGTCTGCCCGGTGTGCCGGGGCACCGGCGCGAAAGGGGGCGCCCCACCGACGCCCTGCCCCACGTGCGGCGGCACGGGCACGTCGTCAAGCGCAGCGCCAAGGCCGGCGGATTCTTCAGCGTCAGCAGCATCTGCCCCAAGTGCCACGGAGCCGGGCAGATCGTCGGCACCCCATGCCCCGCGTGCGCCGGCGCCGGTGCCGCCGAGAAACCGGTCACCATCAAGCTGCGCGTCCCCCCGGGCACCAGCGATGGCGACACCTTGCGGCTGCGTGGGCAAGGCGAGCCCGGAACCCACGGCGGCCCGCCCGGCGACCTCTACGTTGCGGTCCACGTGCTGCCGCACGAGCACTTCACCCGCAGCAACAACGACGTCATCCACGAGGCGGAGGTGGACTTCGTGACGGCCGCGCTCGGCGGCGAGATCGAGGTCCCCACGCTGACCGGCCACGCCACGCTGAAAATCCCGGCCGGAACGCAGTCGGGCCAGATCCTGCGGCTCCGCGGGCAGGGAATCAAGCCCCCCAGAGGCAAGCAGGGCGACATGCTCGTGAAGGTGCTCATCACCGTGCCGAAGAAGCTCACGAAGAGGCAGGAAGAACTACTGCGGGGGTTTGCTGAGACGAAGTGAGAAGAGCTGAAGAGGAAGACGAACACTGAACACTGAACGTCGAACAATCAACAATCAGCGTTCACCGTCCAGTCACGGGGCTTTCCCGCCGTCTGTACATATCTGGCATGCTCGCCGGCCGATGGCACCACGTGGGCTTGGCCCCGTGGGGCAATGACTGAACAGTGAGCATCGCACGCCCGCGACCAGCCTCATCCTCTCCCCTCCCCGCGCCTTGGCGTGGGCTAGCCCACGCCAAGGCGCGGGGAGGGGAGAGAAAAACCGAGCGGACGGGACACTTTCTCACTATTCAGTCACGCTTCCGCCGGCGCAAGGCCGGCGGGGACGAAGACCTGCAAGGCTGACGCTATACACAACGTCATAAGTTTTTGCGCATGACCGTCGGAAGGGCTACAGGCTACAGGTTCGGAAAGAACGCCAGTCAGCGGATCCTGCAGCCTGTAGCCTGCAGCCTGTGGCCTTCCGTGTGCTATTCCCTCGCCATCAACTCCACCGGCGCATAATCATCGGTGAGCACGGGAATCTTCTTCAGGATGGGATCGCTCTCGAAATCGATGGATTCCTCGCCTTGCAGGTAGCGCTTGGCGTGCTCCACGACCGTGTCGATCTTGATCACGTCGTCCTGGTAGAGGCCGAGAGCAGCAAGCTCGATGTCGGCCTTGGTGAGCCGTTTGGTCGACATCGTGGCGAGGAGTATGACGTTTCGGGACATCTCGCGCTGCAGCGGGGGCTCCAGCCACCGGTCGTACTTCGGGAAGACGTAGATCTGGCCGAAGCCGACCTGCTGCCAGGTGCGCAGGATGGCGAGGTAGAGCTGGCCGCGATCGCCGCCCAGGGCGCTGATCACGTTCATCGCCACTATGCCGTCGGGCGTCAGGCGGTTCTTGATTTCGGTGAAGAATTCCTTGGTGGTGAGGTGGAATGGAATCTGGCCGCCTCCTGAAAACGCGTCGACCAGGATGACGTCGTACTTCCGCTTCGCACTCTTCAGGTACATGCGGCCGTCGTCGACCGTGACGCGCAGGTTGGGGCCGGGCTGGAAATAGAAGAACTTCTCGGCCATCTCCACCACCTTCGGGTCGATCTCGGCGATCTCCACGCTGAAGCCTTCCCGGGGCGTGCCGTCCCTGTTGAAACCATAGTGATCGTGGTATTCGCGAGGGACGGTGCCGCCGCCCCCGCCGATTTGCAGCACGGTGCGCAAACCCGGGTTGAACACGACCGGCAGGTGCATCATGTCGGTGTAGCTGGTGGCGGCCCGAATGGACTTGCTCGGCTCGCCCGGCTGCGGCACGTAGATGGCGCTCTCGATGTAGCGGTCGAACTGCAGGTTTCGGCGCATCCGTTCGTTCTTTGCTTTCCCCTCGCTCACAATGATGTGCTGGTAGGGCGAATCGGTCTCGTAGATGATCGTGTCGCCCTTGCCGATGATGCCGAGGTGCTCGGGCGGGGGCACGAAGAACGCAATCGGCAGCAACAGGGCGGACACGACCGCCGGCGCATTCCGTTTCCATCGTCCCCGCAGCGTCCAGAGGCCGGCTCCCAGTGCCGCCACGACGAGCGTGGCCCCCAGCGACAGCACCACGGTGTTCGTG
>Ga0172363_10005091_pt1 | contig 10605 bp, 14 predicted proteins | sample LakKivs2_kivu2a2_FD_114541 | JGI IMG/M metagenome (GOLD analysis project Ga0172363, IMG submission 114541) | Sediment microbial communities from Lake Kivu, Rwanda - Sediment s2_kivu2a2 | ecosystem: Environmental > Aquatic > Freshwater > Lake > Sediment | place: Rwanda: Western Province, Lake... | reverse complement strand
TGTCCACCTACTACAAGTGCTCTTTCCAAATTTACCTTGTCGCCGTAATGAAGTCCACCAAGATTGGTGTGACGCAATGTCTCCGGCATGACATCAACGTTGAAGGTATTACTGGTTAAAGAGGTGACTGTCAGGCAGACTCCATTAACAGCTATGCTATCGCTTATTCTCATCCCTTCAAGCACTCTTTTGGCTCCAATGACTAAACAGTGTGGATTCGCTTCCTTGACTATGCCAATTTCCTCAACTATCCCGGTAAACATACTGCTGCTCTATAAAAATTTACGATTTTTGTCGTGGTTCCCTTCTCACACACCCGCTGACTAGTATGTTATCGCCGAAGTTCTTAATATTAACCCGATCAAGGCATAAAGCTTCAACCACACTATCAACTCCATCCCCTCCTACGGCAGTCTTAGCCTCACTACCCCCAATGATAATCGGCGAAATGAAAGCTATCACTTTATCCACTAACCTATGGTCAAAGAGAGAGCCCAGGAGCTTGCCTCCTCCTTCCGCTAAAACAGTGACTATGCCTCGTCTTCCCATCACTTTGAATAATTCTTCCAAATCTACTAGTCCTCCCGCCCCCGGTAATTCCAGCACCTCGACTCCAATTTGAGCCAGTTTTCTTTTCCTTTCCCTATCAAAAGGTTTAATTGTGGCAAGCAAGGCTTTTCCTGGTTGCTTAAAAAGCTCAGCATCCAATGGTGTTCTTCCATTGCTATCAACAATTACACGTAGCGGTTGCTTTCTTGTCTCGCCACCTTTGCCACAACAACCTCTAGCAGTAAGCCTGGGGTTATCAACGATGACAGTGTTCACCCCCACCATTATAGCGTCGGCAGTACGCCGCAAAATATGTACATAATTCCTTGCCTCCTCGTTACTTATCCACTTAGAGTGCCCGGTTTTAGTAGCGATCTTGCCGTCAAGACTCATAGCAAACTTAGCGATAACAAATGGCAAGCCGGTGGTAATAAACTTGATGTAAGCTTCATTTATTTCGTAAGCTTCCTTTTGGTATACCCCGACATAAGTTTTAATGCCAGCTTCTTCTAGCTCTCTAACGCCACGTCCTGAAACCAGCGGGTTTGGGTCAAGCAATGCTACCTGGACTTCAGAGATGCCAGCATTAATTATGGCTTGAGTGCAAGGCGGGGTGTGTCCATAATGACAACAGGGTTCCAAAGTAACATACATAGTGGCATCTTTCGCCTTATCACCGGCTTGGCGAAGTGCTATCACTTCGGCATGGTCTAAACCAGCAGGCTGTGTGTGTCCCCGCCCCACAATAACCCCTTCTTTGACCACCACAGCCCCCACCGCCGGGTTGGGGCTGGTATGTCCCATAGCCAATCTAGCTAAGGACAGAGCGCACTCCATATATTCTGTGGCTGAAATCAATGCCTACCGCCCCTTGGTAAAATCCTTATAATATCTAGTGGCAACAGGCCCTATTTGCCCTTGATACTTACTTCCTAAATTAGGTGAACCATAAACCCTTTCCGCAGGGGAAGTCAAGTTGAGGAAAGAAATTTGTCCAATCGTCATCTTATAATAAAGGGTTACTGGCAGCTTGGCTACATTGGATAACTCCAGCGTAAGATGTCCCTGCCAGCCGGGATCAACATATCCAGCAGTAGAATGGATTAAAAGCCTTATCCTGCCCAGGGAACTCTTGCCCTCAAGCCGAGCCACAATATCATCAGGCAAGGTAGTCGATTCCAGTGTGCTGGCTAAAACGAATTCTCCAGCATTTAACAGAAATGGCTCATCCTCGCCAATTTCCACTGGCTCAGATAAGCCATCTATATTCTGCTTGACATCAATACAAAAGGGATAGCGCCAGGTCCTGAACACAAGAAGCTTATTATCTAAATGAAGGTCAATGCTCGCTGGTTGAATACAGGTAAGGTCGAGAGGCTCAATAACTATCCTGCCCTTAGCAATCTCTTCTTTGATCGTGCGATCGCTAAGCACCATGTCTTTGGCATTGTAGCATTAGCCTTGACAAAGTGCAAAACCAGGCCTTGTGGATTGTCAAGCGCCCTCGTTCTTGTCATTTTTGACCCACTATATCATTGCGAGCCCCTCGCCCCCTGTCATTCTGAACGGAGTGAAGAACCCCGGCGAGGAATCTTTTGTTTTCTCACTGCCCTAGTACCATGCAGCACCATGCTAACAGAGGATGAAAACTGGTAGAATGAGTATGCATAAACCAATGACCATTAGCATTACTGTTTATGGTGGTGCGGGGGTGATAGGCGGAAACAAAATTTTCCTCGAGGCCGACAATACAACAATATCTTTTGATTTCGGCATCAATTATGCTCTTTGGTCTCAATACTTTGAGGAGTATCTCAAACCTCGTGCTAGTAGAGGTCTAGCAGACCTATTTGAAATCGGACTTCTTCCCCCTTTGAGGGGTATCTATCGAAGCGAGCTCGAGCCATCCTGGGACGATATCTGGTCAGGGCTACACTCTGACATCAGCGACGTTCACCTGGATGCTGTTCTTCTTTCCCATGCTCATCTAGACCATAGTGGTCATATATCTCTTCTAGACCCTCACATCCCTATTGTGTGCAGCGCTGCCACAGCCTTCCTTGCCAAAGCAATCCAAGACTCGAGCCGGGGAGATTTTGAGAGGGAAGTGTGCTACGCCATGCCTCGTGAGGAGCTAGAGCGCCTACTTGTTCCGTGCGATTGGCGAAAATATGCCTTGATTCAAAGGCAATTCTGTTTTCCTACTCCGACGCTATTATCCCCACATGCGCAGGCTTTCTGGCAGAAACCAATTGGAGCCAGAAAAATGAATTGTAAAGAGCCAAAAGTTGTTACCCAGGTTGGCAATCTCAGGATAAGGTGTTTCCCTGTTGACCATTCCATCTATGGGGCAACAGCTTTTGCCCTTGAGACAAGCCAGGGATGGGTGATTTATACCGGAGACTTACGTTTGCATGGCAAGACGGGTTACAAGACCAAGGAATTCGCCAATGAAGTGGCAAAGCTTCAGCCTATTGTGCTCCTGTGCGAAGGAACTAACATTGGCGAAGAAGGCAATGCAGTGACCGAGGAGGAGGTCCTTCAAAATGCCTTTCGAAAGATTGAGGAAGCTGAGGGTAAGTTAGTGATTGCCGACTTTGGCCCCAGAAATCTAGAGAGGCTGTTGACATTCAGGGAAATTGCCGCCAGCCATGGACGAAAACTTGCCATTCTGCTCAAGGATGCCTATCTTTTGCAGTCCTTACATCTGGTAAAGCCGGAAATACCTGACCCTATCGCAGATAGCACTCTGGTTGTATATGAGGAAGTCAAAAGGGCTGCTAATTGGGAAAGTGACTTACTGGCTTGCTACGAAAAGCAAAATAAGACAGTTTCGCCCGAGGATATCAGGTATAACGAAGGAGATTATATTCTCTGCCTCAGTTTCTGGGATATCAATGAGCTGATTGATATCAAACCGAGCAGGGGCGGACTCTATATTTATTCCTCCAGCGAGGTTTTCAACGAGGAACAGCGCATTGACATGAGAAGGTTAAGACAATGGATTGACCATTTCGGACTTTTGTCTGCCGGAGTCCCTGATGCCCAAACAGGCAAAGTAGCTGAAGCTGAGCGGGGTTTGCATAGCTCTGGACATGCTTCGGCTCCTGAGTTACTGGAGATTATCGAGACAATCAACCCCAGGATTGTCATTCCGATACATACTGAAGCCCCAGAGCTTTTTGCCGATAAGGTTGGCGCCCAGAGGCAAGTTATCATACCCGAATCAGGGATACCGATTAGAGTATAACCCTAAAGCTGATTATTTAACCTGTGCTAATTTTGCCTTAAGCGAGTTTACTTTACCACTCATGCTCAAAGCCTTATCTCGCCGGTCATCAATTTCGATTACGGTTATCACTCTGGCCACTCCCTCAGCAAAAACCTCTTCATGCATCTTCTTTGCTACCATTAGAATCTTATCCAGATCGCCTTCTATAATCGTCCCCATCGAAGTTATCTCATACTTTAGCTCTTTCTCCTGCTGCAAGACTTTAACTGCCCTGGCTACATATTTGCTGAGCGAAGGTGTTTCTGTCCCTAAGGGGACGATACTTATCTCTGCTATTGCCATTCCTTTCCTCCTGCTCTAAAAGTCTACCAGATATTGGATTTAATGAAATACTCTCAAGGTTCTGGATAGCCCCACTGCCAGCGCTATCAAGATAGGAAGAATAGTTATTCCTATAGTTACAAACTTACTGGATTCTTCATCGGTCTTCCTTTTTCTTTTTTATTCAACTAATTTTAAAATAGTAGCAAAGATTCACTCCTGAGTCATTTTGGTCTGTTATGTCAACAAATAAAGCAGTCGTAAAGATGATAGAGGGGGAAGAGATGGTAATCAAAGAGGAAATTCCTGTTCCCTGCTTTCGCTGTGGTAGCTGCTGCACTCTCTACCAGCCTCCACTTTATCCCGAAGACATAGAAAACATTGCCTTAGCGCTGGGAATATCGAAATCAGAGTGTATCTGCTGGTATGCTGAGCATGTTCCAACAAAGGAAGGTTACTTGCTTAAGAGGATGGAAAAGGGTTGCATTTTCCTTGCCTGGGATGAGGAAGGCAAAGCTTGCTGCGCTATATACTCCTTCCGTCCCAAAGCTTGCCGGGAATGGATTCCCAGTCTATCCAAGCCGGAATGCCTTCAGGGGTTGATTAAACTCAAGTGCGAAGGGCAGCAGTCTGCTATGGTAATTAGGCCATTAGAAAGTATTCCAATGCAAAACTGATCCTAGCTTCCTTTTTGGAACATGAAGCACGCCACTTTTGTCTTTCCAATACTTCACGGAACCAGCAAAAGGCTCTGTAACCGGGTTTTCATCGGGATAGCCCAAGGCTAAAACCAGTAAAATTTCATAATTATCGGGAATATTCAGTATTTCCCTCAACTTATCCCTATCGACATTGGCAATAGGACAGGAACCTATGCCCTTTTCCAGGGCTACCAGTGTGATATTCTCCATTGCCCCTCCAACGTCATATACTGACGATGCCACCCCGATGTCCCTGTTTTTGAGTATGGTGATATATGCCTTTGGTCTTTTGCCCTCAGGCGGCGTACCTTCTGGGCTGATGTACGCTGCCCACTTTAACGTGGAGAATACCTCAGATAGCATTTGACCATCATCCACAATCACATATTCTAAGGGTTGGAGGTTGGCTGCTGAAGGTGCTAACCTGGCTGCATCAACGCAGTTCTCCAGGATTTCGCGGGGGATAGGTATCTCCTTAAAGCGCCTGATTGAGCGCCGTTTGATAATTACCTCATAGACACTCATATCGCTCCTTTTTTCGGGCATTGTAACACTCGAAGCCAGGCTCCTCAACCTAAATCAAAGCGCAGCATACTCTCTATCTTGGCAAAGATTAGCCTTGTAGCGATTCCATATTTTGTCTTGGTTTTGGCTTAAATAGGCTAGTTACTTGGAGTGCCGGTTAATAATATTTCCAGGATTGGCACAATGAAACCAAGTATGGAATTTTGAGTCCCAAAGGGGTTCCGGGACACTCAGTCAATTTTTGGCATGTATGCTATCAACTTTACCTTGCAGCTCAATCGTCAACCGAATTGCCTTGGCTGCGTTCACATAATGGTTAACCTCATCCAGAGATAGCTTCCGCTCTCTCCTATCCTTCAAAATCAATTTTGCACCTGTATCTCTATTCCTTTGCGCTTTACTTCGTCGCCAATAAAAGTTCCCTTACCTTTCAAAGAGAACTCCTCCTCCGTATATCCCAACGGTTCAATTGGTTCCATTATTCTGGCAGCTGTTCTCCCCAATATTTCTAATCTTTCTATTAAATCCATCCCCTTAAAATCGTTCGAAATGACTACTAAATCAATATCGCTGTATTCCCTCGCCTTTCCGAAAGCATGAGAACCGAATAGGATAATCCTATCAGCCCGTATACCCATTTTCGATAGCGCGTCTTTATATTTTTCTATAATTTGATGAAGCCTTGTATCCATCTTAAAGCTTCCTTAGTCCTTTCTAGGTAATTCTGGGCAATTTGTGTGGTGAAACGCCGCTGGATCTCCATGAAATCATCAGGATACCTTGTAGGGATACTTACACCACTCAACTCACCGATAAAATCCTTCATTGCTTCGTCGGGTTCTAGTTTGCTCAATTTCAGAAGATATATCAAATCATGAGTTTTAGGAGGAATCTTACCGCTAATTTCCTGAATCTTTGCCTTTAATATCTTCTCTACTGCTAAATGGCACATAAAAATGGTATAAATATACCTACCGCCATTGAACATATGCACGGCTGTTTCCAGGTCGTAGCACGCAGATTCCACCCAGTTCTTAACTTCCGGTTTCATATCCGTATTTTACAGACAATGCGATGGTGGTGCCATCTAAAATTTCTTTGAGTAGCGGCTACGTCATTATTCTGAGCAGAAAGCGTAAGTATTTGGTTTATTCTACGACTTCCAAGGCATGACTGAACAGTCAACTTTGACATATACGCTATCAAGCTTGCCTTATATCTCAATCGTCAGGCGAATTGCCCTGGCAATTGTAATATTAAGATTGGAATGCCTCTTTAATCGGTTATCTATAATATCATGTGCGGACATTGGTCACTCCTGTAGCAGTTTTGGGTAGTTAATGTGGAGCCATTTTATCACAGAGGCCCGGAGATTCTCTGCCAGAATTAGCATCTCTTTAACCTCTTGGGCAGATACCACCCCTGCCCGTTCATAGCCGCTGATGTTCCGTTTCTTTCGGAAACCATCAAATTGGGTAATTAGTCTGGCATCAGCCCCGATGGCATAGGCAAGCGACTGGATCACCCGATAGTGGTGAGCATCCCGTGCAGCACGGTAGCCAGCTGCGGCCAAAGCTGCAGTGGCCATCTGGAGAGCAGCGTTATAGGCGATATTTAACTTCCAGTCCGGGCTCAACCCAGCTGTCTGGCAGTTATCTAGGTCGCGATCCGCTACGCTCAGCAGGTCTGCAATCTCCTGGGGGCTAGTCTTGTGTTCAATCAGCCAGCCGTTTTTCAACCAGTCGTGCAAGCTCATGTTCATCTCCAATTAGATATATTTTACTCCCGCTCAAGACTGACTTGAGGAAATGATGTCCCTCTGCGATTTTACTTTTAAACTCGGCTGGGGGATACACTGTGGGATTGATTTCCCTCCCTAGCGTCTCCTCGGCAGGGCTAAGTCTCTCAACGACTTCAGCGAATGACACTTCGCCCACTACCAAGATGTCCACGTCACTGGACTGGTATTCTGAGCCACGGGCTACAGAACCATAGATTAGGGCAATCGAGATGTTGTCTACCAGTGAAGCCAAGGCAGACCGTAATATATCTCCAACCCCAGATGTCTTGACCACGAAGCTCCTTAGTTCAGGAAAGATAGGACATTCCGGATTAGCCTGATAATAAACCTGCTTGCCTCTTACAGTCCGCCGGATAATCCCAGCAGCGGAAAGCTGTTTCAATTCCCTTTGCATGGCACCCAGACCTGTGCCGGAGAAGCGAGCTATCTGACGCAGGTAAAAGGACTCATCGACATGACTGTAAAGCAGGGACAGAATCGCCCGGCGGGTCTTGCCAAATAGGGCTGCAGACAGATTATGGCTTTCAGCCATTGTACTCATTATGGGAACAATTGTACCCTTTTTAGTTACCGTATTCAAGGCTCTGTGCTGGCTGACCACATAGGCAACACTGGGCTACGGATCTTAGCAAGTTCTTTTCCAATATACCCCACAGGGGCGAGATAGGCAAGAGATTGGTGCGGGCGGTTGAAGTTATACTCAATAAGCCGTTCGGTTAGCCGGGGATTTAGCTCTTCAGGGTCTAGAGATAGATTAAAGTTGTAGAGCCATTCTACTCTAAGGTCTGGTTGAATCTCTCTATCTCAGGGTTATCCTTTGGGGTCTTGACTCTGGAGAAGTACCTTTGAATACCTAATTGGGCGCTAGCCTGTTCAAATTCCCAGGCAAACTCGCTCCCATTATCCGTCCGCAAGTTTTCTATCGGCCGACCAACAAGGTAGCAGAAACGATAAAGAAAATCTGTTGTACTCTTGAGCTCTTATTTTTGTACACCCGGGCATAGCCTAACTTGCTGGCATGGTCTCGGCAGTCAGGATATATCTTTTAAGACCATTCCAGTAGATAACAATTGAACCCAAATTAAGGAGGCTTGCTTTATCTTGCCTGAAGTCCCTTCACCACCTCTCTAGCTTTAAGTGGAGGCAGCTTTGTCATACCCCTACCGCAACCCAACTGGTGCCAATTTCATCAGGGATCTCCTCACCATGCTCTTTACGATATTCGAGGCAAAGCCCAAGCACCTCTTTGATATTAGCCAAGCATTCCTCATAGGTCTCACCTTGAGCATAGGCCTCCGGTATAAGAGGGCAACTGGCTATATAGGATCCGTCAGGTGCTTTCCTGATTATGGTAGTGTATTGCATTTTCTCTCTATCAACTCGATTATAGCATAGTCACGCCAGAACTCTAATCTCAGGCTATGTGACTAGTTGGTCAACTCTGGCATATACGCTATCAACCTTACCTTGCAATTCAATCGTCAATTGAATTGCCTTAGCCACCTTCATATAATGGTTAATCTCATCTAGAGATAGCTTCCGCCACTTCCTATCCTTTAGATATTTATCCACCACCTGATATGCTCCAATTCGGTATTCCCACACTTCCTTTGAGACGCTCTCAAAATACTGGTCTTTGCTGATGTAAACCCTTTGAGACGCTGAGGGATGCATGAAACTCTTTTGAATGGAAAAGACAAAACTGATTTTTAGTTTTGCTTTGACTTCACCCCTATCTACGGAAAGTGGCAGCACTTACGACACTAAAAATATCTGCTTTTTCCCTAAAAAGCTGAAAAAGATTAAGGTTCAAGACTCCAGTAGGATAATTTGTTTTTTCTTGGATTTGAATAAGTTCAGTCACGACAAGAAGGAAGTCAACGGGATATTCTCCGTATTTATCAAGCTGTTGATATGCCTGTGCATGAATTGGCTGAAATATTTGCGATTTTGGAAGAAAACTATTCGTAGAGCTAACCTTAAGAATAATATTATTAACTATATGGTCAACCAGTTGCATCGTAAGTGGCTCATTACCGACTGATTTCATATAAAGGTCGATAATAACATGGATGTGCTTGGGTGTTCGTTCCTGTTTGCCTAGCTCCTGATATTTAACACGGAAGTTATAGAGAGATTTTCCTCCTTTTACAACGCCAATAATGGCTCCATTTTGCGTTGTGTAGATTGGAATCAGTGCCATTTTATACTCTCCTTGAATCTAGTTAGTTTTTCGTTCTTATCAGGTTTTCGGAATATAAAAAGATGCTCATGGTAAGTAAGCAGAAAGTCATGCTTATAAGATTTCTTCCAGCGTCCCCGCATAGTCTGAGTGTGCCACTGCCTTTTGATAACATCCTCTCGCAGAATAAAATTGGCCTCTAGGAATACCTCCATTACTCTAAAAGCTATCGGAACATAGTGCTTATGTCGGTGAGTGTCTCCAATGAGGATGGCACAATGCTTACCAGGTTTCAAGACTCTGAAGCTCTCGTCAGCTACCTTTTTTATCTCAGCCACAAACTCTCCGATGGAGTGCACCTGTGAAAGGTCGCCTTCTATCTTCCTTTGCTTTGAGAATGGCACGATATTGGCGTAAGGTGGATGAGTTGCTATAAGGTCTATAGAATCATTATCAATCAAATCTAAGTGACGAGCATCCCCTTGGTAGAGTTTCTGTACAGTATTGGTTCTAGCATAAGTGAAATCTAGTCTATTCCAAGCAACCATTATAGCGTCGAGGTTTATATCTACCCCTGTGCCATTCCTACCAAGAAGTTTACACTCAACCAAGGTGGTTCCTGAACCAACCATCTGGTCAAGAACTAAGTCGCCTAGGCTAGTGTATCGCAAAATTAAATTCCTTGGAATCTCTGGGGCCCAATTCGCCCGATAATTACCACGATGTGTTGCCCACTTCCCCCGATTTTCGAAAGACCAGACGGTAGTTTTCTCTAAGGTGAATTCTTTGGGTTCGAATAATTTAAGGTCTCCCCAGTTTACTAGGTTAACTGGGGTGCCCTCTATAATTACCTCTTTATGGTTTCTAGAGAAATCCTGGTATTCCTCTTTTGTAACTTCTCTCACTTCACCATCTATTATACATTAACAACGGGGAATAAAAGCTCTCCTCTCTGAACTCACCTGCTACATAAATTTTATGGATTTCCTTGAAGTAGCTATTGAGAGCCCTCTCAAACTTGTCTCTTTGTGCTTTCTTCATTTGTTTCTCTTTAAGCAAGCACTATTTCGCTTGAGAAAATCTGATTGAAAATAACTTACTGTAAGTCATTATAAGTCATTTCTGTGCCAGTACATAGTTCCTCAGTGTGCCTATGTGCTCGACTTTTACTTCGACGACACCGCCGGGCTTCATTGGTCCGATGCCTGAGGGAGTGCCTGTAGCAACGACATCGCCAGGCAGCAGCGTCATTATATTGGAGATAAAACTTACCAGCATATCAACAGGAAAGATA
>Ga0172363_10005086_pt1 | contig 10608 bp, 8 predicted proteins | sample LakKivs2_kivu2a2_FD_114541 | JGI IMG/M metagenome (GOLD analysis project Ga0172363, IMG submission 114541) | Sediment microbial communities from Lake Kivu, Rwanda - Sediment s2_kivu2a2 | ecosystem: Environmental > Aquatic > Freshwater > Lake > Sediment | place: Rwanda: Western Province, Lake... | reverse complement strand
GGCGTCGATGTGGTTCAGATCAATGGATGCTGGTGATGCACATGCTTATGATGGTGCTACTGAGCCATGGCGTTCGCCATATCTGATTGGCGAATGGGATTTCATATTAACCGAAACAAGAACCCAAAAAGACAGTCGTTACTTTGACAGGCAATTTAGAGGCGTGACCCTTTATGGAGTAACCGACCTTTGGGATGGAGACGATGCAGGAAGAGGAGGCACCAGCACTAATACCGTTGACACAGAAGTCACATACCAACTTGACGAAATTTTCAACCCGTGGGACTTGTATGCAGCAATGCACGTCGACACAAGAAGATGGGTAGAATTCCACAATGTGACAACTGCGGAGAAAACTGCGGCAGACTTAGGAACAAACCTAATCATAAACCTAACATATAGACCCGTAAAATACGTGCCAAATTGGGAAAGCTACTGCAATTTCAGTGAACGTGTCGAATGGAGCGGCGCATTAAAGTATCCCGCCAGATCAGTGTATTATAACAGCACCAGTTTGTCGGCTTATGAACCCTACGAACTCTCTGTCAACGCTACAGGACATGGATACATCACTATCCTCGCAGCTTCCGTTCCCGCTGTTAATACAGAGATAAAAATATTGTACTCCACAAATTGCACAGTCACCTACTCACATACAGAAATTCAAAGCTACTATGGCGGCAGCCTCTCGCTCGGAAATAACACTCTAACAGTCACAAACGCTACAAGAGGAACAATTGTACCAAACACATCTATAAACTCTACATCATGGACCGATGTATTCGACATCGTTCAAAACATCACCATACTCTACGATGACTTCATATTCGAATTACACGGCACTCCAACAACTGGCCAACTACTGACAGGCTATGATTATCTCAACATAACCCTTGACGTCAAGATTCCACCTGAAGGAGGATATGTCGACGTTTATAACTCAACATACTCTTTGTGCAACATTACCTCAAGCGGAGGCGGAACATGGAATGCGACCTACAACGGAAACATGACCATAATGTACAAGGTCAACCCGCCAAACAGCCTTAGCGGGTACACGCATGAATATGTTCACATAAATGGCAGCATACTAATCCGTTCAAATCATACATTGTATTACTCAGGTTCAGCCTACTCTGCTCTAGCTAACTACACGATTTCGAGCGCTTCACTGACAAAAGAGATAATGGGACGCTACGAATGGATAGTCGTTGGTAACCACTCCCGCGCTATTGACTCTGTAGGTGCAGCAATGGTTTCAGAAGCCTTCAAAGAAAAACAAGTGATAGCTGACAACGGTGGCCTAGACATGAAGGACATGTGGGGCACAAACATACCTTACCTATTATCCAACTTGACCTATACCTCATGGCGCGCAGGCGGTCCAGCATGGACAAACATATACGACAGCCTCGGCAGACTAGGCTACATAGACGACTGGTGCACACGCTATCCTGTTGCCACATCTAACATAATCACAGTCGCCGGACCTTCAGCTAACCTCTTCAGCGAATACTTTAACGAGTTTTCGCAAGCCATTCAAATCTACGGCATTACAAGCGGCAACCTCATAGATGTTATATTTGCACCAACATGCTGGAACACAACATCAGCCAGCAGCTACCTAGGCCAATGGTACTACAGCAACAGCTGGTGGGATCATAGTGTAACTGGCTATGGAATAGGCGTAATCACAACCTACAAAGACATTAATGGCACAGTTGGCTTCATGATTCACGGATGGAGCGGCGACGACACCTACTACACATGTAAATGGTTCCAAGAATACGGCGCATACTATCTGCAGACAGAAAACCGAGGAGTAACAACACTCGTAGTGAGGCTTAACTATAACAACCAAACCCCGCTTACAAGCAACCCGAGACCACCATACTACACCTATGATTCACATAACCCAAGCATCACAATTCTGGAACGTCTAGGAACAATAAGCGAAAAAACACCACACGATCCATAAATCCAAAATCCCAAACCCAATTTTTCTCTTTTTTATATCAATTAGATTCTAAAAATATACAAAAATTTAATTCATTTAGGAGTTTTCGAAAACCCTTAAGCATTCCAAATCTTTTTTTGCGATTTTTTCCCAGCTAAACTGTTTAGAGTAAACTCTTGAACAAGAGCTAAGTTCACCCAATTTTCTCTTACTTGCGCCAATAACTTTCAATACGGATGAGGTCATACTCTCAACATCCTTTACGGGAACAAGAAAAACACTTCTGCACTCTCCAAAAACTTCTTTTAAAGCTGGAATATCATAGGCTACTATCGGCAAGCCACAAGCTAAAGCCTCTGCAACAGCTATCCCCCAACCTTCAAAAAGACTTGGGAAAATGAAGATTTTACTTGACTTCAACAAACTGTATAGTTCTATGTCGCTGCACCGCCCTCGGATAAAAACGTTATTTTCCAAATTTGAGCTGCCAATTTTTTCTTTAACTGATGGAAGTTCCAGTCCACTTCCGATAATCAAAAGCTTCGCATTATTCCTAACTTTGACAACTTTTTTCCACACTTTTGGTAGATCAAAGATTCCCTTCTCCTTGGCAATTCTACCAACAAAAACTCCGTCAAAAATTTTCTTCCCATAACAAGGTTTAATCGTCTTAATGAAATTAAGGTCTACAGCGTTGCCACTAACAAAAATTTTAGATCCAGAAACACCATTATTCATTAACGCCTTAGCAGTGAAGTTTGAAACTGTAATTATCGCTTTCGCTCTCTTTAAAAGAGGAAGCATAATGTAAAACGCTAAGGCTTTAGCCAACGAAACAAGCCTACTATATTTTATTTTTCGGTAACAGTTGTAAAGTGACTGATCTTTCAGCCTGCTTTTAGAAAACGGGGTGTCGATGTGATGGACAACAACGCACATGGGTCGCTGAAAAATAAAACCAGCAATGTAGCCTGAAATAAGATTTGGCAAAGTATTATTTGGAACGAAGATCACATCGGGCTTTGCATGTCGAACAAGAGAAAAACTCTTGAAGGCAGCTTTAACAACCCAAAGAATCCATTCAAAATATGTGCTTAACCACCCTTTTCCGTGGAAGCTTAAGGGTAGCAAAAATTTTTTGCATGTAACTTTCGTTTCTGTTAAAAGACTTGGAGCAGACTCCAAAACAGTTATCTTCAAATCGTGTTCCATGCAAAAGGTCTTCAAAGTTTCAACAAACCTTTTTTCAGCACCTCCCATAGCGGTTATAGAAGTGCTTGGATGAAAGAATATTACAAAAACTCGAAGAATAGGCTGCCTTTTCTTTTGCAACCCAATAGGCGCAGTATAACAAACTAGTTTCTGTTCTGTACGTGGCACTTCGTTCTCCACATTATCTCAGTTTTTGAATGGTTTCTTCTAAAATTTCGAGATGTCTTTCGCATGAAAAATTCTTTTCAACAAAACTCCGTGTTTTCCTAGAGATATCTGCCTTGCCAATTTCAATGGCTTTTAAGGTCTTTTCAGCAAAATCTTCTATATTGTAAGGCTCTGCTCTGAAACCTGTTTCACCGTCGATCACAGTTTCGCACGGTCCACCTCCGTCGTTCCAGACGATAGAAGGTGTGCCGCAAGCCATGGCTTCAACAGGGCCTAATCCAAAATCTTCCCTTGGAACTGAGTAAACATAAACATTCGCTGCATTGTAAAGTTTTACGAGTTCCTCCTGAGACTTAAACCCTAAAAACCTCACGTTTTTCTCTATCTTCAGCCTTTTAGCAAGCTTCACGAGTTTTCTGATGTATTTAGAATTATCTTTTGAAATTTCGCCTGTTATAGCTAAAGTTGCTGAAGAAAATTCTCTCACTACGTAGCTCATTATTTCTAGGAGCCATTCCCAACGCTTCACTGCAGCAATTCTTCCAGTTGAAAGGATAAGCGGAAAGCCAAAACCTGTTCGAATTTCTTTAACGGTTTCCTCGTTGAAAATTCTAAAGGTTTCTGTGTCAACTGGTGGATAACAAACTCTTGCAGAGATTCCGTAAATTGCGCGAATTCGCTTAGCTGTGAAATAACTGTTTGCTAGAACAATATCCGATTTCACTACGCCAAGATAATCCAATTCCTTCAAAATTGGACTGGCAACCTTACTTAAGCTGAAAATTATTTCTCGCACGTCATTGAATCTCCATAAGGCCCTTTCCCTCTGGTTTAGGTAAAGGAATCTTGGAGGTGAATGAATGTAGCTAACATAGCTTCCACCCATAATTTTCTTGTTTAAATAGCCTATCCATGGAGCTGGGCCATATCCGTGACAAATTAAAACATCCTCTTTGTCAAAGACTGGTAGAGTTAAAGGAGCCAACGGCATAGATAATATTATCCTCACTGCTGGATTATTGGGAATCAACGATGCGAAGAAGCTCTTTGTGTAGCAATGAGGATTAGATGATTCTTTACGTAGATTTTTATCTACATACGCAAAAAAGCATTCAGCATAATGGCCTTTTTTTCTGAATAGTTCAACCTGTTTCAAAATTACTCTTTCGGCCCCTCCTAGCTCTTTTAGGTGGCTATAAAGTATTGCTATTTTCAATGTGTCTCCGTCCATTTTTGTGCAGCTTAGATTTGATGTTTGCTTCAAGCGTTTTTCCATCTTAATTTGCTATTTTCATGTCTTTTTCAGCGTAGTGGAGTTGTTTATCTTTAAACGATTATTAAAAAGTTTTTAGTGGTTCCGAATCTGAACTAGAACTGAAAGCGCATTTCCAATAAGCTTTTCTATTACCAAATTCTCTACTACTGCAACAAAACAAAGTGATAAAACACTATGAGCGAAATACCTGATGAAACAGCTGAGACATACGTTACGCAACAAACCGATTTTGAACGAATAACCAACCTTGTCTCAACAGAGTTCCAAATAGAAGAGACTCTACTGGAGCACAACGTCCCTACATACTATCTAAAGCAACCGCAAGAAACAAAACAAGCATTTCTCAGATTATTAAAAAAATTGGAAGTTATGAATTTTATAGCAATTCTGCGTAGATATGATGGACGAATTGTCCTAAAAATCATTCCCAAACCTCCGACAAAACCAAGTAATATTCTGATTAATTGGTTGCTGTTCTTTGCAACCATTGGAACAACCTTTGTCACGGGATACCTGCTGTCCGTAGAGTTGATCGATCCTATAATCGGAGGAGCTACGTTCACAATAGCGATAATGGCCGTGTTTGGCCTACATGAGATGGGCCATAAGTTGACTGCAAACAAGAAAGGAATAGAAGCTACCCCGCCATATTTTATTCCAGGTCCACCACCAATTCTCGGTGGATTCGGAACTTTCGGCGCTGTTATACTTCAGAAGTCGCTTCCACCGAACAGAGATGTGTTGTTTGATGTTGGATCGAGCGGTCCAATTCTGGGTTTTATTATAGCAACTATAGTTACTGCAGTGGGGATGACAATGGCAATTCCTGCAGCTCTCGAAGGAGGCACTCATTTACCAATGCCGTTAATCTTTATTCTCTTCTACGAATTATTATTTAACTTTGGAATGATTCCTTCAACTCCCTCTGGGCAACTTTTGTTTATGCATCCTGTTGAACTTGCAGGGTGGGTTGGTATGGTTGTTACGATGCTTAATCTATTGCCTGTTGCAATGCTTGATGGCGGACATGTTGCTAGGTCTTTAGCCGGCGAAAAAACAAGAACTGTTTTGATGGCATTTTCGATTCTGTTGCTATTTTTAAGCGGTTTTTGGCTGATGGGGGTTTTTGTTCTTTTTATGGCTATGCAAAGGCATCCCGGTCCATTGGACGATGTTTCCAACCTTTCAATCAGCAGAAAACTTTTGACAATTCTTTTAATAGCCATCTTTGTGTTGTCTTTTCCACTTCCACTTTTCTAAAGCGTCCGAGTTTTGTATTTGTGTTGAACGCATAGACAATAATGTTTATTAAATATTGCGATATTAGATATTTTTGCAGAAACACATCTGAAGGTAATCCATGGTGAGGGGGGCACTCATCTTGATAGTCTTCTTTTCACTGTTTACAGCTGCATCTCTGTTGATCCCTTCGCCAATGTTTCCTGGAAACCTGTTCTGCACATTGATTGGAGAAATAATGAGCGATTACGCAAGATTTTTAAGTGCGGTTTTTAACGGCGTTTTTTACGGTGTGATCCTCTGGTTAGTTTTTGTTGTCATAAGCAGAAGACTTGAAGGAGAAAAGTAGCATAGGCTGTTTTTCGCTAGCTCAGGTTTAGCTTTCAGGTTGCGGTAAAAAGCCTACTAGTCTGATTTTGCTTCCACAATTGTTGCACACGAGAGTTAGCTCTGCTAACTCATCGTTTTTAACCTTTGTTTCGAGGATGGTGTAGACTTCTTCTGTTTCGTCGTCTGGAGATATCACAACTCCACATTTTGGGCATGGAAAGGCTCCGTCTCCGTCAATCTTCACCAAATCAATCGTGTACGCCATTTCTTTTTTAACAGCAGATTTCTTCATCATTTTAAGTTTTCCTCTTCTTCTAGCTTTCAACAATTTTCCATGGTTAGCTAAGAATGTAATTAACAATTATGAATCACTAATCTGAATAGGAGATTCATTTTTTCTATTTAACATTCTTTTTCGCTTTTTTGCGAACAACGAATTGTCTTAACCAACTTCAGATTTTGTAGAACGGTTAGAATAGATTTCGTTTATCACCATCAAGTGAATGTTGCGCTAAAGCTTCGCTGCACTAAGTATTGCAGGGTCTAAATTTTTAAATCTTTTAAGCCACTCAACTCTTTCCTTTTTCAGTTTGTTAACGCAAGTGTTGATTTGTTCTTGAGAATAATACTTAGTTTGGTCAAAGTTTGCCATCTGCACCCCATTGACGTTTCTAGGCACCAATATACCAAAATAGGGATCTTGCTTCCACTCAACGGAATTTTTAACAATTCCTCTTATAATCGCCGCCATCTCGAGTATCTCTACCTTAGTGGCGTGTTTAAGAATTCTATTTTCCTTTCCCCCTTCCCTAACCTCTCCAATGCCACCTGTGTTAAGGAGGTAGCATTGAATCTTAGCGGTGTGCTTCTTTAAGAAGGCGTAGAACCAGTTTCCTTCATAAGCCTCGTCACCAACGATGAAGGGGTTAGTTCCAACTTCCCTTACTGACTCACCTGCTCGGCGAGGGTCGCCTGCTGAAGTTTCGACCGACTCACCTAACATGAAGGCTGCTGCAGCTTGCTCAAGGGTCAATTTTGACGCGATAGGTACTACTGTGTTTCGTCTGGTGATAAAGAAGATAATCATTCCGTCCAATTCATCAAGGGATGGTAGATTTACGTCTTCAGACTTATCAGCCCCTAAATCATCTCTTTGTATTATGGCTCTTCCATTCTCAGTTAAAGTTGTATTGTCAAAGTGTACGTTGCCCATATAGTCAATCATTACATTCTCGAAGATCGTGTTGTGGCTTATGGCTGCCCTGAAGATTATCGGTTGCACTTTTGGATTTAGATACCCAGTTTTAAGATAAAAACCTCTCTCACTTCCAAGCGCCGAACCATCAGATCTGATAAAGATTACATCGTCTTGAACGATTTCTTGACCTTCTCCATCATCTAGTAAACCATGGTTGTGGCAAGCGTGTGTAGTTTTGCCCGTGGCGCTGAGTCCAAAGAGAATCATACTGTACCGCTTAATTCTTCCAGTATTGTCTTTCGCCTTAACAATCTTTGCTCCTGCATGAACTCCTAACATCCCATCTTGTTTTGCGGCCCACATAGCCATCCTTAGAAAACCCTTCTTTGCTTCTCCGTAGTAGTCTGAACCAAGAACGTAAGTAACTCCTATCTCGGGGAAGACTAGAATTTGTCTATCCTTCTCCTGCCACTCAGGCACATAAAGAAGATATAATTCCGGTCCAGGTGCTTCTTCCTTGAAGGGAAAGAGAGTTTGTCCAACCATGTAAGCAAGACGTATCATTTCTTTTTTATGGACAGATACGTACAGCGTGCATTGAGGATTAAAGTAGGGGTTATCGCACATTTTCCTCTCAACGCATACGATAGGTGCCCTCTCTACATACTTGTGCACTGATTCCACTGTTTTCGGCGCGTCTGCAAAAATTTCCTTTTGCCTTTGGTTTAGCTGATGCTGAAGAACTTTTTCGCTTCCGAGATACACCGTCAACCAAGCACTACGGTTTTTTACTGTTGATACAAAGTTGTAGTTACCATAAACTGTTCTAGCACCATACCGTTCCGCTGTTTGTCTAAGCTCTTTCGGATTTGAGTATACTACATTTTCAGCGAGACGTAGACTTTTCATGACGTCTAAAACTGTTTGGAGTAAAGCTTTTCCGTCACATTCAATGTCTTCTTGGATTTGCATTTTATTCCTCTATTGGAGTTTTGTCTGTAACTTAGATTCTGTAAGTAGATTATAAATTAATGATAAAATCAATGAAGAATGCCTCAGCATCCACCGCATCCTTACAAATCGTAGACTATTCCAGGTATTTTAGGAAACGGCTGCGTTTCGCCTATATGTTTTGCTCCCACCAACCAGCTAACCAGTCTCTCTATACCGATTCCAGCGCCGGCTGAAGGCTTTAGCCTTCCCTGTCTTGCTAACTTCAAAAGTAATTCATAGTTTTCTTTTCTAACATTGTCTCTTTCCATTTTTCTCACTATCTTGATATATTCCCACTCTCTTCTAGAACCTGATAGTGCTTCTCCATATTTAGGCAGCAGCAGATCATAGTTATCCCATATACCTTTTCCGAAGTCTTCGAAGTCATAGAATTCTCTCGGAATATTTATAACCCATAGAGGGTTACAGGTTTCAAGCATTAGTTGAGCTTCCCAGTTTCTTCCGTATTTGCTTTCAAGTTCCTTTCTATCATAGATTCTAAATGGTGCTTCAGGAACCTTTAGACTGTCGTATCTTTCTAGGTGAATCAATTCCTTGTACATGTGTCTTTTTAAGTTGCTTATTAGTCCACAGATTGTCTTTTCAACGAGGCTTCTAATTTCTTTGGAAGTGGCGTTTCTGACTTCAAAATCTAGTTGGGTAAATTCATAGGCGTGGATTCCGCTATTTGCCCTTTCTGTTCTTTCGATTCTTACGTTTGGAGATAGCGTGAACAATTTGGTGTAGGCTAATGAGCAGGCAATCATCTTATGAACGATCATGCTTAATGTTGTTCTAACGTTTTTTCCATAGATTTCTACTTCAATGCGTTTGTCGATGGATGATCCCGGATCTGGCCATAAAGGGTCGGTTGACTTGGAAAATATTACTGGCAGCAACCATTCAAATCTGTTGTTTACAAATTCGTAAGTAAGATACTTTAGTACGTAGGTCATTACTCTGCTTATGCATCGTTTTCTTTTCATTTCGCTTTCAGAAAGCTGCTCTAGAGGTTTTGTCATCGCAATTAGTCTTGTCACGCCAATCTCCAAACTCTTTTGAATTGCTGCTTGTTTCATAGTCATACAGTCACCTTTTAGTTTAGATCCATTTCAGATGGGGGATCTATGCAAAATTAAGTAGGCGGTCCCGATTATAAATTTTTTATAAAAAACTCTGTATTTTTTCCAAAAAGTTAAGCTTTTATACCTGAATCTATATAAAAATTACAACATGGAACCAAAGTTAGATGAGAAGGATCTGGCTATACTAACGTTGTTGCAGACGAATTGTAGGACAACGGCAAGGGAGATTGCCCGAAAAATCGATTCTCCAATAACAACAGTATTTGCAAAAATGAGAAGAATGGAGCAGTTGAAAATCATAGAGAATTACAAAGCCATTTTAGACTGCAAAAAACTGAACTTTGGTACAACAGCCTTCATTTTAGCTTCCTTTTCCTACAGAAACGGCGAAACGCCGCTCTCTCAAAGGGCTATGGCTCAGCAGATTGCAAAATTTCCAGAAGTTCAAGAAGTGCATATAATCACTGGAGACTGGGATCTTCTAATAAAGCTTAAAGCCGAGAACGTTGATGCTGTAGGGAAATTTGTTATTGATAAGTTAAGGCTCGTTAAGGGAATAGAGAAAACGCTTACTTGCATGGTTTTCGAGACTCAGAAAGAAACAACTGACATAGCTCTGCCCTTAAAAAGGCAATTGTTAGAAAAAATCCAGAGGAGAAGAGTATAGTTTTCATTTAGCTGTGATATGTTTTAGACAGATCTTGAATAATATAACAGTGGCAATGCGAGGAGCACCGTGTTCTTCCCTTTTGCTGTAAGGGTATATTCTACTCTTAATGGCGGTCCAGCTTTGACATTTCTTTCAATGTATCCGTGTTTTTTTAGCATTTTAAGTTTGTCTGATAATGTGCGGGAGTTTACGCCGAGAATTTTCTTTATCTCGCTGAAACTGGTGGAACTTTTTAAAAATAGTGTGTAGAGTATTTCGATGTTCCATTTTTGGGATAATAAGATGAAGCTTTCCTCAAGACTTTGTATGTCTTCTTTCAAATCTTTCAAGCTTATTTCTTGTTTTTCTAGTACGTGTTGAAGTGTGTCTTCTATTCCTTTGAGGGTGCGTTCTATGCGTGCTTCTACAAGTTTGCGAAGTTCATTGCTTAACGTTAGTTGTGAATTCATTCGTCTACACCTAGTGTGAAGGAGCTTACTT
>Ga0172363_10005085_pt1 | contig 10610 bp, 10 predicted proteins | sample LakKivs2_kivu2a2_FD_114541 | JGI IMG/M metagenome (GOLD analysis project Ga0172363, IMG submission 114541) | Sediment microbial communities from Lake Kivu, Rwanda - Sediment s2_kivu2a2 | ecosystem: Environmental > Aquatic > Freshwater > Lake > Sediment | place: Rwanda: Western Province, Lake... | reverse complement strand
GCAACATACGGACAGGTGTCCTGCGCCATAAGCGCAAATTTCGTATTGCCGCCAAATCCGCTTATCAGGTTTTTGATTACTTTCTTCTCAAGGTCTATCTTCTTTATGCTAGAATCGGCGTCGGTCTTCGTTGAGAGGACGTCTGAAGAAACCAAAACGTTGCTCAACGGCCTGTCTGAGTAGTCATAAACAACGCCGTACGCAGTGACCTTAACCCCTTGGGCAAAGACCGTGTAGGCGGCAAGGCCTGCAACCACAAGGATAAGAGAGACCAGAAGAGCAAGAGCCTTTTTCTTTTGGGATGTTTTTTGGTCCGGCGGTTTTATGGAAGGCGGCGCATCCCTCAGTTTCCTGCCGCATTTGTCGCAAAAGATCTCGCTTTCTCTCACAGGGTCGCGGCAGTTAGGACAGTAACGCATCCGCTGTTCCACTGGCGGCGGCTGCGGCTCTGGAAGCTTGACTTGTGCACCGCACTCGGTGCAAAAGAGATCTCCTGCCGGGATGCCATTACCGCACTTGGTGCAGAAATACTTAGGCGGGCGTTGACTTGGCTTAGCGCTCCTAGCCTTTGCCAGGACAGCAGTAATCTCCTCTTTAGAGTACTTTGCAGAAGACATTAAACTGACAAGCTCCTCTACAGTCTTACCTTTGTTGAGGGCTTCTCTGACTGCGGCTGCAGCTCGGTCTAGAGAGTCCTCATCCATGATATAAGTAGGATAGCGTCTATAAAAATCAGCGAAAGAAAAATCATTTGTGCGGGACGGCTTTTATAACCGTTTTCAGTATGCCCTCGAACTCGTCCCTGTTGAGGAAGCCTTCTGCGGCCAGGGTGCTCTCGAGCGGTATCATCTCCTCGGTGGTAAAAGTCTCGGTCCCGATTTTCTCCCTTGTAATCACCGATTTGAACTTGGTGAGGGAATCGCACCCCGTGCTGCCAGGCAGAAACTGCTCCATCGACCCGAGGAAATCGCCGCTTATCATGTAGTTGCCCACCACCATCCCGGTGTAGTGCTTCGTCCCCTTGACCTGCTGGCAGACCGCAGGATGGCCGAGGAGAGTTTCCTTGACAGTCGTCATCCCTGATGCCGCGTTCGCGGCCTTGAGTTGCGCATCTATATTGGGCAGCCTCTTTTTGAACTCATCGATTTGGGCCATCTGTTCGGGCGTCATCCGCGCTCTCACCATAGGGTTATCGAAGACAGAAGCAAGGCCGTTTGGGGCTCCGGGTATCTGCATGGCGCCGAAGCCGCCCGAGGAAACCGCGGCCATGTTGTCCAGGTTGAGCATCGCCGTTTGCTTGTCGCCGCAAGACGCTATGACAACCGTCGCCTGGAAGTCGCAGTCCTCTGGCATCAGCTTTTCCGCCGTATCTTTCCTCAGCTTGAGCACATTCGCTTCGCTGTATCCGGGCATGAGGCCCATGCGCGCCATCTCCTGCATCCCGTCGTAAACGCCGGTGACGTTGGTAGTCATGCCGGAGCTGGTGCGAACGCCCCTAGCGACCTTAGAGTAGTTCCCACGGCTCTCTATCAGGCTGCCCGCCGCGATCATCCTCTTGTCGGCCTTTGTCCACGGGCTTATGTGGGCTATCTTGATGAACATGCCGTTCTCGTCGCCGCCTCTCGAGAGCTCTTTCCATGTCTTCGGCAGCCAACCGGACCGGGGTAGGTCGATCGCCATGATTTGATTAGCAGACCAAGCATAAATACGCCTGACGTGTTTTTATTCAAATAGCAATAAGGAAAAGGAGAGAAAATGTCCACCTACAAAAAACCCTGCGAGAAGTGTGGTGAGATGGTCCCGCCTGATGCCAATGTTTGTCCCTTCTGCGGAAGGTCGAATCCGACCGGCCCGCGCCGCTGTCCAAAGTGTCGGAGCCCTGTCGAGTCCGGTTGGCTGGTCTGCAGCAACTGCGGCTTCCCGCTGACTTATGTATGCGCGAAATGCGGCAAGCCTACGTTCCCTGCCGAGACCTGCGAGGCATGTGGAGCGAAGCTGACAGTCGTCTGCCCGAACAAGAAGTGTAACTTCGAGCAATTCCCGACAGGCGACAAATGCGCCAGGTGCGGGAAGAAGCTGAGATAACTCTATACCAAAATGGCCGAATTCATATCGTTCACGCGGAACTACGAGGACAACAGCACCGATGCAGGCTTCCAGTTTACCTTCTATTGCGACCTCTGCAAGGAAGGCTACAAGAGCAGGTTCATACAGTCCTCCAGCTACAAGAAGAAGGGTTGGCTTCGCGGTATCGGCGGCTTAGCAAGCGCCGCTGGCCAGGTGGCTGGACACTACAATATCGGCTATGGCGTAGACCGTGGTACGGATGTCCTGAGCGAGAGGTTCCAGGGGCAGACTCCGGAGTGGCACAAGGAGCATGAAAAGGCATTCGAAGCCGCCCAGAACGAAGCCAAGGGCCACTTCAAAAGGTGCCCGAAATGCAAGCAATGGGTCTGTGACAACGACTGGAACGAGCAGGAGGGGTTATGCGTCGATGACGCGCCAAGAGTCAATGTCGAGGTCGCCGCCGCGCGCGGTAAGAAGATGGCTGCGGATATACAATCTAAGACCGCAGAGACCAAAGTCTTCATGGGCGCTATAGAGAGCAAACAGACTCTGTGTCCGAAATGCGGCAAGCCTTCGGGCGAGGGCAAGTTCTGCAACAGCTGCGGCGCGCCGCTTGGATTGAAGAAATGCCCGAAATGCGGGGCCACAAACCAGGCTGCGACCAAGTTCTGCGGCGAGTGCGGGACTAAGATATAACCATAATGGAATCCCAGTTAAGTTATCTCCTCCTGACGCCCGGTGGGCAGAAGGTTGGCAGCGGCAAGGCTAAAGCGATCATAGACTTTGACAAGGAGGAGCTTTCAGTCAAGCCTTCCTTTGGCGAAGTCTTGGTAATACCGCTCAATGAGATCCTCGACATCCGGGGCACCGATTACAAGATAAACCTTACCCTAGCGTCCGGCGAAAAGCTGGTCCTTTCCGAACTCGGCTACGCCTATGAGGACTTCCTGCGCGTCCTGACCAAGCTGCGCGCAGATGTAGCCCAGAAAGAGATGCTCATGAAGGAGGCTGAGAAAAAGGCCCCCGTAGAAGCGTTCTTTGTCTATTCCACAAGCAGCGGCGATATTATAGCAAAGGGCGACTGCAAGCTCGCTTTGTATGAGACCGGCTTGGTCGTGATCTCGGAGAGCGGGACCCCGATGAGGTTCCCGTACAGCGACATCTCGCAATTTTCTGAGGACGACTTCACGCTCTTGATGCAGACTGAAGACGACGAGAAGCTGCGCTTCTCCAAGATGGGACGACAGTTCGACCCGATGAAAACGGCACTATCTCAGGTACTCAATGAGCTGTCAGTTAACGCGCAGACACTTCTCAGGGAGATGCTGCCGAGCGCTGACCAACTGGCAATCAGAAAAATTGCAGCCCTTATGAAAGACGGGAAGGCTGTGCGCAAGAGTGACATAGAGGCGATTTCCCCGAAGGCCTGGATTGATCTGGAGAAAAAGCTTGCGGAGGCCGGGATGAAAGCGGAGTATGATTTTTTGAAATCCATTTCAAGACAGGAGAAAATCTGTGTAGGCATAAAGCGGGGGCTGATGGGTGGCTTGACCGGTGATTATATCTGGTTCCTGGCGCCTGTGTACAGCACCGACCCGGGAAAGCCGGGCAATGCAATCGCTATGGAAGCATACAGCCTTAAGCCGCCGGAGGAGAAGAAAGAACCAGCTAGTTCTGAGAAGCCCTCAAATAAGGGCGTTTATGGGCGGGGCGGCGGGCCAGCCATCGCTGTCATGCCGCAACAGGTTGCAGGCGCCGCTAGCATGCCCGCGTCACCAGACTCCTATTACCCCGACTTGAAGGAGCTTACGCAGGACGCCGCAGACGCTGAAAAGCCTTTGGATGCGGGGGGTAAGGCCACCTATTTCTTCAGGATTGCTGGAAGGGAAGAATACCAAAAATCCAAAAATCAGGACGAGCTGGACAAGCAGGTTGATGCCCTGATAAAGACTATCAACCGCTGCATGCTGGCCATCAACTTCCGGCGCGAGCCCATCTATCTCGACGAGGAAAAGCTCGAGGAGTCGCAGTATAAGAAGTACCGCCTTGCTGTGCAGAGCATCCCAGCACTCCAGACGCTGAGGCAGTTATTTATTGGCCGGGTGATCCACTCCTCACCGAAGCAGTGGGAGAAGGATGTAAAAAACCTGTTGGACTTTAATGTGAAGTCTCAAGGCTCCTCCCAATGGACAAAAACTTGATGATAGTGGTTTTGGTCCTGGTAATCGCGATAGCTGTCGTAACGGCAGTTGTCGTTTTGCTACAAGCATCACAAAATGCAACTCTAGGAGGCTCTTATCAATATGCTGATTGGGGGGGGCAGACTCCCAATGCAAGTGGCCAGTTAAATACCCAGGTGGGTGGCCCGGGCGCCCAAATTGCGCCAAAGGCAAAGCGATATACGGAGAAGTACTCGTTCTATTTGTTTACAGACCCCAACGAGGCGGCATTCACTATAAAGATTCCCACCAGCTGGCAAGTCTTGAACGGCTCTGGGCTCATCAGGCCGTATATAGATGCCGGCATAATGGTGGGCGCATACTCGCTAAATAACCAAGGATTCATATATGTAAGCCCTGTTGCGGATTACACTATTCCGAACGCCCTTTTGGACTATGCCGGGTTTACAGAAGGCACATATTATGATGTCTCGGGAGGCTTAGCAAGGCCCATGCTCGTCAAGCGATACACAAACGCGCGCGATTATCTTGACGAATACCTCGACCAGCTGGATGTCGAGACCCGGGTTGTGGAAGTTGTAGACCGGCCGGACCTTCTAAGTGCCGATCCAGGGCCGCTGATCACACAGCAGTCGGCAGCGGAAATTACCTATATATCTGGTTCTGGGGTAAATGAATTGACAAACAAGGTAATCGCCTATAACTATCTTGTCCAGAGCGGTGGCATGGGCATATGGGGCGCCAGCATGTTTGGATATTCCTCACCAGATAGCCTTTTCAACGAGACTGAGTATCTTGTCCTCAAGTCCGCCGAAAGTTTCAAGGTCGATGCGAACTGGGCGAAGAGGGAGGCGCAGGAGATGAACGAGAGGATGGGCATCATCTCGGCCACCCAGGATTCGGTCTCAGAGACTATCGCATCAACTTTTGATTACCGGAGCGAGACCATGGATGAGATCAACGACGAGTGGAGCAAGGCTGTTCTTGGGGTCGAAGAGGTCTATACAGATACGGGCGACATGTACATAGTCGACAGCGGTTCGAAGTATTATTGGATTGATAACCAAGGCAACATATACGGCACAGACACCTATGAAAGCCCGTTACCGCAGGAGAACTTAGAGCTTATGCAATGCCCTGGGTGCAATGAGTAAAAACACAGACGTCTGTTGAATACTTCTTAATCTCTCATGCCCGCCACCAGTATCCGACCGCGGGGCTAATCAAAAAACTCATAATAACAGTCCCTTAATTTCGGCAACATTTGCTTCAGCAATTGGCACTCTTCCTCAGGCAAATCTGAACTATAGGCACTCAAGAGCTCTAGGTCGATCATTCCACTGAAAATAGAAGGGTCTATATTTGGACGCCCATATGTCGAAATATCGAGTTCCCTCAATTTCTTCATGTTCTTTAGGGGCGTCAAATCGGATACATACGTACCAGTTAGGTACAAGGCCTGCATTTCAGTCATTCCGCTTAAGGGTGTTATGTCCCGGATAGGGGTCTCTACCAAGGCGAGCCTCTTCAGGTTCGTCAGACCGGCAATCGGGGTCAAATCATAGTTGTCCTCTTCGGTTTCGTCGACCCAATCCATCCCCAAGTGCTCCAAACATTTTAGATCGGCTATCCCTCTCAAGCCTTCCTGGAAGGTGCCAATGCCGTGTACCTTTTCGCCGAATTTATCCAAGGATTCAGTAGACAAAGCAATAATGGGGTGATTAGTCTCTCCTATATATGAAGTGAATGTAGCATTTTTCACTACTGTCGAATACTCAGAATTGGAGCAAGTATTCCCTATGGGGGGCGCCCCTGGCTTATTAACCCCCTCCAGAACAGGTATTGCATTTGAATTTGTACCGCCAAAAAACAAGAGGAATAACACAACCAGTATGATTACAACTAAAATCAGCAATAAAAGTAGAAGGAGTAACTTGTTCATAACTTGGTTATGAATGCTAGTATAAAAATCAGTTCCTCATGCTAGTCACAGGGCTCGGCAGCCTTCCGCCCCTCTTGATGAACTCCTTCGAAGAGAACTTGTTGTAGGCCATAACCGGGCCTTCGCCAAGCAGCCCGCCGAACTTCACCCAGTCGCCCGGCTTCTTTCCGGGAACTGGAATAATCCGCACAGCCGTGGTTTTGTTATTGACAACACCGATGGAGAGTTCATCTGCTATTATTGCAGATACTGTCTCTACGGGTATATCCCCAGGAACGAGGAACATATCGAGGCCGACTGAGCAAACAGCTGTGAGGGCCTCCAGTTTATCGAGTGAAAGCGCGCCTTCTTTGACTGCGCGTGCCATAGTGCTGTCTTCGGTTACGGGTATGAAAGTCCCGCTCAGGCCGCCCACATTCCCGGACGCCATCGCACCGCCCTTCTTGACAGCGTCTATGAGCAGTGCAACAGCAGCAGTCGAGCCGTGGGTGCCCACCCTCTCCAGGCCCATGCATTCGAGTATCTCGCCGACTGAGTCGCCCACGGTTGAAGTCGAAGCGAGCGAGATGTCCACTATACCGAAAGGAACTGCCATATTGGTAGCCAGCTCGCGGCCGATTAGTTCACCTGCGCGCGTTATTTTGAATGTCGTCCTCTTGATTATCTCTGAAAGCTGAGTCAAGTCGCATTCCTTGTTCTTCTCGACGACCGAGCGGACAACTCCCGGCCCGCTGATTCCAATGTTTAAGGAAAAATCAGGCTCGCCTACTCCGTGGAATGCACCAGCCATGAAGGGATTGTCTTCAGGCGCGTTGGCAAACACAACTAGCCGCGCGCAGGCTATGCCGTTCTCAGTCTTGCCGGAGATTTCCTTGATCACCGCGCCCATCTTTATCACTGCATCCATGTTCATGCCGGCCACATTGGATGCGACATTGACGAAACAGCAGAGGCGCTCGGTCTTAGATAGCACCTCAGGCAGTGACTCGATAAGCCTTTCGTCGCTCTTTGTCATCCCCTTTTGCACAAGAGCCCCGTAGCCGCCTATGAAGTCGATACCTGCATCTTTTGCGGCCTTGTCTAGCGTGAGGGCTATCTCAATCAGGCCCTTCTTGTCGAGCGTTTCTGTAATTAAAGCCACGGGCGTAACAGAGACACGCTTGTTGATTATGGGGATGCCGTATTTTTTCCCGAGCTTGTCGGCCTCAATCTTAAGGAGTTTGCCGTACTTTGTTATCCTGTTGTAGATGTTCTCTTTAAACTTGGACAAATCAGAGTCTATGCAGTCCTTCAGGTTAACTCCTAGAGTGACCGCCCGTATGTCAAAGTGGTGATAGACCGTCATCTTGACGGTCTCGTAGATTTCTTCGATTTCGTAAGTCATTTCAGAAAGTTACATTAATCTTAATCTCAAAAAAGTTACACTACACTTAAATGCGGTGCATTGCCCTGAACACATCCTCGTGCTGGATCTGTATCCTCAGGTTCATCTCTTTTTCAACCGCGGCCAGCTCATCCCTCAGCTTATCCATGCTTATCCTGGACTCGGCCACGTCGACGAACATGCTCATGACAAAGTAGCCCTCTATGACCTTCATGTCCACGTCCTCTATGTTTATACCGTGCTCGAAGAGCAAATTGGATATGCGCGCGATTATGCCCTTCCGGTCTTTGCCGATGACTGTCAGAAAACAGAGCTCTTTCTTGGCCATTTTTATGATATCACTTTTCGTTCACATCATAAAAATGTGTGAACGAAGTGAACTCATTTTCGGTAATTTGAACTTAGTGGTTTAAATCTTATATCTGAGCAGAGCAGCAACCCCGCCAAAGCCCTCCAGTCGCTTTCCGGGTTCAAACTCGGAGTTGACCACGTGAAACTCGGCACCGGCTTGTTTGGCTTTTGCTATCAAGCTTTCAGTTTTCAGTCTTCGGTCCCCTCTGAGTCTCTTGTCAAGGACAAGCAAGATCTCGACCGCACCCATCTCAACAGCTTCTGCGACTTCTTTCTCCCCGTAAGCTGCAAGCCCTTCCTTCGCAATCTCACTCGCCAGCTTCTCTACAAATTTGGCCTCTCTAGCAATCCGAGCATCCCCAAGGACCTTATCAAGCGCGCCGCCCTTCAGGATCTCGTGTACACCGCCTTTCCCCTCATTGCCGGTGTCGACAACCTGGAGGTTAATTCCGGTCTTTTGTTGCTTTGCATAATCAAGGAAGTTCTTCTTCTCAAAGCCAGGACCGCCCAATATAATCGTCTGCACGCCGTCTTTTTTGACCTCTTCCTTCAGCAGCTCTAGCAGCTTCTTGTAGAACTCTTTTTTCTTATCCTCGCGACCTTCGACATACTTACCTCCTATGTTTTCCTTTGTATCAATGTAGTGTAACCCGCGGTCCCTGACAAGGGCAACCGTGGCCTCTCCGTCACCAATTATGCATATCATCACCTTGGCAGTCTTTGCAGCTTTCTCGGCATCTTTCAAATACTTGAAGTCGGCAGGGGTCCAGTTCTCCTTAAACAGCTCCACCTGGCCATGCTCATCTATTTCAAGTGTGTGGTGCGCGCCAAGAGAAACCAGATCCTCTGGCCCGGCTTGGATGGTTCCGAGTATCCTCAACTTGTTCGCATTCTCATCGAAGTCGGCTTTTTCCACTTTGACCGAGAGCGTCATAGCCACCTTCTGCCCCTTATCCGCGCGCAGCTTGTCGTCCTTAGACTTCACCAGCCTCTCAGTCCTGGCCTTGACCAAGTCGCCCTCGCGTATGACCTGGCTGAGATACCACAAATCGTCTAGGTTCTCGGCCTGCGCCACGAGAAGGCCAGTCTTGAGGTCCTGTCTCAATATTCTCATGCGTATTTTAATCCGTTTCGGGTTAAAATAACACATGGCCCCTGCTTTACACGAGCCAAGACCGGTAATCTCCGAACATGTACCAGCCGTGCAGGAGGCGAGGCTGCGAGCATATTTCCGTGGGCGGAGCCCGACACCTAGGAGAATCGCGCGCGCAAAGAGGCTGTCCATAATGCTTTCCAATGTGCCTGCCAGGCCCAGCCAGCACTTCATGTGGAAGTATACCCAAGCGTTCAGGGATGAGAAGCCGGAGGAGCTTGCAAGCAGTGCAAGAAACTTCCAAAAGGCGATGGAACAGACTTATAACGTCCAGCTCAGGGCAGTCCCCAACTACATGAACCGTTTTCAGCTTTGGGGCCGGAGGATGAGGAGGAGGCCTATAACCGCAGAAGACATGCACCATTTCCATATTGAACTGCCGGAAGGCAACCCGGTCCGCCAGCTCAGCGACGTATGGTTCAAGCATGAGGAGGTCAGAGACGCCTCCGGCCGGGTACATACCGTATTTACACTACAGAAGCCGCAGCTCGCGAGCCAACCGATCTCGCTTACCGTGGACGGCACGCTCCAGCAGATCATGGACAAGCACTCACGATAGCTCTTTCTTTATGTTCTCGGCCACCTTCCTGCCGACCAGCTCACCGAGACGCTTGACATCTGCCTTCTGCAGGTCTGTTTTCGTCTTCAGACCGGAGTTGAACAGCTTCCTCGCCCTGACGCGGCCTACGCCCCTAATCGCCACAAGCGGCATGAGTTCCTCCTTTATGCCGTGCTTCAGGCGCATCTGGAGCCCTTGGAACTCTTTCCTGAGCGAGGGATCTGTCTTCATGTACGGGACCAGCTCCGAGCAGGAGTAGGCCAGCCATTCTGCGGAGTCGAGTTTGACCCTCTGTATCCCCGGGGCCAGGCCGTAGGTCTCCAGTATAGAGTCTTCGGTCTTCTCGTCAATCCAGTCGCCGAGCATCAGGGCGGTCTTGAACCGGTCGAGGTAATCGGAGTCCTTCTGGTCTGTCAAAAGTTTGCCCTCGTTCTCATAGTATTTGCCCCATATCTCGTCCTCCTCCCTCTTGCTGACCCGCAAAAGCGGGCGCAGCTCAGTCGTCGCGCAGAGGAGCTCCAGCAGGCCGAACGTGTTGACCCTCTTTATCCTTTCCTTGTCCTCGAAGGTCAGGACGAAGTCGTGCGCAGTCTCCGGGTCTATGTAGAGCTCCGAGACGCGCGCACCCAATGGCGTCGCGATGAGGCGATCTTCAGCCCGAACTTCACTTTGTGAAGTTGGGCGCAGGTTCGCCCCCAGCGAACCTCGCGTCCCCAGTTTTCGGTCTTCACTCAGCTCCGCGGCCGAGACGAACTCCGAGCCTGCCGAGCCGGATTTGGCTTTTATGAACCCCCAGCCCCCGAGCTGGCGCAGTATCCTCTCGACCTTGCGCCTGAAGTCGCCTTCCGTCCCGTACTCATAGGCGAAGAAGGTCGAGCCGAAGAAGTCGAAGAGGCTCTTCCTGTCGGGGGTGAAACCTGATGCGATAGAGGCCAGGACGTGCATCCTCAGCGTCGGCTCGACCCCGAGCTGGG
>Ga0172363_10005084_pt1 | contig 10610 bp, 9 predicted proteins | sample LakKivs2_kivu2a2_FD_114541 | JGI IMG/M metagenome (GOLD analysis project Ga0172363, IMG submission 114541) | Sediment microbial communities from Lake Kivu, Rwanda - Sediment s2_kivu2a2 | ecosystem: Environmental > Aquatic > Freshwater > Lake > Sediment | place: Rwanda: Western Province, Lake... | reverse complement strand
GCAATTCCCCGCACAATAGACCTTACGGAAAGCACATCTTTCACGTATATCTTTGTGGGCTTCAATAATTCCTTCCCTAAGCTTTTTAATTCTCTATGGGAGAAAATCTTGCGCACCAGAGAGAAACCATTACTATGCAAGCCTGAAGAAGGAAGACCAAAAATTATGTCGCCTGGCTTAGTTTTCTTTCCATCTATTACTTCTTTTCTCTCCACAACGCCTACACAAAAACCAGCTAAATCGTATTCGCCTTTCTTATAGAAGCCAGGCATTTCAGCAGTCTCTCCTCCTATTAACGGGCAACTACCCTGAAGGCAGCCCTTATGAATCCCCTTGATTACTTCCTCAGCCACTCCTACATCCAGCTTTCCCGTGGCAAAGTAGTCGAGGAAAAACAAAGGTCTTGCTCCACAAGTTATGACGTCATTGACACACATTGCCACAAGGTCAATTCCTACTGTATTATGTTTTCTTACGAGTTGCGCAATTTTTAGTTTTGTTCCTACCCCGTCGGTAGAGACAACAAGAAAGGGTCTCTTATATCTTGCCAGCTCCATCGGGTAAAGGCCAGAAAACCCCCCGATTCCAGAAACCATCCCTTTTATTTTCTTTATCAGCTTTTCTGCCTTCTTTATGTCCACGCCCGCCTGTTTATATGTCACCATAAGTTAAACTTTCTCCCTTTCATCAATATGCTCCCTTTCCTCAATATGTTCCCACTGCAGTGGAGAAATAACCGCCTGACCAATATTGGTTAAATGGTCTCCTATCTTTTCAAAATTACTCACCATCTCCAGAAAAACTATACCCGAAAGCACCTGACATGTTCCATCCTCTAACCTCTTAACATGATTTTGATTTAATTCATCCCTCAAAAGGTTAACTCGCGACTCCCTCTCAATTACCTTCTGTGCCTCTTTAACCTCGTTTGTTTTAAGTGCAGAAATAGTCTCCTCCGCCATCTGGTCTATTTCTTCTTGTATCTGGCGGATTTCACTGATTGCCATTTTGGAGAATGGTAACTTTTCATCTATTTTCCTTTCTGCCAGGTCCCTCAAGTTTTCCGCATGGTCACCCATTCGCTCAACATCATTAATTATGTGTAAAAGAGACGGTATCTTTTTCGACTCTTCTTCGCTCAATTCTCTCTGCATCAACTCCACCAGATAATTTGAAACTGCCATCCTCAAGCTGTCCACAGCCTCTTCCCCCTGGGAGACTTTCGCTAATGCTTTGGTATCGCTTCCCATAAAACCTTCAATGGAATCATCTATCATATCTTTAACCAGGTTTAGAGTATGAATGGCCTCGTAGACAGCTGCTTGCAAAGCTAAGACAGGGGTGTTTAAGAGGTGTTTTTCCAGATGCTTCGGACCTGCCTCCACAACAGTCTCCTTGCCAGGGACAGCCTTTTCAATCGTGCGCGCCATAACTCCTGCCAGGGGAAGGAAAAGTGCGGTAATCATTACATTAAATATTGTATGGGCATTAGCACATTGCCGCATGATACCAGTTGCGGTAGTCGCAATGAACCTCTCATAATAGGGTAGAAAAGCCAGGAGAAGAAGAACCCCCAGAACCTTAAATGTGACATGCGCAATGGCTGTCCTCTTTGCAGAAATCGTTGTGCCCATAGAAGCAAGAAGCGCAGTTATACAGGTACCAATATTGTCTCCCAGAATCAGAGGTATTGCCCCTCTTAAGTCTATTAACCCCACAGAAGCTAAAGCCAAAACTAAACCAACTGTGACACTACTCGACTGGACAACCATTGTTACTATCATGCCAGTAGCTATGCCGGTGATAGGACTCTTGCTAAAGATGATGAACGCGTTTCGCACAGATTCGCTCTCTCCCAAAGGCCCCACCGAACCCGTCAATATCTTTAGACCCAAAAAGAGAATACCAAAACCGAATAGAAATTCTCCAACATTCTTATAGAATCTCTTTTTAGCGAATAAGTTCAATCCCATACCCAGCCCGATAACGGGTAAAGCGTAATCAGTCAGTCTAAAAGCGATTAATTGAGCAGTGATTGTCGTCCCAATATCGGCTCCCAAAATTACGCCGATTGCCTGTCTCAAGGTCATCAATCCAGCATTTACAAAACCAACCAACATAACCGTAGTAGCGCTGGATGACTGAATAAGTGATGTCACCCCTGCGCCAACGAGCATACCTATAAATGGTGTGGAGGTTAGGGCAGCGAGAATCTTCCTCATCTTATCAGCAGCAGCTTTATGTAGCCCTGCGCCCATAAGATGTATACCAAAGATAAACAAGCCCAGACCACCAACTACGCCAAATATTGTCTCTTTAATCATCTATTATCTACTCCTCACTTATGAAGTTGAGTATTTCTCGCAGCCCAATCTTTCCAATCTTTTACCTTTCTTCTCCACTTCCTTCGCCATATCAGCTTTGAATCTTTTCAATTCTTTCCTACTCTTCGCACTACTTAAAGCAAGAATCTCCACCGCCATAATACCTGCATTTATCGCTCCTGGTTTACCGATTGCCATAGTAGCCACAGGCACTCCTTCAGGCATCTGCACAGTAGAGTAGAGAGAATCTCTTCCCTTCAGCGGACTCGTATGCATGGGAACGCCAATCACCGGAAGGGTAGTGTGAGCAGCAATTACTCCTGCAAGATGCGCTGCTCCGCCAGCGCCCACAATTAAAACTTTCAGTCCTCTCCTTTCCGCCCTCTTCGCATAGTCGATTGTCCTTTTAGGAGAACGGTGCGCAGAGGAGATTGTCATCTCGTAAGGGACCTTAAACCTCTCCATAATTTTTGCTGCCTCTCTCATAGTGGAAAGGTTCGAATCAGACCCTAACACTATTCCCACCACCGCCTTTTTCATCCTTTCTCCTTATCAAATCGTCATCCAAGAAAAGTTAATTTGTGAGAAGTACTTAATTTCTTGCGTTACTAAATCTTTGCCAGCGAAACGACAAAATTTCAATTGTTCGACCCCCGATAAAATCGGGGGGAGTTTTTAAAATTTAGCGTAGCGAACAATAGATTTTGTTTCTCAAGATTTGAAAAATAGTTTGCGAAGAACTTCAGGAATTTTAGCCAAAAAACGAGGACGACACATTCACTTCCAAGCAAATCGCTGTCCGACGACCCCGATTTATCGGGGGAGGAGTTTCGGTTTGCGCCCTGCAAAGTCTGAAGTTTTTTGGCGTTAAAAAATTCCTCAGGAACGAGTAAACTGTTTTTCAAATATCTTAATTCCCCGGCGACGAAAACTCAATTTTTCTTTGCCTTCAATCCTTTCGCCCCAATATCCCTCCTATAATGCATCCCCTCAAAATGAATCTCTCTAACAGCCTTATAGCTTGCATCTATTGCCTCTTTCAAGGTATCTTTCCAGCCGGTAACACCCAGAACGCGGCCACCAGAAGTCAAGAAGCGGTTCCCATCCTTCTTCGTTCCCGCATGGAACACATAGACATCATCTCTTTTCCCCACCCTATCCAGCCCAAATATTTCTTTCTCCTTCTGGTATGAACCCGGGTACCCCCCTGAGGCGACTACAACGCAGACACAGGACTTGTTATCCCACTCCGGTGGCGCCTCTCTCAATCCTCCTTCAATTGTAACCTCAAGCAGGTCAACCAGATCTGTCTTTAAAAGAGGCAGAACCGCCTGATTCTCCGGGTCACCAAAGCGAACATTAAATTCAAGAACTTTTGGCCCCTCGCTCGTGACCATAATCCCCGCATAAATTGCACCCTTAAATTCTATTTCTTCCGCTTTCAAACCTTTAAGAAAATTATCAAAAATCCTTTCTTCTGCCCAACGATAGACCGTCTCAGTCACCACTGGCGCCGGAGCATAAGCTCCCATTCCTCCTGTATTTGGCCCTCTGTCCTGATCGAATATTGGTTTATGGTCCTGTGAAGGTATCGTGGGAACAACGGTCTCCCCATCACAAAATCCAATCAGCGACGCTTCTTCTCCTTCCAACTTCTCCTCTATGATAACCTTATTGCCCGCATCCCCGAATATCCTGTCTTCCATAATCGAGTGAATAGCATCTAAAGCTTCCTCTTTCGTTTCGCAAACAATCGCCCCTTTCCCCGCAGCCAGGCCATCAGCCTTAACTACGCATGAAAATTTACCAACTTTTCCAGAAGAGCGCGAGAGTTTTTCCACATAGTCCGAGGCATCTTTTGCATCTTCAAATACTTCAAAGTCAGCAGTGGGAATATCGTACTTTCTCATGAAATTCTTTGCAAATACTTTACTCCCCTCCATTTTCGCTGCTCTCATATCAGGTCCAAAAATTCTCAAACCCTTAACCCGGAAATAATCGACAATTCCTGCCACTAAAGGAACTTCTGGCCCAACAACAGTCAAGTCCACGCTCTCTTTCTTCGCAAATTCCGCCACGCTGGAAAAATTTAGCGGGTCAAGCGAAACGCACTCAGCAATCTGTGCAATTCCGCCATTTCCAGGAATACAATAAATTTTAGATACCCTTTCACTCTGCGCCAGCTTCCAGACTATCGTGTGTTCCCTTCCCCCCGACCCAATCACCAGAACCTTCATCTCCCACCTTCCTCTTCAAAAATTTCCATTCACTTCTTCTAAATCCCTAAACACTCTTATCAGTCTCAGTTTTGCACTATTTCATGGTCATTAATTCATAAATTAGTCGTGCCTTATGAGCAGCTAAATTAGGGTTTATTGCATCCTCGGCTGAGAGTTTTTTATATCTGTTATTATGAATTCTTTCTTGGAAAACAAGAGCGCTTAACGCACAATTACAGAAAATAAAACTAAGCGATTCCTCATGGTCAAAATTATTTTTCAAAAGCAACCTAAAGAAATTATCAAAAGTATAAACTTCATATACAATATACAGCCCAGTAGGGTCTTTCGGGAAAACTTGCAAGAAGTCCAAATTTTCTTTCACCTAAATTACCTCTCCTTCAAAATTGAAAATGAACAGGCACATTTGAAAGATTGGTGATATCTCTTGGTTTCAAACCCTTAGCCAAATATATTAACTCAATTCTGAATACTTTTTCCTTATATCTTTTTGTCAAAAGCTTAAAATAAGGTTCTGCCGAATATATATAGCGAAAACTCTTGCCCTTAGTTTTACCACCTCCAATAATGCCTTTACCATAAGATGGAAAAAGCTGACCATTAGGAACACAAACCAATTTAAGAACTTTAATATTTGGCTTAGCATGTTCATGAATTATTTGAATGATATAAGTCAGACAAGGTTTCTTAATTTCTCCCTTCGGAGAATAATATTGAGGCAAATTAGGAACAAATAATCCTTTTCTCCCATAGGAAGTCTGGTTGAAAGCAGTATTAATTCTGCCTTTATAATCTGATGGATTATCAATAAGTGCTGTCTTAACTTCAATATGTATAAAGGCATCCGGAGCCTCAAACATTAAGTCCGAGCCAATCGGTGAGGAATTTGGAAGGTGCAAAATTGAAGCAAAGTAATGATGAAAGATTCTTTCTGCACCGGTATCTAAGTCTGATGGCTGTTCCCGAGACGCTCCTGCAGTTTCTATAAATTTCTGGTACCAATCATTCAATATTCTTATTCTTGAATTTAAACCGTCAATCATAGCAGTTAAGTTTGCTCTTAGAAAAGTTAAGATATACTTAAAATAATCTCTCTCTATTCTTTCAAGTTCAAAATCACTTAACATAGATTACCTCCTTTATATTTTTACATCTTTTTTTGATGATATCCAAATACTCAGGAACAAGTTCTATTAATATTGCATCTATCCCCAGATTTCGAGCAACTTTGCCTGTCGTCCCTGAACCAGCGAAGGGATCTAATACAACACCACTTTCAGGGCAGCCTGCTTTAACACATTTCTCTACGAGTTCCTCTGGAAAGGTAGAAAAATGGGCCTCGGAAAGTGGTTGTAATCTTATACTCCATACATCACCCGGATTCTTCCCCTTGGGGTGCGCTTTCACTGTTTGAAGTACTAAGTGGGTTTCAGTAATCCATCTGTCGTATATATTATTGAATTTAAGTATTTTCTTTAGTTTAAACCAGTCTTCTGGTAAAGGAATAGAACCCCCTCTTCCCCACTTGCCTGTATCTTTCCTGAACCAATGTCCTGCCGTGTCTTTATAACCTAGCTCCTTATCGATTTCTTTTATAGGAATGCCTCTCTTTTTTCTCCAAAACCTAAGATAGTCAGCAATTATTGACTGAAAGATCTTGTATCTTCTTTGTAAAACTAAATATTCACCAAAAAGCGATTTCCTCGCACCTGGCGAAGCACCTCTACTTTCAGGGTTTGTCCTGTATTTACCATTATAGATTCGCTTTGAAGCATCCAGGTGGAACAAAAATGAGGGCTTTATTTCTATCTTCTTGCTAAGATCTGGCTTAGAGGGTAATATCGGCTTGGGGAACTCTTTACAGTTTATATGCTTATTTACATCTATTTCATACTTAATGGTTTTTCCACAGATAGAACAAAATAAATCAACTCCAATTTGAGAATCTTTATCAAAATCATTTAAAATTTGAACAGTTTTCTTATTCCCTTCCCACTTCACTTGAACTAAACTATTACCCAGAGAGTTTTTAAAAATCTTAGAAACAATACCTTTAACTTTTTTGTCTCTTAGCAAAGAATTCTCTACACCAAAACCTAGTATCTCTTCAAGCTTTTTATCATTTTTAAAATTACTAATCGGTAATCTCAACTCATCAATTGACAAGTAATATTTATACTTACTCTCCTCTTTTACAAATAAGAATACTGGCTCATAAACATTTGAAAATCTGCTATCAAATGAAGAAGGCATAGCATTGGGTTTTTGCCAAATAATCTTGTTTAGAAGTGTCCAACCATTTTCTTGAAGTTCAACCGCTAATAATTCTGGTATCAGTAACAATTCTTTATTCTGATATTTATATCCCACATTTAAAAAGAAAGTTCCGGTAGGCTTTAATACTCGTTTTATTTCATTGAACACATCGACAAGTCTTTTTATATATTCCTGGTGGGAATTTTCCTGACCAATCTGCTGAGGATTTTTATAATCCCTCTGTTTCCAATAAGGAGGACTTGTTACCACACAATCTACAATACCCTCAGGTAATAGACTTAAAGCCTTATTTACATCTCCTATATAAACACTGACATCTCCCTGCCTTGTTCCGCTAGTTTTATCTCTATAACTTTCCAGAAGCACTAATTGTTCTTTGTTGAGGTCTAACTTGGACATGTCCACAATGCGTTCTTTAGTTTTTCTATACTTTTCCTTCATAATTCTACCTGCCGTCTGTGAAAACCGCCATTTCATATGACGTCTTCGGGCTTTTCGAAACTCCCAAAGTAGGTAAGCTAACGCATCGGCCGCAAAGCCCATTGCAGGACAAAGCGAGTTTTCTCTTTTTCACTATTTTATTTCGTACCATGGAAGCCCTTGATAACCCTGTGGATGATGCGCCGTGTTATAAATCCTGTTTCCCTTGATCTCAAACCATGGCAAGCCTTGGTAACCTTGGGGATGATGTACGGTAGTGTATATTTTGTTCCCCCTTATCTCAAACCAAGGGACACCTTGATAACCTTTTGGGTGATTGACCGTTGTATAGATTTTGTCCCCTTTGATTTCGAACCAGGACAATCCATGATATCCATCTGGGTGATGAACTGTTGTATAAACCCTACTCATGTAATTCCTACTCTCACTCCCCACAACACATTCAGTGTAAGAGAAATCAAGTAAAGTTGAACGGAGACGATGCGAAGCGCGGCCTCTTACATTGTGTTATATGAAGCGGCGGTCTTCATTTTACAACCTTGAGGTATCTTTTAATTTGCTGATATAGTCGCACCACTGACAGCCTGATGCGGATTCAGGCGGTTCAGGAGATTCAAGCACACTTAATACTTCTCTTATGAAATCTAAGAATCCTTGTTCATCCCTGCTTATTTCAATCCAATGGATTTGTGCATCATACGAAAGCCATTCCATACTTGGTTGACTGATGTTCGAAGGATAGAAATATAGTAGACCTATCTTTGAAATAGGGGATAGGCCGAGAGCGTCTGGAGCAGCGTGCTCTAAAGCATAGGCATATGCGTGTAGCTGGCGACTATAAAGAGCATAATGCTCCTCATTGGGATTGCCAGTCTTGAAATCTATGACACCATAAGTTTTATCGTAAAACTCAACAACAATGTCAAATCTTCCGCTAATAAAACAGGTGGCATCAAATCCTGGAAGCCGGATAGTTTCTGACTTTATATACTTTTCACCATACTTCACAATTCCGGGAGGTAATTCGGCGTGCAATTGTTCTGTATGTTTGCCATCGTAATACCTTTTTAGCAGACCTGCAATTTTGCTAAAGACTGCGGGCAAGGGAATAGATGGTTGAGAGATATTATGAACCACCTTTAAATAATAACACCGTTTACATCCCTCATATAGAAACGTAAAATCAGACGGACTCAATTTATAATTCATTGTTTTCATTTCCAGTATTTTCTAAACTGACATTTCATATAAGTTATTCGGCCTTGTGGAGTTACTGCAGCGGCTTGGACGACCGCAGGAACCTCCAAAGACGGCTTATATGACGCTGCTGGACTAGATGTATCATAGAACTTATTATTTCTTTATTATTAATGATGACCCCAATCACCAAAGAAAATAACTTTTTTCACCACAGACATTTTGTAATTTTCATTTATATGTCTAAAATCGTCCTTATGCGATGCCGGCCATTGCGTAGCTACTCATTGACAGCATAGACCACGATGTCGCGTAATGTTTCCGCCTTATCCGAAGTCCAGTCGTGAGACTCGTTAGGGGTAGAGTGCATAACGCACCAAAACCAGATATGCCTTATTAAGAGGCTGCAGCATTACCATCATAGCCCTCTCTATCATCCAAAAAATCAAATAATGTAATTTGACTAGCCCCAGGAACTATCCCCACTTCTTTTGTCATTATATTTTCAAAACCCCACTCCCCGTTCCTTATTAATCCTTTCGAAAGAACGAATGACTTATAATGGCCTGAATATTTGAAATTTTCCCCTCTTTTTAATTTATCAAGCATGACCTTAACTGGGAAAGATATTATTCCCTTTTTATCTTCAATATCGCAACCAATTTTAAGCAGGCATGGAGAGAATGTCACTCCTTTATAACAAGAATAACTTACGCTGCCAAGGAGCAAATCAGCCAATTGTAGAATATTAGAATGTATATATTCCTCACTATTTAGGTCATATTTCTTATGATTTGAGGATTGCTGAATTATTTGCGCATTTGTCGGAATCTCCACATAATCTCTTAACGGATTTTCGCCCACGAAATCGCTAATTAGACGCCATAAGACTCTATCATCACTGATGTAACGATGACAAGGGACCCCATCAGAGATAATTTTCAAAACTTTAACCTTATTATCTTTATCATAGAGGAAATGCATAGCACCTTTCAAAAGAATTCGCAGTAAGGTTTCATCGTATCTTAACCTTCTCTCCCTTTTGTCCCCTCCGTATAATTCTATATCTTGCAGCCCGGGAGTAGGATAAAAGATAATGGCCAGTTTGCAATAAAGCGGGTATTTAGATATATTTTTATCCTGTTTTTTGGTTCTTAATGCATCTACACCAATTCTTACTACCTGTTCTATAGCCATGTCGTATTTAGTCCATTTTCCACCTGATATATCTGTAAAATGAAATTTTTTGAATGCATTATATTTTACCCTTTCCCTCATTATTGCATCATAAAGAAGTTTTATTGGGTTTCTATCCTCTTTATAGTTTCCAAAAAGAGTTCCTTTTGTTACCGTAGTTAACGTGAATGGAATAAATAAAAGCACGTGCCCATTTAAATTGGCTTCTCTAATGTCTGTTTGGTCATGATATACAATAACTTCGCTAATTGTCTGGTTTTTCATCATTCAACCCATTATCCTCTGTCAATCTCGTCTAACTTTACATAGGTGAGGCACTTCGTTTTACCTTGGATTAACAGTTCGTGTATTGCTCAAAATCTCAACTATCCCCTTCATAGATCATCAAATAATCCTATTCAAACTTTGACTAATTTTTGATAGGCTTGGTGGTATTTTTCTCTTGTTTTTTGGACAATTTCTTCGGGTAACCGGGGAGCGGGGGGAGTTTTGTCCCAATTGAGGGATTCGAGATAGTCGCGGACAAATTGTTTGTCAAAGCTCAATTGGGGTTTTCCTGGCTGGTAACTCTCCTTATCCCAGAACCTTGAAGAATCGGGAGTTAACACTTCATCAATAAGAATAATCTTATCACTGAGTATGCCGAACTCAAATTTGGTATCGGCAATAATAATTCCTCTGGAGAGAGCATAGTCGGACGCCTTTTTATAAGCGGCAAGGCTCTTCTCCTTAAGAAATAGGGAGACTTCTTCTCCTTCATTATCAATAAGTTGCTTTTCAGTTATATTTATATCGTGGTTTCCTGACTGGGATTTGGTGGCTGGGGTGAAGATAGGCTGGGGAAGTCTATCCGATTCCATTAATCCTTTGGGCAAGTCAATGCCACAAATCTTACCTTCGCTCTGATAATCTTTCCAGGAGGAACCGGCAAGAT
>Ga0172363_10005083_pt1 | contig 10611 bp, 6 predicted proteins | sample LakKivs2_kivu2a2_FD_114541 | JGI IMG/M metagenome (GOLD analysis project Ga0172363, IMG submission 114541) | Sediment microbial communities from Lake Kivu, Rwanda - Sediment s2_kivu2a2 | ecosystem: Environmental > Aquatic > Freshwater > Lake > Sediment | place: Rwanda: Western Province, Lake... | reverse complement strand
GTTGACCGAATCGGCGAATGCTAGCTATGATGAAGGGAGACTGACTGGTCAGTCCGCTGCTCCTCCCCCCGCCAGTTGACGCCCGCCGGTTCGAACTTTCAGGTGCCCGCTTTGGCCCAGCCTTCACCCAGCCGCGATGCCGCTCTCGACGAACGTTTCGCCCTGCGCCGCGAGGAAATTCTCGTGCAGGCAGCGCAACTCTTCGCCCAACACGGCTACTCCAACTGCGACACGCAGCTCCTGGCCGAGACCATCGGCGTCGGCAAGGGAACCGTCTATCGCTACTTTCCCAGCAAGCGAGCGCTGTTCCTGGCCGCGGCCGATCGCGTCATGCGGATGCTGCGCGCCCACGTCGATGGCCAGATCGAAGGTCTCGATGATCCCTTCGTGCGAATTCGGACGGGCATCCGCTGCTTCCTCGAGTTCTTCGCCGAGCATCCCGAGTTCGTGGAACTCTTGATGCAAGAACGGGCGCAATTCAAAGACCGGACCCGCCCCACATTCATGGAGCATCGGCAGTCGAACGTTGCCCGTTGGCGCGAGATCTACCGCGGCTTAATAGGCGAATCCCGCGTTCGCGACATTCCGGTTGAACGGATCACCGACGTGGTAGGCAACCTGCTCTATGGCACGATCTTTACGAACTATTTCAGCGGCGAGCCCAAGTCGCCCGAGGCGCAGGCTCAAGACATTATCGACATCGTGTTTAACGGCATCCTCACCGACAGCGAGCGAAACCAGCAACAGGGCACATGACGAGGCCCAAGAGGGCGAACGCGAAACGCGTGAACCCACCGCCGAAAAAGGGACTCTAAGAATCCCAGGGAGCAATGCAAAAGTGGATCGCTGGACGAATTTCATTCTGATCGGTCTCGTCCTGGGGTTGGGACTGTCCGCCATCGGCTGCAATCAAAGCGCTGAGCAGGGCGAGGCCGTCACGGCGACTCCAGCCAGTCAGGGCAAGCCCGCAGTACCCGGCGGACCTGGCGCGGCACCGCCTCCGCCGGAAGTTGTCGTGGCCCTGCCGCGGACCGGGCAGATCACAGATCACGAAGGTTTCACCGGCCGCACCGTGGCCAACAAAACCATCGAGATTCGGGCCCGCGTCACGGGCTACATCGACAAGATCAACTTCCTCGAGAATGAAGGGCGCGACGTCGAAAGCGGATCGGTCCTGTTCGAAATCGATCCGAGACTCTACGAGGCCGAGGTCGCCCGCGCGCAGGCCAATCTGCAGCAAACGCAGACACGGCTCAAGCGTGTCGAACTCGACTACGACCGCGCGCTCAAGACCGTCGCCAGCCGCACGATTACGCAGGAGCAGTTCGACCAGGTGGCCGGCGATCGAGCCGAAGCCAAGGCCCAGGTCGAAATCATGAAGGCCAATCTCGATCTGGCCAAATTGAACCTCTCCTACACCAAGGTAACCGCGCCCATCAGCGGCCGGGTGAGTCGCCGTCAGCTTGATCAGGGAAACCTGGTCCGCGCCGATGAAACGGTGCTCGCCACGATCGTTTCGATGGACCCGATGTACGCCTACTTCGAACTCGACGAGCGGACGCTGCTTAAGCTGCGGCGCGCCGTGGAAGACGAAGGCGTGATCAGCACGCGCAACGAAAACTCGGTGCCGATTCAGATGGCCCTCGCCGATGAAGAGGGTTATCCGCACGAAGGCGTCGTCAACTACTTCGACAACCAGCTCGACGCCGGCACCGGTACCCTGCAGGCACGAGCCCTATTCGACAATCGCGATCGGATGCTCGCGCCCGGCATGTTCGTGCGCGTGCGACTGCCGATCGGCCGTCCTTACCAGGCGCTGCTCATTCCCGAGCAGGCTCTGGGTACCGATCAAGGACAAAAGTTCGTCTACGTCGTGGATGAGCAGAATCGGGCCCAGTATCGTCGTCTGGAAGTCGGCAAACTCGAACGGGGCGAGCGCGTGGTCCTGGGAGGCATCACAGCTTCGGATCGCGTGATCGTCAGCGGCCTGCAGCGGGTTCGGCCCGGCGAAATTGTCGCCCCGCGCGCGGATGAGCAACCGACCGCCACGGCCGGAACTGAGCCGGGCGCAACTCCAGAATCTGCGGCCGGCGCGCCCACGGCCAAGACCGCCAGTCACCAGTAACATCATGCCAGCCGCCGCGGCGACGCCGCGGTGACGAGGGATTCCCGCCTTGTTTTCGCGATTCTTCATCGATCGACCGATCTTCGCTTCGGTGCTGTCGATTGCGATCACACTGGCCGGCGCCATCGCGGTACTCAGGCTTCCGCTGGCGCAGTTTCCCTCAATCTCGCCACCCAACGTGAGCGTGAGCTGCAACTATCCCGGCGCCAGTGCCGAGGACGTCGCGGGCAGCGTCGCCGCTCCGATCGAGCAACAGGTCAATGGCGTCGAAGGCATGCTCTACATGTCCTCGAGCTGCACGAACGACGGCGGATACAGCCTCTCGGTTACCTTCCAGCACGGTATCGATCTGGACATGGCCCAGGTGCTCGTGCAGAACCGCGTGAGTCTCGCGCTTCCCTCGCTGCCGGACGTCATCAAGCAAACCGGCGTGCGAGTGAGCAAACGCACGCCGGATGTGCTGATGGGGCTTTCGATCATCTCGCCGAACAAGCAGTACGATCAGCTCTATCTAAGCAATTTCGCGCTGATGCAAATTCGCGACGAGCTGCTGCGCGTGCCCGGCGTTGCCGAGATCAGCATCATGGGGCAGCGCGACTACAGCATGCGGATCTGGATCGATCCGGAGCAGCTTGCCGCCCGCCAAATGACCGCCGGAGACGTGGTGCGCGCGGTGCGTGAACAAAACTCTCAAGTGGCGACCGGGATGATCGGCGCGCCGCCGGTCCGCGACGATCAGCCCACGGAGATTACCCTCAGCACGCTGGGCCGGCTGGAGAACATTGAGCAGTTCAACGAGATTGTCGTCAAACGCACGCCCGATGGCCGGCTCGTGCGGTTGAAGGACGTGGGCCGGGTGGAATTAGGCGCCCGCAACGAAGATTTCGACGTCATGTTCGACGGGCAGCCGACGGTGCTTCTGATTGTCTTTCAGACGCCCGATGCGAACGCCTTGGAAACGCACGACCTGGTGCTGGCCAAGATGGAAGAGCTCCAGGCTGGTTTTCCGGCCGGCGTAGGTTGGGCGATCGGCTTCGACACCACGCCTTACACCCGCGAAAGCATCAACGAGGTGTTCAAGGCTCTGCGCGACGCGGTTGTGCTCGTGGCGATCGTGGTACTCGTGTTCTTGCAGAACTGGCGGAGCGCGATCATTCCGCTGCTGGCGGTACCCGTGGCCATCGTGGGAACGTTTGCCGCGATGGCCATGTTTGGTTTCAGCCTCAACAACCTGACGCTGTTCGGCCTGGTGTTGGCAATTGGCATTGTGGTGGATGACGCGATCGTAGTCGTCGAAGCCGTGGAGCATCACATCGAGGAAGGGATGGCGCCGCGCGCCGCCACGGTGCTAGCTATGGAGCAAGTTTCTGGCCCGGTGATCGCGGTCGCGGCCGTACTCAGCGCGGTGTTCGTGCCTTGCGCGTTCATCAGCGGCATCACGGGCCAGTTCTTCCGGCAGTTCGCGCTGACGATCTCGGTTTCGACAATCATCTCGGCATTCAATTCACTGACGCTAAGCCCGGCCTTGACCGCGCTGCTTCTTAAGCCCAAGGCCGAACAGGCGCGGTCGGGCGTGTTGCCGTGGTTCGGGTTTGCCCTGGCCGGTGGGTGGCTCGGCTGGGCAAGATTGACTGACTATCTGGCCGGGTCGCAGTTTGCGAGCTTGTGGTCGCCGGAGTGGACACCGTGGGTAGCGGCGACACTCGGCGCGCTCGCCGGCCTGCTAGTTGCCTGGCCGATCAATAAGATCCTTGGCGCCGCTTTCTGGCTGTTCAATCGCGCATTCGATGGCGCATCGGTCGTCTATACCTGGCTCGTCGGCAAGCTGCTGCACGTCAGCCTGCTCGTGCTTGTGGTCTACGCCGGCCTGGTCTTTCTGACCTACGAGCGTTTCATCGATACGCCCAAGGGGTTCATCCCTGGACAGGACATGGGCTATTTGCTGGTCAGCGTCCAGCTTCCGGATTCCGCCTCCGAGGAGCGTACCAGTGCCGTGCTCCGCAAGTTAGAGGACATCATCCTCAGCACGCCTGGCGTCCGGCACGTCACAGGTATCAGCGGTCAGTCGTTCTTTCTGAATGCGGCTGGTTCGAACTTCGGCACCATGTTCGTTGGACTGGATGAGTATCACAAGCGGCGCGTTCCGAGCCTGTCGAGCACGGCGATTGTCGGCAAATTGATGCGGGCGTTTCAAAAAGTGCCCGAGGCCTTCGTGATGGCCGTGCCGCCGCCCCCGATGCGCGGCGTGGGTCGAGCGGGCGGCTTCATGATGATGGTCCAGGATCGCGGCGACCTTGGTTCGCACGCGCTGCAGACCGAGACTGAGAATCTGATGCGCCGCGTGACGGAGCATCCGGCGATGGCCAGCGCCATGTCGCCGTTTCGGGCCAATGTCCCGATGCTCGAAGTCGAACCCGACGTGCGCGAGTGCATGGAAAAAGGAGTTTCGCTGGCAGACTTTGCCGAGACGCTGCGCGTGTATCAAGGCTCGTTGTATGTCAACGACATCAACATGTTCGGGCGCACATGGCAAGTTCTGGTCCAGGCGGACTTTCCCTTCCGTGACCAGCTCGAGGACATCCCCAAGCTGAAGGTGCGGAACAATGAAGGTCAAATGGTTCCGCTGGGCTCGATCGCGCGGATCAAGCAGGTCAACGGGCCGCTCGTGCTAACCCGATACAACATGTACCCCTCGGCGTCGATCACGGGGGCCAGCAAGCCGGGCATCAGCTCGCGCGATGCGCTGGCAATCATGGAGAACCTGGCCAAGGAGGAACTTGCCGGAGCAATGGCGTCGCAGTGGACCGAGATGGCCTATCTGGAGCTGATGGCTGGCAACACGGCAATGATCATCTTTGGCCTGGCCGTCGTGATGGTCTTTCTGGTGCTTGCCGCCCAGTACGAGAGCTGGTCGCTGCCGCTGGCCGTGATCCTGGTGGTGCCAATGTGCCTGTTGAGCGCGATCATCGGCGTGAAACTGGCCAACATGGACATCAACATCTTTACCCAGATCGGCTTCGTGGTGCTGGTGGGATTGGCGAGCAAGAACGCGATTCTGATCGTGGAATTCGCCAAGCGCAAGCGTGAGGCCGGCGAATCGCGCCGCCAGGCGACCTTGGAAGCCTGCCGGTTGCGATTGCGGCCGATCGTGATGACCTCCGTGGCGTTCATTCTCGGCGCCGCGCCGCTGATGCTAGCCACCGGCGCCGGTGCGGAAATGCGTCAGACACTCGGCACCGCCGTGTTCAGCGGAATGCTGGGCGTAACGCTGTTCGGCGTGTTTCTGACACCAATCTTTTTCTTCACGATCGACTGGCTCGGCGGCACGCGGTTGTTCGCCTCGCGGACGATGCAGTGGCTCGGCGAGCTGCCGCGGCGGGTGTTCCATCCCGTCTCCTGGCAGAAACTGCGAGGAAGCTGGAGGCGCCGCAAGCCGCCCTTGCGCGCTCCCCATAGGGCGACCGATTCCGAACCGGTCTTGCACGAATAGATACATCCATCGAGGCCTGAGTTTGTTTTCCAAGTTCTTCATCGACCGACCGATCTTCGCCGCAGTGCTGTCGATTATCGTCACGCTGGCCGGCGGCATTGCGCTGTTCACGCTGCCGATCGCGCAGTATCCGCAGATCGCGCCGCCGACGGTCGAAGTCTCGGCGGTTTACCCCGGGGCGAATGCCAAGGTCGTGGCCGACACCGTGGCCGCTCCGATCGAGCAGCAGGTCAACGGCGTAGAAGAGATGCTGTACATGTCTTCGCAGTGCGGTAACGACGGCAGCTACACGCTCACGGTCACCTTCGCCAACGGCGTCGATCTGAATATGGCCCAGGTGCTGGTGCAAAACCGCGTGGCGCTCGCCCAGCCGGTGCTGCCAGAACTCGTACAGCGGCGCGGCGTGACGGTAAAGAAGAAGTCGCCCAGCGTGCTGATGATCGTAAACCTCTACTCGCCGTCTGGCGATCGCGACAATCTTTACCTGAGCAATTATGCCACGATCCAGCTCAAGGACGAACTTTCGCGACTCGACGGCGTGGGCGATATCACGTACCTCGGGCAGCGAGACTACAGCATGCGGCTGTGGCTCGATCCCGAGCGGATGGCCTCCCGCAATCTGTCCACGCAGGACGTCGTCACCGCGATCCAGCAGCAAAACACGCAAGTCGCGGCCGGTCAGATCGGTCAACCGCCCGTCGATAATGGTCAGGTGTTTCAGTTTACGATCAGCACGATGGGACGGCTGGCCGATCCCGAACAGTTCGCTGAAATGATTCTGAAGCGCGATCCGGCCGGCGGGCTGGTGCGGCTGAAAGACGTGGCGCGAATCGAACTTGGCGCGCAGGGGTATGACCAGACTTGCCGGCTCGACGGGCAGCCCTCCGTGGCGCTGTCGATCTATCAGCTGCCGGGCTCGAACGCGCTGGAAGTGGCCGAGTCGGTCAAGTCGAAGATGGAGGATCTCAAGACACGCTTTCCCGACGGCATCGACTACTCGATCGTGTACGACACGACTCCGTTCATCAACGAGTCGATTGCCGAAGTGTTCAAGGCATTGCGCGATGCCGTGATCCTGGTGGCGATCGTCGTGCTGGTGTTCCTGCAGAATTGGCGCAGCGCAATCATTCCGCTGATCGCCGTTCCCGTAGCGATTGTCGGCACGTTCGCCGTCATGGCGTCGATGGGATTCAGCCTCAATAACCTGACGCTATTCGGCCTGGTGCTCGCGATTGGCATCGTGGTCGACGACGCGATCGTGGTGGTCGAAGCCGTCGAACATCACATCGAGCTTGGGCTGTCGCCGCGCGACGCCACGATCAAGGCCATGGAGCAAGTGTCCGGGCCGGTAATCGCGGTCGGCCTGGTGCTGAGTGCCGTATTCGTGCCATGCGCGTTCATCAGCGGCATCATGGGGCAGTTCTTCAGGCAGTTCGCCTTGACGATCGCGGTCTCGATGGTCATTTCGACGTTCAACTCGCTGACGCTCAGCCCGGCGCTAACGGCCCTGCTGCTGCGTCCGCGGGACAAGAAACGAGCTGCCCCGCTACCGTGGTTGGCGTTCGTGGTCGCCGGCGGTTGGTTGGGGTGGGAGTACCTGACACCGATGCTGCGTGATGGCGGCTGGTTTAGCTCGATGACTGAATCGGGCCTGGCATGGACAGCGGCGGCCATTGGCGCTTCTGTCGGCGCGCTGGTCACCTGGCCGATCAATCGCGTGCTGTGGCTGGCGTTTCGGGCATTCAATATTGCCTTCGACTTCACAGCCAACATTTACACCTGGTCGGTCGGCCGTTTGTTGCGAGTTAGCCTGCTCGTGTTGATCGGATACGGCGGACTTGTGTATCTCACCTATATCCGCTTTGAGGAGACGCCCAAGGGGTTCATTCCCGATCAAGACAAGGGGTATCTACTCGTCAACTTGCAGCTTCCCGACTCCGCGTCGGTCGGACGCACCGAAGAGGTGATGGCCCGGATCGAACAGGTCGCCTTGGCGACGCCGGGCATACGTCACACGGTGGCGATTTCGGGGCAGTCGATCTCGCTGGCGGCGAACGCTCCAAACTTCGGGGCGATGTATGTGATGCTGGATGACTTTCACGAGCGGCACGGCGCCGCGATGTCGAGCACCGCCATTGCCGAGCGATTGCAAGCTTCGCTGCAGACCGAGATCCGCGACGGCATTGTGAATGTTCTTGGAGCTCCGCCGCTTGATGGCCTGGGCACGACGGGCGGTTTCAAAATCATGATCGAGGATCGCGGTGCAGCTGGGCTGAACGCTCTGCAAGGCGTCGCCGATCAGCTCGTGGCCGAAGCCCGTCGGCAGCCCGGCATTCGCGATCCATTCACCAGCTTCCGAGCCGAGACGCCGTGGCTGTACCTCGACATCGACCGGACCGCCGCCAAGCGGATGGGCGTCTCGATGGACGAACTATTCAGCACGCTGCAGGTGTATCTCGGCTCACTGTACGTGAACGACTTCAATCTGTTTGGTCGGACCTGGCAGGTGAACGTCCAGGCCGACCAGAGCTTTCGCCGCCAGGTGGAAGACCTCAAGCAGCTCAAGGTCCGCAACGAGGCCGGCGAGATGGTGCCTTTTGCGTCGCTGGTGACGATTCGCGACGTCACGGGCCCGGTGCTGATCGCGCGGTACAACATGTACCCCTCGGCGCCGATCATCTACAACCCCGCGCCGGGCGTGAGTTCTGGGACCGCGATTCAGGACATGCAGGACCTGGTTGACGGCACGCTGGGCTGGTCGATGCGGTACGAGTGGACTGAGCTGGCGCTGTTGCAGCTTCAGACTGGCAACACCGCGATGCTGGTTTTGCTGCTCGCGGTCGTGCTGGTGTTCCTGGTACTGGCGGCTCAGTATGAGAGTTGGTCGCTGCCGCTGGCCGTAATCCTGGTCGTGCCGATGTGCCTGCTGTGTTCGATCGTGGCCGTGCAATGGGCCGCGATGGACGTCAACATCTTCACGCAAGTCGGGTTCGTCGTCCTCATTGGCCTGGCATGCAAGAACGCAATTCTGGTGGTCGAGTTCGCCCGGGCGCAGCGGCTGGAAGGCAAAGGGCGATACGAGGCGACGCTTGAAGCGGTGAATCTGCGCTTGCGACCGATCGTGATGACGTCGTTCGCGTTTATCCTGGGCGTGGTTCCACTGGTGATCTCCGAGGGGGCCGGCGCCGAAATGCGCCGCACACTGGGGACCGCGGTGTTCGGCGGGATGCTCGGCGTAACGCTATTTGGCATCTTCCTCACGCCGGTGTTCTACTACGTGATCGAGTGGATCAACGATCAATGGCGCGGGCGCAAAGCGCGCACCGACGCGATTCGCGGTTGGCTCCGCCGCGTGCCGCGCCCGCTCGGACAGAAGACCGCGCAGCAGACACATACAAGCGGTAAGCCGCGACGCGCGCGGCCGCACGCGCCCGCTGAGATGCCAGCGATGACGCGCATCGATCCAGAAGAGAAGCCGCTCGCGCCGTAGTGCCAGAGTGCTTATAACGGCATCAGCTTTCGATCGCGGTCGACAGGTCCGCCACGATGGGTTAGGCTGTGGCTCTCATGAGCGATGCGAGCCCCCAATCGCCTGACGATCCTGCCGCAAGCCGCAGTTGGTGGCCAGAGTTTCTGGTCCTCGGCCAGCGCCGCGTTCGCGGCCAGATGCGGATCCTGGGGCTCTCGATCATCGTCGGCATCGTGGCTGGCCTGGCGGCGACGGTGTTCTACGTCGCCACCGAAGCAGCTTCTCATTTTGCCCTCGACGGCCTGGCCGGCTATCGGCCTGAGCCTGCGCCAGCGGGCGAAATCAAATTCAGTTGGATGCAGCCAACGGATACCACGTTTCGTCCCTGGCTGCTGGTGGTAATCCCGACGGTCGGCGGCCTGCTCGCCGGGCTGATCATTTACACGTTCGCACCGGAGGCCGAGGGGCACGGCACCGACTCGGCGATCGCGGCCTATCATCGCAAGCAAGGTTACATGCGGCCGATCGTGCCGATCGTCAAGATCATCGCCAGCGCGCTGACGATCGGCTCGGGTGGCTCAGGTGGACGCGAGGGCCCGATTGCACAGATCGGAGCGGGTTTCGGTTCGGCGCTCGCCGGCATGCTTAAGCTGCGTCCAGCAGAGCGGCGGATTCTGCTGGCTGCCGGGATGGGAGCAGGTATCGGTGCGATCTTTCGCGCACCTGTCGCCGGCGCGCTGTTCGCCGCGGAAGTCTTATCTTCGATCTCTCGGTTGGCCCGGGCCAGCAGGTGTTGTTTCTCGCTCGTGTAAGCGGCCTCGACGAGCAATTCCAAGACGCCAATCGCGCGATCGGCCAACCGCGTGCCGAAAATGAACCGCTGGTTCTTGGGAAAGCTGTCCACGCGGTCCAACAGCCAGCGGAGCCAATCGTACCACTTCACCAGGACCGTTGGCGGTTGTTTGGCAGCCTCGGCTGGAATGCGTGCAATCTCAAAAAATCCATCGCGCGCCGGAGGCTGCGCCTCCGGCGGAAACGAAAAAGAAAAAGGGTAAAAGAGAAAAAGGATAAAGGGCTACTTGCGGCGCTTATTCCAACACAAGAGTCCAATCATACCCAACGCTCCCAGCAACAGCGTACTTGGCTCAGGGACGGTTGCCACGCGGAACCCGATATAGTTGTTCCCGCTCGACGGGTCGATGATGCTCCGGCGCGAGGACTGCAAGAGGTTCGCGCTGCTGCGGAACGAACCGCCCCGCAAGCCCCGAAACGACCCGCTGATCAAGGCTTCGTTCCACTCCCGAACATTGCCCCCTTGGTCGGACGTGCCGTAGAAGCTCTCGCTCAACGGGCCGGCGCTGCCAACCGTCGTCACGTTGCCGTCTTGGGCGTTCCAATCGGCACCATTAACCCGCATTTCCCAGATGACCTCTCGATCTTCGGCACATGATTTGCGCCAGACCCTGGAAAACCAGGGGTATTCTGCCGTTTCATGTCGAACTGACCGAGGAACCCGATGGGTGACTG
>Ga0172363_10005079_pt1 | contig 10615 bp, 11 predicted proteins | sample LakKivs2_kivu2a2_FD_114541 | JGI IMG/M metagenome (GOLD analysis project Ga0172363, IMG submission 114541) | Sediment microbial communities from Lake Kivu, Rwanda - Sediment s2_kivu2a2 | ecosystem: Environmental > Aquatic > Freshwater > Lake > Sediment | place: Rwanda: Western Province, Lake... | reverse complement strand
CGTTACGTCCGGTATTAATGCCGGCACTTAGTTACAGTTTCGTAATCCAAATATTGAAAAATGAAACAGGTAGGTGCTATAGCAGTATTAAAGATAATCAATTACACAGAAAATTCATACCCTCCTCCACGAAGCTGAGTTTGCCGGTCGCAAATAATTTGCGGCCGGCACGCTTCGCTTTTGGAGCAGATTTAGCAGAAGGGCATTTAAGTCAATAGTAATGGATGATATAACCAATATGCGCGCAGAGCATAAATAAACAATACACGGATAAAAATGCGCTTATAGATTATTTTCGGGACATAGCGGAAAGGCCGGTCCGCAGAGGATTGATATCATTCCTTAACACCAGAATCGCTCAGAACTTGCCCACGATAAGGCAGGCATTGTGCCCCCCAAAACCAAAGGAATTACTCATAGCAACATTAACCTTGGCCTCACGGGCTTTCAAAGGCACAAAATCCATTTTTAGATCGCATCTCTCATCCTGGTCTTCGAGATTAATAGTAGGGGGAATAACTGATTCACCGATGGCTTTGACACATACTATAAGCTCAACGGCGCCGCTGGCGCCGAGCAGGTGTCCCAGGCAGCTTTTAGTAGAGCTGACCGGTATTTTATATGCGCGTTCGCCGAAGACGTGCTTGATCGCCTTACTTTCTGCTACGTCGTTAAGCTCGGTACCTGTCCCGTGAGCGTTGATATAGTCAATTTTTTCCTTCGGTAGGCCGGCATTAACAATCGCCATCTCCATTGTTGCCGCGGCGCCGTTACCGTCCGGCAGCGGGGCGGTGATATGATAACCGTCATCCGTAGCACTATAGCCAAGCAGTTCGGCATATATATTTGCGCCGCGCTTGGTGGCATGACCTGCTTCTTCCAGAACCAAAATGCCGGCTCCCTCGGAAAGAACGAATCCGTCTCTGTTTTTATCGAAGGGCCTTGACGCCCCCTGCGGGTTGTCATTCCGAGTGCTTAACGACCTGGCAGCACAAAACGAGGCCAATCCTATCGGTGTAAGCGCCGCCTCGGCCCCTCCAGTTATCATAATATCACTTCGTCCGCTCACAATGTTGCAATAAGCTTCTCCAACAGCGTGGTTACCCGAAGCGCATGCACTGGTGACACAATAATTGGGCCCCCGCAGGCCATAATTTATGGCAATGTTGCCGCTGGCGGCGTTAGCCATAAGCCTCGGAACACAGAAGGGGGATACTTTACCCGGACCTTTATCCAGGAGTTTTAAGTGCTGCTCTTCAATCTCCTTTATGCCGCCTATACCGGTTCCAACAATGGCGCCGGCACGAAAAACGTCCTCTTTCGAGAAATCAAGCCCGCTGTCGTTCAAAGCCTGACGAGCCGCGGCCATGGCAAACTGAGTAAAGCGGTCCATTCGCTTGCTTTCCCGCTGGTCAACGTATTTTGTTACGTCGAAGTTCTTTATTTCGCCCCCAAAACGTACGGGAAAAGCGCCGGCATCGAATGATTCAATGTTAGAAACACCGCTTTTGCCCTCACACAACGCTGTGAAAAGCCCATCAGCAGACTCTGCTAAGGCCGTTACGCAGCCCAAGCCTGTTATAACAACTCGCCGTTTCTTCATACTCAAGCTTGTTTGCTACTCTTTGCTCTTCGATTGTGCAATGTTCACTATGTAATCAATTGCGGCACCAACAGTCTGAATTTTCTCGGCTTCCTCATCAGGAATGCTCATATCGAACTCATCTTCGAACTCCATAACAAGCTCGACCGTATCCAGTGAGTCGGCATTCAAATCATTGATAAATGAGGTTTCCCGAGTTATTTCATTCTTGTCCGCCCCCATCTGCTCACTTATTATCTCGATTACTTTCTTTTCTATAGCCGCAACATCTACGCCTTCTGGACTCACTTTTCTATCCTCCCTAATATAATTAGGAACATGTTTTTTGTAACCATACAATTAATGTCCAGCAACACAGCCGGTAAGAACGACGATTATCAGAATTTATTCCGGCGGGATATATTACCCGTAAAGATACTCATCCACAAACAATTTTTTTATTTTTTTACATAGCCATACCACCGTCCACGCAGAGTACCTGCCCGGTTATATAGCCGGCTTCGTCCGCGGCAAGGAAAGCAACCGCCCTGGCTACGTCTTCAACCTGACCAAACCGCCGGACGGGAATGACCTGCATTGCGGCGTTTTTAACTGCCTCAGGGAGCACATTGGTCATTTCAGTCATAATAAAGCCCGGTGCGATGCAATTAGCAGTAACATTCTTCTTGCCGACTTCCCTTGCAACGGACTTGGTCATACCGATAAGCCCGGCCTTGCTGGCCGCATAATTGCTCGATCCGGCCTGTCCCATAATACCCGCAACTGAGCTTAAGTTTATAATACGCCCGAATTTATTTCTGACCATTGACCTGACGGCAACGGTCGTCGCAATAAAGGCGGCACGAAGATTGACGTTGACGACACGATCAAAATCATCCTCTTTCATTTGCATCATCAGCTTATCCCGGGTTATGCCGGCGTTATTCACCAGAATCCCGATCCCATTATATTCGGAAGCCAAAGAATCTAACGTTTCAGTGAGTTTATTCGTATCGGTTATGTCCACACACCTGGTAATCACTGAAAAACCGGCCTTGTTAATCACATCCTCAAGCTCGATGAGCTGTTCGGCATTAATATCCAGTCCGGCAACAATTCGGTCCTGCTTTAGCAGTTCAAGGACAATCGCCCGGCCGATACCCCTGGCGGCCCCAGTTACAATAGCCAGCCTTTTTTCCGACATTCCTGGTTATCTCCGAAATAATTAATTAGACAAAACAGCAAACCGCGAGTATGGTTTTACGCGACGGTTTGTTACAATAAATCCTTTATAGCCTTCAAATTACTCACGTTGACGACGTTTATTTTTCTGTTGATTCTTTTCATAAGTCCCGTTAAAACCCTGCCCGGCCCGATCTCATAGAAGCTTTCAACTCCATCGTCCAGAAGCCGCTCCATACATTTTTGCCATAGAATTGGACAAGTCAACTGCTTAACCAGACCTTCTTTGATTTTTTCACTTGAAGGGTAATATTCAGCGTTGATATTGGCAATTATACGTGTTTGCGACGGCTCTGTAATTTCGGTATCAGCCAACGCTTTTGCAAGCGCATTTGCAGCACTGGACATCATGGTAGTATGGAACGCCCCGGCAACCTCCAGGCGTACGGCTTTGATGGCTCCGGCCTTCAGGGCCAGATCTTTCGCTCGCCGGCAGGCCTTTTTGTCGCCGCTAATTACGATTTGTCCGGGACAGTTGAAGTTGACAGGCACCAGGAGATCACCCTGGCCGGCCTCCTCACAGAGCCAGCGGGCGGTCTCTTCGTCCAGTCCTATAATACTCACCATCTCACCTTCGTTTGCATCTGCGGCAGCCTGCATGGCCTGTCCGCGCTTTTGTACCAGCTTCAGACCGTCCTCGAAACTCACCACTCCTGCGGCGTACAGGGCAGTATATTCACCCATACTAAGACCCGCCGTAACATCCGGTCTTATGCTATTTGTGGACGGTTCGGTCCTGAGGACTTCTAAAATCGCTGCCGAGGTTGTGAAAATGGCCGGCTGTGAAATTGTTGTGCTGTCCAATTGCTCTGCAGGACCTTCAAAGCATATTGCGCTTAAATCGAATCCTACTATATCATTTGCTTTGTTAAAAATCGCCTCTGCTACAGGGAACGAATGAGCGATTTCCACGCCCATTCCCACATCCTGGGCTCCCTGTCCGGGAAATAAAAAAGCAGTCTTCATAGTCCTTTCTCTCGCATTTCGCTTGTGACTCTATAGATTATTCTCGGGGCAGTCAAAACTCAATCAAATTTGCTCCCCACGTCAATCCTGCACCAAAAGCAACTAATAGAACAATATCACCTCGTTTGATTTTTCCCTTCCTTACACATTCATCAAAGGCAATTGGCACTGAAGCCGCGGAGGTGTTACCATATTCGTTGATGTTTATAAACACTTTTTCGTCAGGCAGATTTAACCGCTTTGCCGAAGACTCAATGATTCTTGCATTCATTTGATGTGAAACGAGCATAGCGATGTCATCAATATTTATATTACAGGCCTGCAAACAATCATTCACAGTTTCGACTATTCGCCGGATCGCCTGCTGATAGACTTCCCGGCCCTTGATTTGCATATAGACTTTCTTGGGATCATCAAGCTTCTTGTTCACGGGATAGCGGGAACCATACGCCTGGCAGTTCAAGGCTTCCCAGCAATCACCGTCCGAATGCATGGTACTGTACAAAATTCCCTTTCGCCCGTCTTCACTTCTTTCGAGCACCATAGCACCGGCTCCGTCCCCGAAAAGGATACAGCTTGATCTGTCGGTCCAGTCGGTAATTTTAGTCAGCGTTTCAGCCCCGATGACAAGCGTGTTTTTGATTCGGCCGCTTTGTATAAATTGCTGCGCGATAGACAGGCCGTACAAGAAACCGCTGCAGGCGGCAGACAAATCGAATACCCATGCTTTCTTTGCATGTAGAGCCCGCTGAACAAATGACGCTGTCGAGGGAAAAACCATTTCCGGCGTTATAGTCGCCACAATAATAAGTTCCAAATCTTTAGGATTAAGGTTTGCCGTCGCCAACGCCTTCTTGGCCGCTTCCGTCGCCAGCATGGCAGTGCTCTCATTCTCTGAAGCGATATGCCGAACTTTGATGCCGGTCCTTGACGTAATCCATTCATCCGATGTATCCACCATCCGGGCAAGCTCATCGTTCGTCAATAGTTTCGACGGCGCAAACGAGCCATAACCGGCAATGACGGCACGAAATTCAGGTGGGCGACCGTTCGTTAAGCTATTCATCCGTGGTCCTTACGTTAGTTCCCGAAAGGTACTCAATAATCATGTCGTTTATTTTTTTAGTATAGAACCTTTTAGAAGCTAAAATCGCATTCTTTATCGTTCTGCTCTGACTTGAGCCGTGACAGATTACCGCCGTTCCATTGACTCCCAGCAGCAGCGCACCGCCGTACTCGTTATAATCATATTTCGTATAAATTCTTTTCATCACCGGCTTAAACTTCATAGCGAGCCGAATCTTCTCCTCCATCAGCTCTTGTTTTATTGCCCTGAATAGGCCATCAACAAGACCTTCGGCCAGTTTTAGAATCACATTGCCGACGAAACCTTCGACGACTACAACCTCACAGGCGCCTTTGAAAATGTCCCTTCCCTCGATATTTCCGACAAAGTTCATTCTCGGATCGGATTTCATCAATGCGCGTGTTTTTTTGACCAGCTCGTTACCCTTTGCGTCCTCGGAGCCGATACTCATAAGGCCGACTCTCGGGTTTTCAATCCCAAGCAGGTGTTTTGAATACACGCTTGCCATGACTCCATATTGATAAAGATGTATCGGTTTGCAGGCAATATTGGCGCCCACGTCACATATGGTTACCGGCCCCCCGGGCGTCGGAAATACTACTGCTATGCCGGGGCGATTTACGCCCGGCAGGTTTCTCATTCTCATCTGGAACGCCGCGACACAGGCACCCGTATTACCAGCCGAAATAACTGCATCAGCCTGATCTCTTTTAGCCAATTTGGCAATCGTGGCGATGGAACTCTTGGGCTTCCTGCGAAGAGACTCTATAGGCACATCGTCCATGGCGATTATATCAGGAGCGTGCACAACACTTATATTGCCTCTTCGGGATAGTTTAGATGGTAATCGTGCCTCGATTTCATTTTCAGGACCGACAAGAATCAGCTCGTCGTCTTCGGCAAGAAATTCAATCGATTCGAGCACGCCGGCGATAATCTCATCAGGTGCATTATCGCCCCCCATTGCATCGATCGCTATTCGCATATTTGAGCAGCCCTTATTAAGACTCCTTGCCAAGTTTCAACGTGATTTTCGGATTGACGTAACCACAATTATCGCACGCTGCGTGAGGCAGCTTGGCCTGGTCACACTTTTTACAGATCGTATAGTTCACAGCCCTCAGACTATGATGACTCCGACGAGTCCGGGTTCTGCTCTTACTGGTCTTTTTTACCGGTAACATTCCTGACTACTCCAATATAAACGTCATATATCCACTTAAAGTGAAACTAAATGTCAATAGGTTAACTTCCTAAAACCATATTAAAAACTGCTTAAATAGTTTAACACTGCTGATTTGTCAAGTGAAATTTGTTTTTTATGCTTTAGTTCGGGGAATATTATTAAAACAGGCAACTGATTTTTCCGAATCCGGATTCACAATCTACCTATCCGAAATCAGAACAGCAACCTTATTGGACTATTTGCCTGCCTCAACGAGCTTATTGAAATGGTGTGGTTATTCAAGGTATCCAAGGTTGGACACAGCAGTGTTTTGATGTGTCTTGTATAGCCAAAGGTCAGGTCCGGACTGATCCGGATCGCTCGACCGAATTGCTAATGGACTTACGGATAGTACTGCAGTACAGCGGACGTATCGGCCAAGCACTGTGCTGAAAGCAGCGAGCAGGAAACGATTTAGGCCGCTCCCTCGAAATTCGATAATGCCTGATCCCATACTTCGCAGCGTCTTTGAATAGCCACGATGAAGGCGAAGGCAATACCATCATTAGGAGCTTGCAAATCCCGTTAATAACTTTTAAAAGTCGATATCGTATTCCTGAAGCTGCCTGAATAGCTTGGCGTTGTTCATCAGTCAATTTGGTTTTATCAAGCCTTTACAGTGGGCGTGAAATAAAATATATTCTTGCTGGAATAGGTAATACTCCTTAGAAGAGTCTATATAAGCTTAATCTTCAATACGTTAAAAAGGCGCCGCATGAATCAGGAAGAGCAAGTTTTAGTGATAGAAAGGAAAGTGGTCGAGCGGGTCGGCACGTTTAATGGACTCATGTTCGACGTAGATCGTTATCTTTGCGAAATATTCGTCCAGGGCGTTCCCTTTTTTATTAACAGGTCGCAGGCAGAAAAGGATCCCGGCTATAAACAGCTTATTCCTTATGTAATAATGGGCTATGACGGCAAATATCTGAGCTACGTCAGGGGAAAACGTGCCGGAGAAACACGCCTGGTCGGACAAAGATCAATTGGCATTGGCGGTCATATCAACCCATCCGATGATATGCCGCTGTTTAATACGAATTTTTATGAAACCTATCTCGCCGCCGTCGAGCGCGAGGTGGCCGAGGAAGTCTCCGTAGAAGCAAGCCACACTAATCACATCGTTGCCCTTCTTAACGATGAGTCCAATGAGGTTGGAAGCGTGCATCTTGGCATAGTTCACTATTGGGCACTGGATGCCCCGATTGTTAACAAGCGGGAGCAGATGATAACACAAATGGCCTTTATGACTCCTGCCGAGCTGCAAGGTGTTCAAGATACTTTGGAAACATGGTCGAGATTATGCGTGAACCATCTGGCTAAATTTTCTTATTGAAATACAAATCGAAATATTGTAGAAAATAGATAATCTTTTAAGCGGTATTTACTTGTTCTTTGAAATCATGGTGATATAATTGTAATTTAACGGAAGTATTGAGAAGTTGAACGGATTCCACTATGACACGGAACCGAGGCAAAAAGGCGCTTTATGAGGTTATGAGTAAGGCTCGCGTTGAACCGGAGCGTGGCCAAATCGTCAAGCAATTACAGCCTGCAAAGCCCGTTAATAACGCTCCTGTAGCCAGCCAGAAGCCCACAGGACGCCTGACGACGGAGCCTGCCGGCGCTGCGAAAGCCACGGCAAAATGGTGGAGAAAACCGAGAATCGTCCAGCTTAATGCCGGCAGAATCGAATTCTCAATGCCGTACCAGATGGCGGTTGTATTGCTTCTGGTCTTTATTTTTTTAATTTTGGCCTCATACAGGCTCGGCAAGTCTTCCCATCCGTCTGAAAGCCGGCAAGTAGAACAGCCGGAAACTGTAATGCAGCGAATGGATGATAAAAGGCCGATAGAGCGGGCGATGAGCGATGTCTCGCCGCCTACCGCTGGGCCCGAAGACGTGACGGCTAAAACAGAAGCTGCCGAGCCTGTTAAGCCGACGGGCAATAATGTGATTGTTCTGGTCGAATTTAATAGGCTGGCGGATCTGAGTCCGGTGCAGGCGCATTTTGCCGAGCATGGGATTGAGCTTGAAATTATGCCCGAAGCAGGCCGGTACTTTTTGCAGACAAAACAACGATACGATAATCCGGCAACGCCCGGAACGGACGGATATAAAGCGAAACAGAGAATTGCCGAGGTCGGAAAGGAATATAAGGCACCGGCGGGTTACGAATCTTTTGCGCCGCATTATTTTTCGGATGCGTACGGCCGAAAGGTTAAGTAGTTTTAGGAGAAGCATTGAATGTCGATTGATCGTTCATTGAAAATCAAAGGTGCACTGACAAGGCACAGAAATGTTTTGACGCGGGCCGAACGTATCGAAAAACTCAAGGAAGAAGAGCGATGGACGGAGAATGATTCTTTATTCGGTCTGCCGAAAGTTGCGCATCGTAAGAGCCATGCCGGCCGGAAGGGAGCAGAGACTCCAGCCAAAGAGGCTGCCGCCGCTGAGGTGATAGCCGAGGCTCCAAAACCCGAAGAAAGCTAAAAAGCGAAGCATATATAGCGTATTGCCGATGATAGATGATAGTGGGGTTGTTGAAAAAGTCCTCATTTTTCGATTCGATGAATCACCGGTGGAAAACGGTGCGTAATTGTTCCTTCTTAAAAATGCCGCGTTCGAATCAAAACGTGCAATCGAGGCTGTTGACGGAAAAAAGACTGCTTTGGCTATTTCTCATTCCGGCATTATTCAGCAGCCCGTTATCAGCCGCTGACCATCTTCAGTGGGGCCAAAAGTATTCGAGAAATATGGTCTCGACCGAAACCGGTCTGCCGGACAGTTTCGACCCGGCTACCGGCAGGAATATTAAGTGGGTGGTTCCGCTCGGAACGGAAAGCTACGCCACGCCGGTCGTAGCCCGCGGCAGAGTGCTGATAGGCACAAACAACGAGCGCCCCCGAGATCCCCGGCACAAGGGAGATCGCGGCGTTCTTTTATGCCTCGACGAAAAAGACGGCAGTCTCTGCTGGCAACTCGTCATTCCAAAGCAAACACCAATGCTCTATCGGGACTGGCCGAATTCGGGCATTTGTTCACCAGCAACGGTTGAAGGCGACCGCGTTTATATCGTAACCAACCGCGGCGAGGTTGTATGTCTTGACCTCGATGGTCAGGCCAATGGCAACGACGGGCCGTTCCAGGATGAAGGCCGCCTCATGGCACCGCAGGACGCCGGGCCTATGGATGTGGCGCAGACCGATGCCGACATTATCTGGCTGTTCGATATGCAGGACAAGCTCGGGGTCCACCAGCACGACGCCGCCCACAGTTCGATTCTTCTGCACGGCGACTTTTTGTACATAAATTCAAGCAACGGTCTGAACGACAAGCATGAAACGATTCCCGCTCCCGATGCGCCGAGCCTGGTTGTGCTCGACAAGACGACGGGGCGGCTCGTGGCCATGGATGATGAAAAAATCGGGCCCAGGATATTCCACTCAACGTGGTCGTCGCCAGCGCTGGGCGAGGTCAACGGACGAACGCTGGTATTTTTCTGCGGCGGCGATGGAGTATGCTACGCGTTCGATGCTGTTAAGGGTAATCCGGCCAACGAGGCGGTCCAGAAGCTAAACCGAGTCTGGCGGTTTGACTGTGATCCTGAGGCGCCGAAAGAAGACGTGCACCAGTATATTCGAAACCGCAATGTCAGTCCGAGCAACGTCAAAAGCACGCCGGTCTTTCATAACGGCCGCGTTTATGTCACTTATGGAGGGGATATCTGGTGGGGCAAGAACCAGGCGTGGCTCAAATGCTTCGACGCGCGCGGCTCCGGAGATATAACTCACTCGGGCCAAATCTGGACGTACCCGGTAGTGGAACACTGCTGCTCGACGCCGTCGGTGTACGAAGGTCTGGTCTTTGTTGCCGACTGCTCCGGAATGGTCCACTGCGTGGACGCCGAGACCGGCAAGCCCTGCTGGACCCATCAAACGAAGGGGGACATCTGGGCCTCGACGCTTGTGGCCGACGGCAAGGTCTATGTCGGTACGCGACGGCACGATTTTTACGTGCTGGCCGCAGGCAGGGAAAAAAAGCTCATCAGCTCGACCGAACTGGACAGCCCGATGTGCAGTTCGCCGGTCGCCGCCAACGGCGTCCTTTATATTACAGCACTGAAGAAACTCTACGCAGTCAAAAAGTCCGCAGAATAAACAATATAAATCTGAGGAGACGATTATGAAACGTTTCGTTCTCCTGTTTTCGCCGCCGGTTTTTTCTGACACTCTTTTGTAAATCACCGGCCTTTGCGGCAGACAGCCTTTTCGAGAAGGAGTAATAATTATGAAAAAAAATAGTAATCACAAATCACGAGCAACTTCGGCTCAGGGCAGGCGAATTGATCGACGCGCGTTTATCAAGAGGGCAGGTTACGCCGGGGCGGGCTTGGCTCTGGCTCTCATGCAGCAGCCGCTCCGCGCCGGGACGGATGAAGAACTGCCGAAACACGTTCTTGGGCGAACGAAAGAGAAGGTCACCATTCTCGGGCTCGGCACGGCGCCCGTGGGCG
>Ga0172363_10005077_pt1 | contig 10616 bp, 13 predicted proteins | sample LakKivs2_kivu2a2_FD_114541 | JGI IMG/M metagenome (GOLD analysis project Ga0172363, IMG submission 114541) | Sediment microbial communities from Lake Kivu, Rwanda - Sediment s2_kivu2a2 | ecosystem: Environmental > Aquatic > Freshwater > Lake > Sediment | place: Rwanda: Western Province, Lake... | reverse complement strand
TCAGAATATGTCACCGTCTCAGGCGATGCTTGCCGGCAAGAGGACTTTGATGATCGGCCGGACTTCGTCTTTTGTAGGACATTTTGACGGTCGGCTCGGCCCGAACGTCCGATGCTGTCCCTATTACAAGCTCGTTCCGATATCAAATGGATGCCCATACTTTTGCACATATTGCTATCTGGCGTTTGTCTATCGTAATTATTCTCCGTTTATCAAAATCAACGTCAATTACGACACAATGTTCAAACAGATCCGCAAGGCCCTGGCCGGTGCCGTCAGCAGAGTCAGCTTCAACATGGGTGAAATGCTTGACAGCCTTGCGCTCGACCACATTACGAATCTCACAATAATGCTGGTCCCGTTTTTTGCCGCTTTGTCACGCGGCTATCTGATGCTGCTTACCAAGAGCAGCAATATCGACAATCTTCTCGCTGTCGAGCCTAATGACCATACAGTTGTGTCCTGGAGCCTGAATAGCCGGCAGATAATCGAGCAGCATGAGCCTGGCACAGCCGACCTTTCCGAGCGTATCGAGGCTGCCGGGAAATGCCAGCAGCACGGTTATCGAATACGGTTTCGCATCGATCCGGGTATTCTATATCCGGATTGGCGGGCGGATTATGCCGACTTGATTGAGAAAACGTTAACCATCGTAAAGCCTGAAAATATTACACTCGGCATGTTACGGCTGCTGCCCGGCCATTTTTGCCTTGCCGCCGGTGCTTATGGTGATCGTGCTCGAAAGCTCCTGGATCATAATTTTGTAAGAGGAGCCTCAGACCACAAGCTCCGTTATCCTCCGAAACAACGTATCGAATTCTATACTCATTTGATTGATACCATTCGCAGCTTCAATAAGAACGTATCCATCAGCCTGTGCCGGGAAACACCCGAAATCTGGAGCATCTTCAAAGACCGCTGCAAAGCAGGAAAATGCAACTGCGTGAACTGGTAGTGTCTGATTATCAAAATGTCTCCTTACCTTGCTCGGCACGTTTTTCGATGGTCTGCAGGCGGTATTCGTGTGAGATGCTTTTGGTCCAGAGCGATTCGAGTTTTTGCTCGATGCTGTTTTGCGATTGCAGCAGCATGCTCACGTCCCGCTGCAATAGGTCAAGCTGCCGTTGCAGATTGAGCCAGCTTCCGACGATAAGTGAGGCCAGCAGCACGAGCTGAACAATCACTGAAAGATTAATCTGCCGATTCAGCCGCCAGCGTTTGGTATTTCCAGGTGTCATGATTTACCTCGGTCTCGGTAGCATGTTCCTTCAGGTAACGGTTACGGTTTTACATGGAACACGTTTTTGCCGCCTACTCTGGCCATCACGGCGTATGTCCCTGCCGTCAATGTTCCAGTCTGTGTGAACGATTCGGCCAGGTTTACCGCCTGCATCTGCTGGCCTATCTCAGTCGGCGCCGAGCCGGCGTCATTAATCACAACGGCTACGACGTTATAAATATTGTAGGACGAATTGCTTTTGACCTTGATGGCCCATGCCGCCGCTCGTGCTCCGGGTGAAGTGACAACGGCGGTCTCGTCCGTTCCCTGCGAGCCCGTCCGGCACAGACGATCCAGCAGTTGCTGACGATTGACAATGTTTGCCGCGTTGCTCATATATCAGCTCCTTTGTCGAACGATTTTCAAGTTCGTGCACTGCTTTTTAAAATCCATCTGCACTCTTACAATCCGTCTTATGCTGCGGTTATCGCTCCGGCAGGCCAAAAGGTCCCGGCTATCGGGACCTGTGCTTACGATGTCGCCGAGCTGATAATCGAACATAAGACTTGGCGTCCGGATATCAAAGGTCTCGATAATCTCATCTGACGCTGCCGCCGTACGACGGATGAATTCTAGCAAGGCCGCCGAATCATCAATCTCATCCGGCGTCCCAAACGACTGGCTGGATTCTTCCGTGAAGATGCTCTGGTCCGAGATTTTGCGATACTTGAACTGCCGTGGCAATGTTATAACGTGCTCGACGACCGGGGCGGTTGAATTGACCGGGCCGTTGACGGCCTCGGCGGTCAGCCGCTCATCGCTGACAACGGAAGCGGTAATCCTGAATCTCAGAGAGCCTTGCAATGCCGCAGTCCAGGTGTCCATGTCGAGCTGGTCGCTGCTGAGCCACACGCCGCATTCGTCAAGCAGGATATTGAAGGCATGAAGGTACTGCCACCAGTTCTGCCCGCTGTTGTACGAGACCTGCAGGTAATAGCCGAGCGAGCGTCCCTGAACGTCTGTGGTCAGCGCCGGCCGGAAGCGTCTGCGTCTGTGAATGAAATTGCTGCTCTGGAAAATCTGCGAGAAGTCAAACGCATCTCCCTGGTTGTACGGAGGACCGCTGTATTGGCCGGCCTCATTCAGGCACCATTTGCGATAGACGTCTTTGAGTTGGCAGAAATTAGAATTCGTCGATGGCGAGAAACTGTCGTAGTTGTTCTGTTCAAGAGAAGGGTCCCATGCCTTGATAAGCTCGAAGGTTGCTTCGTAGATTTTGAACTCGCCCTGACCGATATATTTGTGCGTGACCGGCCAGAACTTTTTCCTGCTGTGCATTTCTGCGATATTGGTATTCGAGATGCTGAGTTGTTGTCCGGCCGGCTGGCAATCCAGCTCGACAACTCTGCCCGTGCCGGTTCTGTAGAACACAATCGCCTGGCCTGGGCCATTTTCCGCCAGCCGAGGGACGAACTTGAACTTCAGTCCGATCCGCTGGCAGCAGCGTTGCAGAGCCTCGGCAAGATTAAGCCCCGTGACGTCGAGGTCGCGAATGATTTGATTTTCCGTCAGGGCCTGCAGACGGCTGAAGCTCGGTGTTTTAAGCTGCCCCGCCTGCACGTATTCGCAGAGCAGATAATCAATCACTTCGGCATAGGTCCAGAGCCTGCCCTGTATAGATTCGCCGCAAAAAACTGTATAACATTTGCCGTCAAGATCGATCGCTATCTGGCTGGCGTTGCCTTTGCCGTCGGGATTGAAGATTGTGTCAAGGCCGGCAAGGAATATGCTGGAGCCATCTTCTTTCGCGAGTCGCTGGCCATAGACCGAGAGCCGCTTTAGATTTACGCTGAAGTCCCTGGAGACAATTTCGACCTTTTCTCCGCCGGCTGTTCGTTGTATCTCGATGCTTTCTATCTGCCCGCTGAAGACCGGCAGGCCGAAGATTGCTGAGCCGCACAGTTTGGCATTATAATATTGCCGGATGCAGATGGTTTTTCCTGCTGCAAGTTCATTTGCAACGTCTTCGGCGGCTTTTATATCGGGCTCGGTGTTTGCCGCCGGATTGTAGGCTAATTTTACGCAGCCGAACTCCGGCCAGCCGCTGCGGACAATCTCAATCACTTCGAGATTCGGACACAACGTGCCGTCAATCAGGACTGAGGCGTAAGCCGCTGGAAGTGACAACTGCATTTGCTCTGATTGGAAATAGTCGATTGTGTTGGGCATAGATCATCTCTCGTTTGTGGATCAATTTTAACAGGTTTTTACCTGTAGAATATTGATTGCGTCAGGTCCTTTGTCGTCAAGTTCGATGGTCAGGCAAGCAGAAGCACCGTTCTCGTTGCCATCGGCGTCTTCTGCTATGATAGCGAACAGGTATCTGCCAGTTTCAAGGGAGTCGCTTTCGTAGCTGTAAAACTTCCGGCCCTGGTAACTAATCACAGATAGAGGATTTTCATAGTCTATTTGTCCTGTTTGGTTGTCGTAGTAAATATTAAAGCACGCCGGCTGTGACTTTTGTTCGAGCGGGCAATAGAACCATATCAGCCGGGCCTTGTCAGCGCTTACTTGCTCGGCTCTGACATCGGAAATCTTATTCGGCTGGGGCTTATCAAGCTCTCCATCGGCATCGAGTGAAACCTTCGCCGAGGCGGCCAATGTGTGTTCCTGATAGCCGCAGTGATTGTACCGGCGGACTATGTAAAAATATACAGAGCTGTTTTCGTGCGGCAGATAATCGGGTGGTGAAATCTCGCAGGCGTCTATCTGGGCCACTGTCAGTACTGTATTAAAATCTATTTGTTCTATACCTGGCCCGCGATAGAGAACCGAGCAGCCTGAAATGCGAGCCCAGAACCAGCCAAGACTCAAGGCTGTCCCCAGCTTAAAAGCGTTGGAGGTCATTCCGTTGAAAAGGGCGTCTCTGAGCCAATTCAGTTCGATCGGTGGTAAGTTGCACATCGAAGTCAAAGCTGCGAATCCGGCTGACGCTGCACCAGCAGAGCCGGCAAGGGAAACTGCCGACGTGGTGACGGTGATTAACGCCGGGCTGATCGGCCTTGTAAACATTGCAAAAGGCTCGTGATATAAGCATCTTATTTCATCAGCACTCAAGACCCGATTATAGACAAAGACATACTCTATTCTGCCGTTCCAGCAGTAGTAATAATTGCCGTCCTCATACGTTCCGCCGATTCCCACACGTTGTGAATCATTGACAAAGCTCAGGTTGCCGGAGCTTGAAGATTCGCTGGCTTCCTGTACACCGTTGACGTAGAGCCTGCCGTGGCCTGCACGCCAGACGCCTGCAACATGAACGAATTCGCTACCGTCTATTTGATGTGTCGATGTTGAGTTAATGACGCAATCTGTGCCATCGGTGTAAACCCCCCATTTGAACTTTCCGCTGCTATAGGATGAAAGTCTGCATGGTCTTGAGAAACTGCTGCGGGCAAATATGGTGTTGACCTGATTGGCACTTTGATTCACTAATGCAACGATACTAATTTCGTTGGAGATGTCCCACCCGAATTTGTCTGTTCCGCAGTCGATGCATCGCTCGGAGCCGAATTCGATGGCCGAGCCGTTTTTGCCTGGTTTCCATGCCGGAGCAGATGCGTTGTAGCTAAAGATACCGTTGTTTCGGCGGGGTCCGTAATCGGCGACAAATTCACCGGTCGCTTCATTCATCAGCCAGCATCCGGTTAGTCCACTGGCAAGTGGATGGCACCGGTCGATTTGTAACGCTCTGGTTGGTTTAAGCAGTGGCATCTAATGTCATCCCGTAAAACTTGTAGGTAAAGTTGTATTTGTCGTTATAAGCGATCTTTGTGTTTTGCCAGTCCGTTCGGATCGAGTCGGCTATCTCCGCGTGCGTCTGACCGGCGAGCATAACGATGCTTCGTGATATTTCAACCAGCGAGCCGGCAGCCAGAGCATCAATATCGGCCTGCTGAAGTTGTGCCGCGATTGTGCTATCCGGCGTCGGTACGATTCCCGCGACCGGTGTGTCGATTGGTATGTGATAGAACAGCTCGACCTTGCCTTTGCCGGATTCGGTCCTGCTGATCTTTCCTATGTGTATGTTGGCCATGTTTGTCTCCTTATGTTGACTGATAGTTCCAGCACTGAACGTAGGCTCTGACATTATGACTGTTGGTCGAGCCGGTCTGCCGGACGCCGATCCTGAAATGAGCCAGGTCTCGAACAATGAAGCTCAACTGTTGAGGATCGACGCTTTTGTCGCCCTGCATTTCCCAGATCGGTGTATCGTCGTAATTTGAGCCGTCCAGCGATCCGTACAATTTGATCTTGACCTCATCAGTCGGTGTCGCGTCGTAATCAATCTCCACGATGACGTGAGCACCTTCGTAGCCGTTTGTTTCCATATCGATGTCGGACGAATATAACTCGGTCGTGCCGGATAGCGTGACGTAAGCGTCGCCGGTGCCGATGATTTGAGACTGCGAGGCCCAGTTTCTTTTTATCGTTGCCATTCTAAACTCCTGCAATTAGCACTTGTTAATCTAAACTTATCTGAAGGTCACCTGCTGCAAACCCTGCTGTATCCGATTCGCCGATTGATTTGGGCTGATTCAATGCACCATGAGCCAGCATGTTGCCTGCCGTTGCCGCGTCGAACAGGGCAAAGTGGGTTATTGTTCCCCAGTTCCCGGTCGCCTGGGCGAAAATAATATCACTGGCATTGTCAAGCGAACCATTCGATGCGACGTTCCAGTCTAAAGCGGATGTCTGTATGCGAGCGTATCCGTTGCCGCTCGGTTCGGCTAATCCCGAGCCGGTGTCGGTTGGGTCTGCGGTCGACAGTCCCACATAGATTGTCGGCGGCGTATAGCTGCCTTTTCCGAAGATGTGGTCCAGTATCTTGTTTTCCCAATAATCTGAAAAACCGCCCATGTCATGTCTCCTCGATTGTTAAGTCTAACCTGGCGTTCTGGTAATCGTTGCGGCAGCATCTGTCGGCGTAATTGTCAGCAGCATTGTCTGCCCATCGTCATCGTAATATTTGATTTGGCCGCTGGGTTTGTCCTGCACTGCTTTGTTGGCCAGCAGCTTGTCAGTTGTTACTACGCCTGAGCCCGACCATACGATTTCTTCACCGGCTATGAACGTGTCACCGTCGGCGGGATTTGCTCCCGCCTGCAGAAAAACCTGGATCGAATATCTGCCGGCGGGGATGCTCGTATCAAAGCTGCCGACGTATCGGCTGCCGCTTTTGTCCGTCAGGCTGATGTCATAATCATCCGCTGTCCGTCCGCCCGTTCCCCAAGCCTCAAATATCTGTCCTGCGACATACCAAGCATCACCTGCAGCATTGCGAACAACGGCGTACAGAGTGTTGCCTGATGCGTAGTTTACATATATTTCGTTTGCCATATCTGACTCCTCTACTGTTGATGCTTTTTATGTTTCCTCGCTCCAGGTTCCGTTCTTGGCGATTGTGTCCCAGTTGCCGGCCGCATCGGCTATGACGGTTAATGATACCCCAATTGTGCTGGCTGATTTGTATTTGTCTGCCGTCTGGCCGGAGTCGTCACGAATTGCCGCCGTGCCCGGATCAATGCGTAACTGCTGGGCCGCCTGCACGGCGAAACTGAACACCGTTCCTGGAGGTGCCGAAGCTGGTAGGGTCAGGGTTACTGTTGCAGAAGCACCAAGGTTTGTATGCACGCTGCCCGATTCGGTAGCCGTCAGCGTGTCGTCGGCGGTATGGGTCTCGATGGTCTTCTTTATCCCCCCGGCTTCGTACGGCAGAGAAATGTTGTGCCCGCTACGGCAGTCGGTTATCGAGTCTATGTCACCGCCCGATGTACAAACCTGTGCCAGTCGGATGTGCGGCGTGACTGCCATATCGGGAAAGCCGCTGTATTCGTTGGTGATAAGTGTGCCGGACGAGTTCAGATAGATATAAATGTTCGCTTTATCGTCGGCCAGGGCATTGCCCGAAGAACCCGCGTAGCTGATTAACGTGGTGCCGAGCCAGAACTTGCCGGGCTTGACTCCCACGTCCAGACCTCCTTCGTCATAGACTCTCAAATCGTTCGCACGCCGTACCGCCAGCAGCAGCCGGTACAGCAGCTTTCTAAAGTGCAGATAATACGGCGCCGTCCCGGTCGGGATGTATTCGACGCCGGTCTCGCTGTCGGACTGCATATTGAGCAGCTCATTGTCTGATGGATAAGCTTCAGCCATAATATTCCCCTTTTCTGTTGATATTTACCATTTGAAAGTCACGCGTTATTCTCGATTTTAAGTACCAATCGATTCGTTTGTTTGTCGAACGAAGAAACACTCAATCCTTCAGCAGGTCTCGCCGCCGATGTCACTGTTATCGGCCCGGTTTCGCTTACTGTGCTTTGTTTGCCCGATGCATCCCTGACCTTTACACCGAATTTGTATGTGCCGCTCGGCAGTATCGGGCTTGTCCAGTCGATTGTGTCTGCGTCGAGGCCAAACTGACCATAGCCGAAGCTGCCCTTGCCGAAGCCGACCGCTGCGGCCGAATCCCACCCGAAATCGCTCAGGCCGAATCGGCTCATTGCGAATCCGGCTTTGTCCTGCTGTGCCGGCCAGATTCGAATTGATGTGCCGGTGATTGGATTTTCGTAATCGATTTGACCTGTGCTGTTGTCGAAGTATATATCAGCAACAGCATCCATCGGTAAATTCTGGCTCCGTAACAGCGTGATTGTGACGCGTCCGCTGTCAACCGATGTCTGGTCAAGCTCGCTGCTGAAATCCATATCTGCGTATTCCGGCTCGACGGCGAAGACTTCGATCCGTACAGGGCACTCCGGCGACGTTGGGACAGGGATGAGCAATTGTCTTTGTTCGTTGTCGAGAGTTGCCCCTGCGTATCGGCCGTTGACATATACCTGGTGAAACTTGTCGCTCCAGGTTGATCTCCATTTGACCAATGCGACGCGAGTCTCTTTAACGAACCGACCATTCCTTCGAATGCCTGAAGGCAGGTCAAATGCTCTGACTGAGTCTATGCCGTCGCTGTAAAGTGACATTTCTTCTGTGTCCTTGTTAAACTGCCTGTTAAATCAATTGCGTGTAAACGATTTCGTAATCGACCATAATGCCGGCTCCGTCGGCGTGTTCCGTACCGGTCTTGAATGAATCCATGCGAAGGTTTGGGAATTCACGGCCGCTGCTAATTGTTAGCGTGTGTGTATCGCCGTCCATAAACGCTGCTATCCTGTTGATTCTCTCGTTCAGTTGCGTCCGACTTCCAGCCCGCAGTGTGCCTGTCTGGCTAATCTTTCTGCCGCGTAGTCCGAGATCGATGCTTAGCATGCCATCCAGTCCGGGTATAGTCCGTTCGATCGAATCTCTGCCGAAACTATCGGCGTTAATCTCCAACGCCTGCTCGTCAAACAACATTTGTGTATCTAATGTGACTTTCATCTGTCTTCTCTTTGTAAATTAATCCCGCACCAATCTTCCGGCTGCTCCGATCTTGGTGACATCGGTGATTCCGTCTGCGCCGATGCCGATACTGAGCCTGCACCGACCCCTTGCAATGGCAGAGAGCTTCTGATAATAAAGGCTCTTTTTCCAGTAGCTCTGGTCTTTGGTTTTGCCGGCCAGCATCGCATACACTACGGATATCACTGCTAAAACAGATGCCAGCCTTAACACGGTCGTATCCAGAATATCATTGACGTCGATGTCACTTGCCGGATTGCCGGGTTTGATGCCGAAATATTCCGTCAGTTGAAAACCGGCTTCAGCGGCCTGTGGTCCGAACGTGCTGATTCGATATGAAATGTTCATTGCCACCGGCGGCGGCACGGCTTCCTGGCTCGAATCGGCTCTTACTACCGATATGCTAAGCTGCGTCGATGAATCCACTGAGACAATCTCGTACGCTCCGTCCAATGAACCATCCGCCGATTGAAGGTATACAACACCGCCTGCCTGGACCTGTGCGGCGATGAAATCAGCTCCGCCTGCCGTCAATGTCGTGCCGTTAAGACTCGCTCCGGTTCCAGCCGCCAATACCTGCCACGGCAGGTGTAATTCGCCGAAAAGAATCGGCTCGTATTTCAAAATGTCGGCATCGTTTGAAAAGGTAACCATTTTCTTTCATCTCCTTGTGGGAATGGAATCCCGCAAATGACGCGGGATTCCCATCCTCGTATGACTCCCGATAAATCGGGTGAATGCTTAGCTGGTGCTCAGATTGCGGATCATGCCGTGCGCCGATTCGTTTTTGAGCTCCAGGGTATATTCACCGATGAGCTCGCCGCACTCATAATCGCCGCTGCTTGCCAGCGGTTTGAAGTGGAAGCTTCGACCGGCTAACGGCAACACGTTGATGCGCGATGAATCCAGCAATAGCACGGCATCCTGCGGCATCCATCGCGTAGTGATGATTTTGCAGACGCCGAAGTCACTTTCATAGATGCCGATCATGTCGGTAAAAATGGTATCGTTGGCTCCGTACGCCCGGCTGTCAGAACAAAACGCGTTGATCTTACGTTTTTGGAAGCCGCCGACGACGATAAGGTCCACGTTTCCGCTGCTGTTTTCCCAGATCTTTCTGAGCACGTAGTTAATCTTTGCCTCGTCGAGATCTGTGCCGCTCGGAAAACCGCTGTCACCTGTATGGAAGATATTCATGGAAAGGTGCTGGATAATACCCTTCATCGACCGTCTGACTGTCCCGCTGCCTTCGGGATTGCTTGAAGGCTGGCCGGCGTTGATGATGGTATTTTCCAGGTCGCGGACCAGCTCCCGCAGACGTGACTGCTTTTGATTGTCCATTTCATCCGCCAGGCCCAACTGGCTGGCTGCAAGGTCCGAGCCGCTGACTTCGACCGTAGCGGTGAATATCTGCGTGTAGTTTCCGCACCGGCTGCGGTTGGTGAACCTCGCGTTTGGTGTGTCGGCTCCTTCGAGGGCGGCGTTGCCGAGGATGTTGATAACCTGATTATCGGCAAGGTCATCGGCGGTCGTGCCTGCGTAGCCTCGAACTACTGACAAAGTGTTGGTGCTGATGCTGGTCACCAGCATCAATTCCTCACTGCCTTCGATCTGTATCTGGTCGCCGATCCGGAACCGACTGCCGTTATCGACGACAAAGTCGGTATCGGCGGCGGGGTCGCTAAACGTACTGTCATTGATGGCGTCCTTATTGGGCAGAAGCTCATCTTCGAGCCATTCGTGATGCGTGCTGGTTGCCTCGCGCATCGGATCACCCAGGGCGTTTAGTAACGGCGTCTCATAAGGCGAGATTATTCCGACCAGGTCCGAGACGTCCTCCGCCAATTCCGGCAGTGTCGTACCTGCTGAATACGTTGCTTTTCCTGTAAATGCCATTTGTTAATCTCCTCTATTATTCAAATTTGCCAATTGTTTGTAC
>Ga0172363_10005076_pt1 | contig 10616 bp, 4 predicted proteins | sample LakKivs2_kivu2a2_FD_114541 | JGI IMG/M metagenome (GOLD analysis project Ga0172363, IMG submission 114541) | Sediment microbial communities from Lake Kivu, Rwanda - Sediment s2_kivu2a2 | ecosystem: Environmental > Aquatic > Freshwater > Lake > Sediment | place: Rwanda: Western Province, Lake... | reverse complement strand
GATTGCGTGGACGTTTTTTCAGAATCCGGTGGTTACGAATTGGCTTGAGAACAATTCAAGGAGGGTATGTGACAGACGAAGCGATCCCGTGTACGGGCAGATAGTGGATTATCTGGATGCCCTTGTCAAAAGGGATGGAGAAATTCTGTCTGCCTTTATTTCCAGCGAGCGGGTGAAGATGTATTGGGACAATGCCGAGAGAGCTGTAGCGGCGGATTATCGCGTGGACATGCGTCCCTGGTATATAAACGCTGTGAAGAAGGGGAAGCCCTCATTTGATGTGGATGTGGATGCCACAGACAAATACATTGCGGTCAATTACCGGTTTCCGATGTACAATGCGCATGGGAAGTTGTTGGGAGTTGGGGGTATTGATATTGTTCTGGAGAGATTTAAGAAGTTTATGTCTGAGTTGGACCATGTGTTTGAAACAGGGGAGTCTTTTTTGGTGGGTGGGGATGGCATGATTCTTTACCATCCGGACGAGAAGTTGGTTTTGAAGAAAAGGATTGATGAATTTGAGGACGATGGGAAAGAGTATAAGAATATGGGAATGATTTCAAAGAAGATAATCAGTGGACAGGAGGGGATAGATCCTGTTGTATTTTCAGGGGAGAGGCGATACTTCATGTATAAGCCCATTAAGAATTTGGGTTGGACTTTGGTGCTCAGTGTATCTGAGAGTGAAATCAATGCGCCGCTGAGAAGTTTGGCGCGGACGTCCTTTTTTATTATCATAGTCACATCCGTGTTTTTAGTTTTGGCTGTAATATTTATCACAGGTACAATAACGAAGCCGATTCATGGGCTGGTGGCCATGCTCAAGGACATTGCAGAAGGTGAAGGAGATTTGACCAAGCGGATGGAAATCAATGCAGAGAACGAAGTAGGTGAGATGGCCAAGTGGTTTAACCGTTTTGTGGATAAATTGCATGATATTGTTTTTCAGGTCAAGGTCAATATTAAAGAAGTTGCCGCAGCGGCAGATGAGATCAGTTCCACTTCGGCTCAAATGGCGTCCGGTGCGGAGGAACAAACCACACAAGCCACCCAGGTGGCGGCCAGTGTTCAGGAGATGACAACCGCAATCATTCAGAACTCTAAAAATGCCATTCAGAGTGCGAAGATCACAGAACAGGCAAAGGCGGAAGCGTGTGAAGGAGCCAAAGCAATGCAGGCAACCCAAGAGGAGATGGATGAGATTGTGGAATCAACGGCCAGGACAGGAAATATCATTCAGTCCCTGTCAGGGCGTGCTGGGCAGATTGGTGAAATTATACAGGCAATAGACGATATAGCGGATCAGACGAACCTGTTGGCGCTCAATGCAGCTATCGAAGCAGCCAGAGCCGGAGAACAGGGTCAAGGTTTTGCCGTGGTTGCGGATGAAGTACGAAAGCTGGCGGAGCGTACAACAACGGCCACCAAAGAGATTGTTGAAACGATTCATGCGATTCAAGAAGATACGAAAGAGGCCTCTTTATCCATGGCAGAGGCCTATGCCGTAGTCAATAAAGGCAAAATGGCCACGGTAAAGACGGAGACCGTACTAAACGAAATTATTGCTTCTGTGACGCAGGCGATGGACATTGTGGGTCAGATTGCTACTGCTTCTGAGCAGATGAGTTCTGGAGCCGAAGAGATTTCCAAGAATGTGGCTGCCATCAGTACGGTTACGACTCAGTCAACCAAAGGGGCAGAACAGATGGCTGTATCAGCAGAACGGTTGAATCAGCAGGCCGATGGATTGCTCAAAATTGCCAACCAGTTTACGCTAAGAGACGGTCGTTCAATTTCGGTTTTCAAAGCACAGCCCGAAAAGGACGTAAAAAAAGTAGACGTGGGTAAAAAAACGTTGGCGAATAAACGAGTGCAGCCCATGGTTTGATAATCCAATGATGGGTTTTTTATTTCTATGAGGATGACTCTTTTCAATCAAACTCGGTGGATTTGCAAAATTTCAGGAGATGTGCCATGTTGCAGAATTTAAAGATTCGAAACAGAATGTTCGTTCTTATTCTGGGAACCAATCTTATCATATTAATTTTGATATTTAGTGTTTATTTTGGGTTTGCGAAAAAAATCATCATAAAGCAGACCGAACAAAAGGCAAAGGAAAAAGTGATTGGAGTGGCAAATAGTCTCGAAGACTATTTGGATAAAAAATCAAAATTAGCATGGACTTTTAGTCAGCATCCTTTGCTGATCCAATGGCTCAAAACCAACGATAAAAGGTTGCCTGATATTGAGAAAGACGGAGAATATAAAAAAATCATCTATTATCTTAAAGATATTGTTAAAAAGGACGGAGAAATTAATAGTGCCTTTTTTGCCAGTGAAAGGACTCAGATGTATTACGACAATGCCGAAAGGTCCATTCTTTTTGACGTGAATTATAGGGTTGGCATGCGGCCCTGGTACATCAACACCATGAAAAAAGGAGGGCCAATGTTTGATGTTGATGTTGATTTTGTTTCCAAAGGTATTTTTGTGAACTACCGGTATCCGATATATGATGAAGAAGGAAAACCGCTTGGAGTCGGTGGTATTGATATCAGTATAGATAATTTTGTAAAGTTCGTATCAAGACTGGACGATGTGTTCGATACGGGCCAGGCCTATTTGGTGGGAGAAGATGGACTGTTTCTTTGCCATCCCAATAGCGAATTTGTACTTAAAAAACGATTGAGTGATATGAAGGATGATGGAAAACATTTTAAAAACATGAATTCTGTATTTCAAAAAATTGTCAACGGACAAGAAGGCATGGATATTGTTGTTTATGAAGGAGAGCAGCGGTATTTCATTTATCGAACCATTGAAAACCTTCATTGGACGATAATTTTAAGTGTTTCAGTGAAAGAAGTCAATGCACCGCTGATAAGTTTATCCCGAGTGTCCCTATTGGTCATTCTACTTGCTTCTCTGTTGTTGGGCATTGTGATTGTTTTCATGATGGGCAGCATATCCCGGCCTATTGAAAATCTTGTTATAATGCTGAGGGACATTGCAGAGGGAGAAGGCAATATCAGCAAACGGATTGAGATCCGCTCGAAAGACGAGCTTGGAGAATTGGCCGGTTGGTTCAATGTTTTTGTGGACAAATTGCATCAAATTATATCTCAGGTAAAGAAGAACACCGAAGAGGTGGCTGCGGCTACAGGGCATATCAGTGCGACTTCTGCGCAACTGGCTTCAGGTGCAGAAGAACAGACCATTCAGGCCAGCGACGTGGCTACCAGTGTGCATGAAATAACCGCTTCCATTGTTCAGACATCCCAAAATGCAGCCCAAACGGCAAAAATCACGGATATAGCCAAAGCTCGAACTCAGGAAGGGACTGGCGCCATGCAAGCGACACAGCAGGGCATGGACGAAATTGTCGCTACGGCAAATCAGACCAGTAGAATCATTCATTCTTTGTCCGATAGAGCCGGTCAAATCGGTGAGATTATTCAAGTGATCAATGACATCGCGGATCAAACAAATCTGTTGGCGCTCAATGCAGCCATTGAAGCTGCCCGTGCTGGGGAACGGGGCAGGGGATTTGCTGTGGTAGCCGATGAAGTGCGGAAACTGGCAGAGCGTACAACAAAGGCCACAAAAGAGATTGGTGAAACAATCAAAGATATTCAAACGGAAACGGAAGAGGCATCGCGCTCGATGACGGATGTCAATGAGGTGGTTGCCAAGGGAAAAGAATTGACAGTCAAAACAGAGGGAATTTTAAAAGAGATCGCCCAATCGGTGATGCAAACGATGGACATGATCCAACAGATTGCCGTGGCTTCTGAGGAGCAGAGTTCCGGGGCAGAAGAAATATCCGTCAATGTGGAGGCCATCAGCACAGTGACAAAACAGTCCGCTTCCGCGATCGAGGAATTGACACAAACAGCCGAATCGCTGAATAGCCAAACCGCCGCGTTGATGGGTCTGGTGAACCAATTTACGCTGAGCGGGGAAAATTTGAAAGCAGCGTCTTCCGATGTTGCTGAGCACAATGGAGGGGTGAGTGAAGTGATCGTCAATGAAGAAGGCCAAATGAACTATTAAATTGTCTGTATTTTAAAATGCAAAACTTCGATGCAAACGGGATGGTTCCCAGTGACCGGAATGGAGAAAGAAAGATCGTTCACGAATTTTAGGGGGGAGATTCACCAAAAACAGAACGACAGCAGTATCCAGGTGGTGAGTTTCCGGTTGGAGAATGAGGAGTTTGGGCTGGATATTTTGAGGGTTCAGGAAATTCTCCGCAGCATGGAAATTACACCAATACCCAGTTCACCGGACTTTGTCGAAGGGATTGTGAATCTTCGGGGGAAAGTTGTGCCGGTGATCAATTTACGAAAACGGTTTGGTTTTCCTGTGCGCGCATGTGATAAGGACTGCCGGATTGTTGTCAGCGAAATCGCCGAAAACACCGTTGGATTTGATGTGGATGGCGTGAGAGAAGTTTTGCATATCCCTTTGAATACCATCGAGCCGCCGCCGTCCATGGTATTGGGAACAAGGAAGGACTATTTCTTTGGTGTCGGTAAACTAAAAAACAGGTTGATCCTTCTCGTTGACCTGGATAAGATTCTTACAAATCAGGAGATCATGCGGCTTAAGGAAGTAACTTGATCGGCTGATAGATTGTGTTGTAAAGGATATTCCCTTCGGATCTTTTTCAATAAGCATTCTACCCGCCCAATACACCTATTTTTTTGTTGACAATCTCCCTCTTCGCATGTAATTTGAAAAAAATTTAAAGACAGCCAAAATTATCCAGTTGAAGCGACGGTCGTTTCATCTGCTCGACACAACGTGGGCTTCGGATTTTTTATCAGAGACCTCACCTAAATCCTCTCCTTGAAAAAAGGAGAGGACAAGATTGTGAAATCCGAAAACCACTTTGGTTCGGCTATCAATGATCGTCGTGGCGATTTGAAATGGGGGAGAGGATGATGTACAAACGAGTCATTGTTTCTGTTGTTCTGTTTTTTCTTTTGGCAAGCCTGTGGGGTCAAGTTCTCCTGAGTCAGGAGGTCAATAGTAAAAAATTTGTCAGATACCTGACCACGTGGGGCGGGAGAGGAGATGGATCAGGCCAATTTAAGGAACCACAGGGTCTTGCTGTGGATCCCAGCGGTTTTCTTTATGTAGCAGACACAGGAAACCAGAGAGTACAGAAATTGGATTCGAACGGTGCGTTCATGACGGAAATCGGAGGATTTGGATGGGAAAGTGAGCACTTTGACAGACCGGTCGCCGTATCGGCCCGAAACGGTCTGGACGTTTTTATAGCCGATTATAACAATCAACGCATTGAACGGTACGATAAGGACCTTTACTACTTGGCCTCTTTTCTCTCTTCGCGTGAACGGCTGGAACATCTTCGTTTTGGATTTCCGAGGGATGTGGATCTTTCCTCTCAGGGGGAGCTGTTCTGCTTGGACGGTGAGAATCATAGGGTTTTGAAGTTGGACGTGCTGGGCAGTCCTCAACTCAGTTTTGGTGATTTTGACGCGGGTCAGGGCAGGCTGGTGAATCCGCAGCGGTTGATGGTGTCCAGGCGGGGGGGAGTGTACGTGTCGGATGAGGAAGAAAGCCGGATTGTGGTCTACGATATGCACGGGAACTACCTTTTTACAATGGGAGAAGGGATCTTAAAACGACCGCTTGGAATGGACGAACTCTTATCCGATTTTATTCTTGTGGCCGATGGCGCGGCTGCACAGGTATTCATTTTTCAAAACATGGGTGGTCGGATAGGAAGTTTTGGAGGAGGGGAGGCTTCTGGAGTCTCTTTTAAGGAACCTGTGGATGTCGCGTGTTGGAGAGATCGTATCTATGTTCTGGATAAAAAAAGAAGCGTGCTGGATGTATTTCAATGGACGTATGATGAGGAGAAAAATTCCCATTGAGGATGGGAGTCTACATCGTTTTTGCCTTTCTTTCCACCGGTTCTCTGTTGTGGCCCCAAGATCGAAAGAGTCCTTTGGATCCTCTCTGGAAAAAGGAATTTTTTGTCCTGAACGGTCAGGATTCGGTCTTGGTTCTTTCCCACCGGTTTGTCATTCCTGGCACCGTAGAAATTATTGCAGACAGTGTGGTCCTTGATCCAAAGAATAATTATGAAATGGACTTTCTTCGGGGAGAGGTTCGCTTTTTTCAGCCTCCGGATTCAGGGAGCAGCATTCAAATCACCTATCGCCATTTGCCTATTGCCCTTCCATTGATGTACCGCCACTGGACGGTCTCCGATACATCGTTTACAGAAGAAAAAGCAGCTGCCGTTGTTTCGACAATAAAGCCATCGCCTGAGGTGAAACAGGCAGAATTTGAAGAGGAACTTCAGAAGAGCGGGTCCATATTCCGCGGCATTACATTGGGCACCAATCAAGGGATGCGGCTGAATTCGGGGCTTCGTCTGCAGATTTCAGGAAAGATTGCATCCAAGGTGGACGTCGTGGCCTCTCTCACCGATCAGAACACACCCATCCAGCCGGAGGGGAATACCCAGACGCTTCAAGAGATTGACAAGGTGTTTGTCACCATCGCCGCGCCCGGTTTCCGGACAACGCTTGGAGATTATGTTCTCAACGTTCAGGGTATGGAATTCGGCTCCTATTCGAGAAAACTTCAGGGGGCCATGGGAACGGCGGAAGCATCCTTCGGATCGGTGACCTTGTCCGCTGCTGCTTCCAAAGGAGAGTTTACGACGAACCATTTCATGGGGCAGGAGGCGAATCAGGGTCCGTACCAATTAACAGGTTCCAAAGGACAAAGGGAGATTATCGTTCTTGCAGGAACCGAGCGCGTGTGGGTGGATGGAGAACGCATGACAAGAGGGGAAGAAAACGATTATACCATCGAGTACGGAAACGGTCAGATCACGTTTAGCCGAAAGCGTCTCATTACGGGTGATTCGCGGATTACGGTGGATTTTGAATATTCGGATCAGAAATTCCAGAAGGAGATCTACGGAGCCAAGGGAGAAATCCGCCTTCTGAGGGATCGCCTAAGAATCCAGACCTCCTTTCTCAGGGAGGCAGATGATAAAGAAAACCCTCTCGATATTCCACTGACAGACGCGTACAGAAGCGTGCTTTCGAAAGCAGGCGACAACCCGGACTCGGCAGTGGTTTCGGGAGTCCAATATACCGGCGAAAACAAGGGAACCTACGAGAAGGTGGACTCGTCGGGAGTTGTTTTTTACAGATACGTGGGGGAAAACCGTGGTGATTTTAACGTTCGGTTTTCTTACGTCGGGCAGAAAAAGGGGGATTACAGTTTTCAGGGATACGGAATCTATCGGTACGAAGGTCAGAAAAAGGGATCTTATCTTCCTTTGATTTATCTTCCCGTGGCAACCTGCCATCAGATGGGGGACATGGCATCTACCCTGGAGTTGGGCAAGGGAATTCGTTTGAAGGGGGCTCTGGGTGTGAGCGACCTGGATGCCAATCGTTATTCTCCCTTGGATGACAAGGACAATGTGGATGTGGCCTATCTTGGCCAATTTCAATTGGATCGAAGGCAAATTCGCTTATTTGGAAAAACGCTCGGTGCACTTGATCTGGAAGGAAGAATACGATCTGTTGGAAACCATTTCCGCTCTGTCGGCAGGATGACAGAAGTGGAACACGGCCGTACGTGGGGAGTGGAGGAAGGGGTGACGTGGGGAGAAAGAATACAGGAAATTCAGGGCACATACCGACCGTTTTCTTCGTGGACACTCGAGGGAGAGCTGGGATCGTTCAAAAGGGAAGATGATGTCCGTTCCAATCGGAGTCGGATGAAGACCGTATTTCTTATGCCCAAATTGCCACAGATTCAATATCAGGCGGAACGGATTGCCACTCAAAAACAGACCGGTCTTGAGGGATACTGGCTCCGGCAGCAAGGCTCGCTGGAGGGACGCTTTTGGAGTTTGATTCCTTCGTTGCGTTATCAGGGGGAACACAGAAAAGAGGAGAGTGCGGATTCGGTTTTTACAGGCTTTCGGTTTGATGAATGGACAGGACGACTGGCAATCGAGAGAGGATTTTTGAAAGGAGAACTGAGCGAAACCGTTCGGGATGACCGCAGGTATGCGGGAGGGACTCTGGGAAAAAACTCGCTTTCCCGGACGGACCAAATGACGTTTGATTTTCGTTGGGGAGGAGGAGTGTCCTCTTCCTTCCTGTACACCCACCGCAACCGAAATTATACCGATCCGCAGATACAGGATCAAATATCGGACTTGGCCGATGTGAAATTCCGGTTTTCACCCAGCCGGCGTTTTTTGGAGGGAACGTTGAATTATCGCTTTTCTTCGACACAGGTGTCGCAGATGGTGAGAGACACCATTCGGGTGGGGGAGGGACTGGGCAATTACCGGTACGATGAGAATCTCAAGGAACTGGTTTTGGATCCGGACGGTGATATTCTTTTACGAACGATTCAAACAGGGACATTTCTTCCTGTCAACGATTTGCAAATGGGAGGCGAGCTCCGTCTGGACGGGTCGCAAATTTGGCGCAAGAAACAAGGATTTCGGAAATTTTTAAGCGCCTGGCAGACCCGATCCATGATCCGGATCGAACGGAGAGACAAGCAGCGGGATTTTGGCAGAGTGAACCTTTCTGCGTTTCATCCCGAAGTTTCGGGAGAGGATTCCACCGTGGTCATGGGACTTGTTTCCTTTCATCAGGATTTGGAGTACACGGCTCCTTCGGCCGGGTTTTCTTTCCGGATCCGATATCGAAGCAATGACTCGGAGGACTTTCAACTCCTCCAGGAAGGACTCATTCGGCACACAACGGAGCGGAGTTTTCGCATAAAGGGAAATCCGTTGAAAGGGGTCGGTTTCTTGATGGAATATCAGAATCAAAAGGAGTCCAAGGCGTATTCTCTCAGGGCCTGGTCGAATCGGGACATTCGTTCTCAAATTCTGACCTTGGAGGCTTCCTACCGGCCGAAACAGAAAATCGAAGTCGCTTTAAAAACCAAGATGAGAATAGCAGAGGATCGTGTTCCCAATCCGGCCACGGAGGCCGCTTCTGTCTTTGTGGTGCCCCGTTTTGGATACGCATTTCTCGGAAAGGGTCAACTTCGGGCAGAACTCGAAGTGGGGGAGGTGCATTCCAGGCCGTCCAACAGAAGTCTGCCCTACGAGATGATGGAAGGCGATCAGCCGGGTCGCACTGTGCGTGTTATGGTTCTTTTCACCTATCGGTTGTCCACCCATGTGATGGCCACGCTGAATTATCGTGGAAGGCAGGAGCCGTGGAGGAAGCAGTTTTATCAGACAGGACAGGCCGAGGTGAGAGCGTTTTTTTAGTTGGTCGTAGAAATCCACTGCCATAGGCAGTGGTGGTTTACTCTACCAAAGTCGAGTTAATAAAAAGTAGGATGAAAAAGAGTGTTTAAACGGGGATTTTCCATTTTCTTTTTCATTGGGTTGGTCATTTTTGCAGCACGCGCGCAGATCCAGACCGGGAGGCCCCTGGTGCGAAACGTGAAGATTTTTGGAATTGCTCATTTGAAGCAGGAGGACGTTCTCAGCGCCGTGAATCTTCGACAGGGGAACGTTCTGCCCGCGGAATGGCCGGACAAAGTTCTCGAACACCTTCTCTTTTTGTATCATCGGCGGGGATACTTCCAGGCTCGAATTGATTCGGTATGGAGTCGTTTTTTTGCAGACAGTCAGTTTGTGAACATCCATCTTTGGATTTTTGAGGGAGAACCGGTTACGGTCGGCCGTCTTGAAATCGTCGGAACCGAGGGCACCTTTAAACAGAAACTTCTTGGAGTGTTGGAAAGCCGGCCCGGGAGCATTTTTAATGAGCAGGCTTTCCAAAGGGACGTGGAGGGGATGCTTCAATTCCTCGAGAAGAGGGGCTATCCCTTAAGCAAGATAGAGATCGAAACCCTCTCTCTCCGAATGGAAGAAGGGAAGCCTAAAATGGATATTGTCCTTCGTGTCGAGCAAGGATCGCTCGTAACTATTGGATCGGTCAAGGTGAAAGGGAACCGATTGACCGGAGAGAAGGTGATTTTACGGGAAGCGCGGATCGAATCGGGAAACCTCTACCGTCATGACAAGGTGCTCTCGATCCGGGAGCGTCTTCAACGGTTGGGATATTTTCAAAAAGTAGAGGAACCGGAGATCCTTTTTATAAAGGATAAGGCGTTTATTACGTTAAACGTGCAGGAAGGGAACACCAATACATTGGACGGTGTTTTGGGATACAATCCCCCAAAAAGGGAGCGAGGCAAAGGATATTTTACGGGACGACTTCAGTTTACCTTCCAAAATCTTTTTGGGACAGGCCGATTTTTGGAAGCCTACTGGGAGAAAAAGGACGACTATTCCCAGGCCATGCGTTTCGGGTACGAAGAGCCCTGGATATTTGGCTGGCCGCTTCATATCGGAGGCCGTTTTCGGCAGGATATTCGAGACACGACCTATGTGGAGCGCGAGTGGAAATTCTCTGCACGGTACACGCCCTGGGCCTCTCTTTCACTCCATGTGGAAGGCGGACAAAAAGAAGTGCTTCCAGACTCTCTGGGAAGTGTTCTTTACAAGTTGGTTCAAAGCAAATCCTGGCTTTTGTCCTTGGGATTTGATTACAATACGTTGGACGATC
>Ga0172363_10005073_pt1 | contig 10618 bp, 3 predicted proteins | sample LakKivs2_kivu2a2_FD_114541 | JGI IMG/M metagenome (GOLD analysis project Ga0172363, IMG submission 114541) | Sediment microbial communities from Lake Kivu, Rwanda - Sediment s2_kivu2a2 | ecosystem: Environmental > Aquatic > Freshwater > Lake > Sediment | place: Rwanda: Western Province, Lake... | reverse complement strand
GCACCATGTGAAGATGGAAATCCTTTCCCCCACTTTAGAAAAGGGGGGTCAGGGGGGATTTGAAATGGACGGTCAACCAATCGAATCCCTCTCAATCTCCCTTTATCCAAAGAAAGAGGTTCGGTAAATGGAATTATTGAATATCCTGAATAAAATGAGTTTTCATTGTTTGCTGGTTACTCGTTACTGATCACTCGTCACTGTATTTTCAGGATAGACTATTCCCGATTTCAAAGGCCTGGCCGATCAGTTCTCCCAGGCTCCAGTAGTGGTTGTCAGGCATGGTGAAGACAAGGAGGTCCATGGTCTTCACGTCCGGGGCTCCCTGGTTGAGATAACGCTCTTCGGAGAAGGCTTCAACGACTTCGCCGATGAGAAGCATATCGCCGGCGACGGAATGGACCTCTTTCAATTGGCAGACGACGGAGAGTGGACACTCTTCGATCAGAGGAACGTTTTTCACCTTTCCATAAAAAACTTTGAAAATACCGGATTTATCGATTTCTTTCCCGGATTTCAATCCACAAAAGTCAGATTTGGCGGCTAACTTGGTGTCGGGGAAACTCACGCTGAAGGTTTTATTTTTTAGGATGGTTTCCGTGGTTAGATGATCCTTGCTCAGACAGATAGCGAGCATGGGTGGTTCAAGATTGACATGGGTGACCCAGGCCGCGGTCATGAAATTGACTTTTCCATAGATTTCAGTTCCGATTATCACCACTGGCATCGGATAACCGATCTTGCTGGGTTCTACACCAATTTTCTTCATGTTAAAACCTCCTGAAAAATATGAAGTAAGTAATGATTATTTGTAAGTGTAGCATGAATTGTGGAGAAAAAAGCTCTTTCTCAATATCCTATCATAGCTCATCGCTCTCAACCCTCTGAAGATGTGAACCGGGTACTCTTACTTCGGCTGAATGCTCCTGGCGATCGTCAACCAGGGGAATTGATTGGTTGGGTTGATCGATGCCATCAACAGTCACGCTCATTTCACCAGGCTCGGTCAAAGCACATATGACGGTGATATGATAGACTGTTTCCCGATACCGGTAATGGACTATGAACCTTTCCCAATCTACCGGGAGGCAGGGTACAAAACGCAGTTTATCCACGTCAAGCTTCAATCCCAGGATTGACTCCACAATTAGCTGGTACATCCAGCCCGCCGAGCCGGTATACCACGACCAGCCCCCTCGACCGATATGGGGTGAAAGCGCATAGACATCGGCTGCGACCACGTATGGTTCTACTTTGTAGGTGGCAATTTCATCCTGAGTTCTCCCGTGGTTTATCGGGTTGATCATGGAAAATGATTCCCAGGTGCGTCGACGGTCGCCTAATGCAGCGAATGCCATAGCCACCCAGATTGCTCCATGAGTGTATTGCCCGCCATTCTCTCTCACACCTGGAACGTACCCTTTGATGTAGCCAGGATTCAAATTCGATTTATCGAACGGGGGGTCCAGAAGTTGTATCAAAGCATGGTTACGACGAATCAGACGTTGATCCACTGCTTCCATAGCGGTCTTTGACCGCTCAGCGTCACCCGCTCCGGAGAGAATAGACCAGCTTTGTGCAATCGAATCAATCTGGCATTCAGGGTTGTTCGCCGACCCAAGTACCGAGCCATCGTCGAAGTAAGCGCGACGGTACCATTGTCCATCCCAGCCATTTTGCTCGATATTCAAACGTACTCGAATCGCTTCACTCATACAGCGTTCAGCGAAGGAGAGGTCACCCCGCTGACGGGCGATCTCGGCGAATTGGATGAGTACTTCATAAAGAAAAAATCCCAACCAGACGCTTTCACCTTTCCCCTGACCGCCCACCAAGTTCATGCCGTCGTTCCAGTCACCGGAACCAATCAGCGGCAATCCGTGTTCACCAAACTGAAGACCTCTCAGAATGGCCCGCACACAATGTTCGTATAAGCTGGCGGTTTCCTCAGACCGGTCGGGCAGATCATAATAGGAATCCTCCTCAACTTTTATCGGATGGCCTTCGATGAAGTGGAGAGATTCATCCAACACACCTGTGTCCCCCGTACTCAGAACATAACGGCAGGTCACCAATGGCAACCAGAGATAGTCGTCCGAACAGTGGGTACGTACCCCCCGGCCTGAAGGGGGATGCCACCAGTGCTGTACATCTCCCTCCCGGAACTGACGGGTCGCACAGCGGAGCAAGTGTTCACGCACCAGGCCCGGCTCGGTGTGGATGAGCGCCATCACATCCTGGAGTTGATCACGGAAACCGAAGGCGCCCCCTGACTGGTAATAACCGGTACGTGCCCAAAGCCGGCAGGCTAGGGTCTGATATATGAGCCAGCCATTGGTTAGGATATTGAGGGATGGGTCGGGTGTTTCCACGTGAACTGCACCAAGAGTGTGATTCCAATACTGCCATACCGCTTCGAGTTCGCCTCGTGCAGCGACAGACCCCCGGAAATGATGCACCAATTGGCTGGCGTCATTAGCATCATGCCCTATTCCCAATATGAAGACGAGCTCACGTTCTTGTCCGTCGATCAGCTCGAAAGTCACTTGAATAGCGGCACAGGGATCCAGAGCGGCTCCCACTTTTCCAGAAAGCCTTGACCGGCTCATAGTAGCCGGATTTTGATGTGTACCGTTCCGTCCAAGAAATTCGGTCCGATCACAGCTAACCGTCCGAGACCTGTCGTCCACGTCGAAAAAGGCAATTCGGTCAGCGAACTCGGTGTGGTAGGGATTACGAGCAAAGAGCGCTCCGCTGTTGGGGTCAATTTCGGTAATCAGGTGCATTGTCGTTTTCGGACTCATATCTCCCAGCACCCATTCCACAAATCCGGTGGCAGAAAGCCGGCGGTTCCGACCCGATTCGTTCCGAATTTTCAACACTGTGAACTTGATCGGTGTGTTCAGGGCTACGTAAACCCACATCTCGGAGTGGATTCCTCTTTCGGTATGTTCGAAGACACTGTAGCCAAAACCGTGACGGCTAACATACGGCCTGGCGCCACGGCTGGGAAGTGGCGTGGGGGACCAGAAGCGGCCGCTCTCTTCGTCACGGATATACCAAGCTTCTCCGCTCGGATCGCTCACCGGGTCGTTGTACCAGGGACTGAGTCGAAACTCGTGGGCGTTCTCGCTCCAGGTATAGGATGGACCGCTTTCGGAGATGACAGTTCCGAAATGGGAGTTTGAAAGTACATTCACCCATGGTGCCGGTGTTCTTTGCCTGTGCTTGGTGGTAATAATATATTCGCGACCATCGGGGGTGAATCCCCCAAATCCATTGAAGAAGATCAAATCTCGGTGAGGTAATTCTGCCGAAGGCGAGGATTTGATGATGAGTCGTCTCGTTCTTGTGAATGGCGGGATGATCGACTCCGCAACCCGGTAACGGTTGATCTGCTCCGCCAATGTCCCGCGATTATCGGTGATGATAGCCCGAGCAACCGTTTGGAACATGATACGGTCCTCATTTGATATTTGCTCGGTGATTCTTACAAAAATACCGCCCGGACGATCGGTTAGATTGGCTTCGAGGCCGGCGGCAATCAGACCCATGATCTGGTCATGGAGCAGTTGCCGGTAACCGGAGTGATCTTCATTCCAGACCACCAGATCCACTGCCAATCCTTTTAAGCGCCAGTATGCGTGGGCTTGGACGAGTTGGCGCACCAGTTCGATATGTGCCGGGTCTCCAATCCGCAAGAGCACAATCGGTAAATCCCCGGATATGGAGTAACCCCATAGACTGGACTGACCGCGACGATTTTTGCTGAGAATGCTCGGGTCGGCGCGTAACGAGGGATTGGGGTAGATTACGGAGCTGGCAAGATGTCCATAGAGTTGGGCATCGGCCTCAGTGGCATTGATTTGCCGTAGAACCACTTGGCTATGGGTCCAGGCTAGATCAAAGGCACGGTCGGCGAGGCGCCGATCCTGATATTTCTCGACCAGGCTTAAGACTGCATCACGGGTATCTCCAATCCCGGATACAATATTTATCATTACTGATTCTCCTGGATCAAGCATGATCCCATGCCGGATTGCGACAATCGGGTCGAGGACCGAACCCTGGCTGTCCGAGAGTGCCGATGAATCGTGCATCGCCTCTGGATCAACGATGGTGTTTCCACGTCCAACGAACCGCATACGATCGGTTTCATAGGATACATCTCCGACTTCTGCTCCGTGCACTGCCATCAGGTGAAACATCCAGGGAGGGTGCTCGTCGAGTGAACGAGGCCGGCGAGTGCATAGAATAGCCCGCTGCGGGCGGATGATCTCAGTTTGAACAAAGAGATTGCTGAACGCCGGATGTAACTCGTCGGCGGCGGCCGGCGCGAGAACGACCTCTGCATAACTGGTGACATCGATCGATTTTCGCATCCGGGAGCGGTTGGTGATGCGAATTCGTCTCAGCTCGATATCATCCTCCGGTGAGACCGTGATTTCGGTATGGGTTTCGAAGGTATGGTTGCGGCAACGGAACTCGGCTCGGGCATCAGAAAAAATAACTTCATAATTCTCCGCTCGTTTCAGTGTCGGTTGAAAAGCAGCTGACCAGAAATCTCCACTGATCACATCACGGATGTAGCAGAACGTACCCCAATTATCGCGGGTGACGTCTTCGTGCCAGCGGGTGACAGTGATGTCCTTCCAACGGCTGTAGCCGCCGCCTGCATTGGTGATCATCACATGGTATCTGCCGTTCGACAACAACTGCACTTCCGGAAATGGTGTGTCAGGACTGTCGAAAACACGCACTGTTGGCTCCAGACTACTGGGAGTCGTTAATAAATCGGAGAGGTCGGCGGTGTGCCTGTAGAGTACCAAGGCTTTTGGAACACGTTCCTGGAGCAAAAGCATGGTGGCCTGGAACATTGGGTCCGACTCAAATCGCTTCTGCATCGGTCGGTCGAGGAGCAAATTGGATAGAGAGAGGATGCTCATGCCCAGATGATGGGTCATGAAGGATCGGACTGCGATACCTGATTGACCACGTTGTTGACGAGAAGGGGTATAGTCGATTGCTTCATAAAAACCGAATTTTCCTAAAAATCCTTTGGCAGCGAGCCGCTCGAGATTCAGACATGCCTCCTCGGGTGCAACCATCAGCGCCAGAGCAGATGCATAGGGTGCAATAACCAAATCATCAGCGAGTCCACGGTTGAGCCCCAGGCCAGGGACACCAAACGCACGGTATTGATAGTTGAGATGGGCGTCGACTGAGTTGTAGCACGACTCCGAAATACCCCATGGCACTCCCCGTTTTTTTCCATATTGAATCTGTCTTTCTACAGCTCCCCGGTAGGTTCGGTCGAGCAGGGTGGTTTCGTAGGTCGGCATTACCAGGAGCGGCATGAGGTATTCGAACATCGAACCACTCCATGAAACGAGAACCGGTTCTCCACCGATGTTGGTGAGGAGGCGTCCCAGGGCGAACCAGCTCTCTTGCGGCAATTGTCCCTGGGCAATTGCCACGAAATTGCCTAATCTTGCTTCCGAAGCCAGCAGATCATAATAACTCGTGTCCAGTCGACGTTCGCTCACACTATACCCGATCGCCAATAAATGCCGAGCCTTGTCGAACAGGAAGCCATATTCCATGCGGGCGAGCATGCTGGATTGTTGAACCAGACGATCGATAATAGTTATTCTTGCCCTGGCGCGTTGACTTGCTTCTATAATAAGCCGTTGAAGTTCATCGAGTAATTTACGCTCTTCAGCGGTTGTATTGGGGGTGAATTGGTTTTTGATTATCCCCAGAAACTTTGTTTCGAATCCAGTAAGCTCGCGAAGCGTGGGGATTTCATTCAAACCAGGAATATTACCGAGCTTTTCTAAAGCTGCCGGAAGTAATATCCAGGGGGCAAAATATATCAACTCATCAAGGAGGCTCCGACATTGACGGGCCAGAGTATGTGCCCACCACATCACCTGGCTATCAGAGTCTACCTCAAGATTATTGATTACCTCGAAGGCTGATTCTGTCAGCCGATCAATGCAATGCCAGGTCGATATGAGTGTCATGGTTTGCAGCTCAGATACTGAGGCTAAGTTCCTCTTAAATTTCGCGAACTGATGTGGGACCGACTCACCCCCGATGTCCATCAAAACATTGAATGTGTCATTGAGCCCATCCGACCATCGGGTTCCCAGTATCTTATGATCGGGAAGAGTTAATAGACCCGAACGCAACGTCAGCAGATGACCGGCGAGGTTCCCACTATCCACGGTTGAAACGTAGAGCGGAGGGAGCGGTTGCAGGGATTGAGTGTCATACCAGTTGTAGAAGTGACCCTGGAAGCGCTCCAGGGCTTCCATGGTGAGGAAAGCATTTCCCGTAAGTCCGATGAGTTGTCCAGCCGGAAGGTAGCCGAAGTCGTATGCGGCTAAATTCGCAAGAAGGGCGAGTCCCATGTTGGTTGGCGATGTACGGTGTGCAACCGCTGCAGTGAGATACTCCTGATAGTTGTCGGGCGGCAGCCAATGATCTTCGGGACTGATGTAGTTTTCGAAAAACGCCCAGGTTTTTCGGGAAAGCTTTCGGAGAAAAATGGTTTGTTTGGTTGTCAGCCGGGGTGGGCGAGGAACAAGGGGCTGGCTGATCCACCAGGCAATGACCGGGGAGACGAACCAGAGTGTCAGTATAGGCCCGGCTATTAACAACGTGGCTGGCTTGGAAAGCGTCAGGTGGATCGCAATGGCAGTGGCGCTGACTGGAGCGACCCACATTGCCCGGTAATAAGTGGCCAGGCCTGAACTATTGATGTGATTTGGATTACTCGATGGATTCCATTCAAGAAGTTTTTGATGTGTGATCAGCAACCGCCATGCGGTATGTAGAATCGCATCCAGACTGAAGAACGTTTCGTAGGGTAAACATACGAGTGTAAATGCTGCCTGGGTGAAGTGTTTAACGGCCAAACGTAAAGTGGTGGTTAGATGATGCAGTAAAAGCACATCATTTGGTTTGCGGAACATTTCCAGCACCGATGAAGCCAAAGACGGAATCAAGAGAATTCCGATTATTGCCAAAGACCAAAACCAGGGTGGCGACAAGGCCATCCAGCCGAGAAGGAACAGCAGAATCAAGGCTGAGGGAATGAGACTGCGACGAAGATTGTCGAAGATCTTCCAACGAGAAAGTCCCGAGAGCGGATTCCTCTCTCGGCGATTGCCGAAGCCGGGGACGCGGGGCAGCAGCCACGAGGCAATCTGCCAATCGCCGCGAATCCAGCGGTGCCGCCGGCTCACGTCCGAACTGTAGTGTGATGGATATTCTTCATATAACTGCACATCACTCAATAACCCCGCCCGCGCGTAGCATCCTTCTAAGAGGTCGTGGCTCAGAATCCGGTTCTCGGGAAAGCGACCATTGAGCACTTGCTCGAACACATCGACATCATAGATCCCTTTACCAATGAATGAACCTTCACCGAACAAATCCTGGTAAATATCGGAGACAACACGGGTATAGGGATCGATACCCGGTTCACTGGCACAGAATCGCGCATACCGCGACCGGTTCGAGCCTGGCAAACTCGAGTCCACCCGTGGTTGGAGAACTCCGTACCCCTCGGTGATCCGCTGCTTTTCTTCGTCGTATCGGGCACGATTCAGTGGATGTGCCATGGCACCTACAAACTGCCGTGCTGAATCGCGAGGGAGTTGGGTATCGGTGTCAAGGGCAATGACATATTTTACTTTTTGTAAGATTTCAGTCTTGCCGATAATCAGTGAGAAGCGATCTTTTGCTCCACCTCGCAGAAGTGAGTTTAACTCTGTGAGCTTCCCTCGCTTCCGCTCGTAACCCATCCAGATCCGTTCATCGGGATTCCATCGCCGGGGGCGATGGAGAAGGAAAAAGCCACCGCCTTTTGTATCCCGGTACTTTTCAATCAACGCTTCGATTCTCTGCCGGGCTAATTGCAACAACGATTTGTCATCCGGCATGGTTTCCTCATTTGCGTCAATAAAATCGGTTAACAGACAAAAGTGCAGGTTTTGGTCAAAGTTTGCCAGATATCGGACCTCAAGTGCCTCGATCAGATCCTCGATTTGGTGAGCGCTGGTAAGCATGGAAGGAATAACCACCAGAGTACATGATTCCAGTGGAATTCCTTCCGAAAAGTCCATTCGCGGTAATGAATGGGGCCTAACCAGCAAGGAAGCTAACCAGTTCGTCAGCGCTACCGCCAACTGACTGGTGCCCAATAGAGAGAGGATTCCGATTGATGTAAGGAACCAGTCAGTTATTTCGTTGGCATGTGCTATGATCAGTAAGCTCCCGGTGAAAATTCCTGTAATTAGGGTAATGGTGCCGAGATAGAAGAATAAGGGAAACCGGCGGATTATCCGCCCAAAAGCTACAAGGTGGGATAAACGCACCTCGGTCATTCGTTCGAGCTGTGGCAATCCCTTGTCGATCAAGTAGTAACCGACATGTGCCGTTCGATCGTCTTTGCCTTTCCTGAAAGCACCCTCGTGTGCCAGTTGGATAGCTTTGCGCGCCACCTCACTCTCGGAGTACTGGCTGCTTTTGGCAATCTTCTCCACGACATGACGGCAGCGATCGCGTGTGGTAAAATCCATCTTGCCATAGACTCCGCCCGGATCCTCCCACAACACCCGATCAACCACACTCATGGTCTCGACGAACTCACGCCAGTCCATTGCCCCTAGAAATCGAAGGGAGCCGATACTGTTGCTCATGGAAACCTGATCAGCAGCCTGTTGTTGATTTTCTGACCGCACTAACTGTTCTATCGTCAGTCCAAATTCAGCAAGTCGTTGTTCAATCCAGGTGAGAGGCAATGCCAGAGCGGGGCTCTGGCCCTGCAATCGATGAGCAAATTCCGCGACAAAAGAACTCTCCATCGGCGGGTTCGATCGCGCCATATCCGCGATCACCAGAATCAGATTCTTCGGATCTTTCTCGGCAATCTCCATCATTCGGTCGGCCCAATAGTCGGCCAGGTCCAGGTTGACCCTATGGGCGGTGACCCGAGCCGCAACCCGTCGCAGGTTCTCAATCAATGACAGACGTAGCATGATTGGGATTGCCCACAACTCGCCTAATTTCAGTTCAGTGACGGTCTGATAGGCAGTAACGAAACTGATGAGGCTTTCCACGTCCACCCGTCCATCACCGTGTAAGATGATTTCCAAAGCAATATCGTAAACCCGAGGAAGCCTGGCCGATGGGCCATTGAGCAGACGCGGTAATTCCTGGCTATATCCTTTTGGTAAATGTTTCTTGGCGGTGCGAATCTGTTCTTCAATCAGATAGAAGTTATCGAGGAGCCATTCCCCGGCTGGTGCAATCCGGTGCTTTGCCTTGACTGCTGCCATCAATAGGTTACAGGTCTCAACCAGGACGCTTTCATTCTCAGCCAGACGTGTCAGCAACTGGTCTGGAATCCGTTCCGAGCTCAACATGTGCGAGGCTGCGAGCGTTTTGCCATGCTGTTTCATCTGGTCACTGGTAAGTAATTCAGATCGCAAAGGAACCTCGTCAAGGACGTCTTTTTTTGATAAGCCATTATTCCAGAAATGCCTTTTCAGACGGCGAAGGGATGACCGGCTTGCCTTATTCCCCACTTTCATTTTCAAACCTCCTTTTTAAGGAGTCACTTCGACTTTTATTTCTCCATCCAGATACCATTGAGTCGTGGTTTTGTCTCTCTACTTTTTTGGGCTACTAAGGACTATTGTATCCTATCAGGAAATAATCTATTTCCGGTTTGGGGATTCTTTAATATTATTTCCCCTATTTCCTTACCAAAGACTGTGCGATTCTGCCGATTGAATCTTTTTTATTTAAATAATCAATCCTGAATTGTAGTTTTTAGAATTAAAGGGAGATGATGAAATAATGATCAAGGGTTTTCAACGATTCGGTTTTGATCTGGTGGAATGTCCCTCGTCATTGCCCCTGATTAAGATGAAGTTATCGATTAAGTTAATAAATGGAGAGTTACTATTTTCTTTAACCAATAATCCAACCGAGTTGGTATGAATCAATCTTTCGCAAACCGTCAGTTTTCTATATATTATCATACCATTATTCGTATAATTGATGCCCAAAGGAACCTATCCACTGACTTTATGCACCTTTGAAAAATTCAAAAACACCTTCCTCAATGCTTATTTTCTACCTGGAGAATAGGGATTCAAACCCACGATTATCTCTGTACCATTTACCAGCCCCAGTAGGAATGGTGACTTTCAACCATTTACTTTTTACTGGTTTTACCGGATAAAATCACAGCGAGGAGTGTTGTTAAGCATGATGAACAGGCAGTGAGGGTCAGTATTGATCTTTTCAAATATAACTATGGTTAGATAAGCATGTAGAGTTATAAAAACATTATTCAATGAAACAGTTCTGGTTCAACTGGTTGCTTTCTCTGCCATTTGGTTTTCAGGGCGGGGAGGAGGTAACGGAGAATCATAGCGGTGATGATGATGCTGCCGCCGATGAGAGCCCATTTGCTCGGAGTTTCTTTGAGAACCAAAAAGACCCAGACGGGATTGAGGATGGGTTCGATGACGGGGATGAGGCTACCTTCCAGGGCGGTTACTTGCTTAATAGCAATGGAATAGAGGATATAGGCAAG
>Ga0172363_10005071_pt1 | contig 10619 bp, 9 predicted proteins | sample LakKivs2_kivu2a2_FD_114541 | JGI IMG/M metagenome (GOLD analysis project Ga0172363, IMG submission 114541) | Sediment microbial communities from Lake Kivu, Rwanda - Sediment s2_kivu2a2 | ecosystem: Environmental > Aquatic > Freshwater > Lake > Sediment | place: Rwanda: Western Province, Lake... | reverse complement strand
CACGGACGTGGGCCGGATGGCCTCGTGGGCCTCCTGGGCGAGCTTCTTGGACTTGTATGTCCGCGGGGCGTCGGGCAGGTAATCCTTGCCGAATTTCTCCGAGATATACGCGCGCACCTCGTCGATGGCCGTGGCCGTCACGTGGAAAGAGTCCGTGCGCATGTAGGTGATGAGGCCCACCGGCCCCTCCTCGCCGAGCTCGATGCCCTCGTACAGCTGCTGGGCGATGAACATCGTCTTGACCGCCGAGAAGCGCAGCTTGTTGAAGGCGTCCTGCTGCAGGGCGCTCGTGATGAAGGGCGGCAAGGGATTGCGCGATTTGATCGCCGTGTCGACCGAGGCGACCGTGAAGGGCCTGCCCTCGACGTCCGCCATGGCCTTGCGCGCCTGCGCCTCATCGGCGAGCTGGGCCTTCTCCTCCCCGATCTTCTCCAGGCTCGCGGTGAAGGCCTTCTTCTCTTCCTTCGTCTGCGCCGTCTTCTTGCGCAGGTGCGCCTCGAGACTCCAGTACTCCTGGGGCACGAAGGCCTGGATCTGGCGCTCGCGGTCGACGATCAGCCGCAGCGCCACCGACTGGACACGGCCGGCCGACAGGCCCCGCGTGACCTTGCGCCACAAAAGCGGACTCAGGAAATAACCGACGATGCGGTCCAGGATCCGGCGGGCCTGCTGGGCCTTGATCTTGTGCGTGTCGAACTCCCGAGGGGCATGGAAGGCCGCCTGGATCGCGTTCTTCGTGATCTCATGGAACTCCACGCGGAAGACCTTCTGATCCTTGAGCTTCATCCATTCTTTGAGGTTCCAGCCGATCGCCTCGCCCTCGCGGTCCGGGTCGGTCGCGAAGTAGACCTCCTGGACCTCCTTGGCCTTCTTCTTGAGCTCACCCAAGAGCTTCTTCTTGCCAGGGATGACGACAAACTCGGCCTGATAGTCTTTGGCTATCTCGATCCCGAACTCTTTCTGGGGCAGGTCCACGACGTGCCCCATGGACGAGACGACGGAAAAGGCGCCGCCCAAAAACTTCGAGATCGTCCTCGCCTTGGCCGGCGACTCGACGATCACCATTGACTTTTTAGCCATAATCTCCTCGTGATGGGTGGAGCCCTCGCCAGCAATCCTACAGTGTCTTCTGGCGCCGTGGGCGACATCCCTCTTCCCTGTCTCGGGCAGGGGAAGAGGGATCAAGCGACGATGAACTTCCTGCCCGCCACCTGCCGCACCGCGGCCTTCAGTTCCATCTGCAGGAGGAGCGCGCTGGCGCGGGCCGGGTCCGTGGCGCTCTCGCGGCAGATCGTGTCGATATGCTTGGGCTCGTCGTCCAGGACGGCGAAGAGCCGCTCTTCTTCTTCGCTCAACGGCACGCCGGCCGGCCGGCGCGGCGCCGGACAGGCCCTGCCGATATCAAGGCGCAGCGCCGGACCGATCTCGTGCAGGATCTCTTCGGCCGACGTCACCATGTGCGCGCCGTGCTTGATCAGGTCATGGGCCCCGGCGGAGGTCTCGGAAGAGAGCTTGCCGGGGATGGCAAAGACCTCCCGGCCCTGCTCCGCTGCGAGGCGCGCCGTGATGAGCGCGCCGCTCTTGAGCGACGCCTCCACGACGAGGACGCCCCGGGACAGCCCGCTGACGATGCGGTTGCGCACGGGGAAGTTCTGCGCCAGAGGCGCGGTATCGAGCGCAAACTCGGAGAGCACGGCGCCGTTGGCTGCAATCTCCTCGCACAGCCCCATGTTCTCGCAGGGGTAGATGTCCATGAACCCGCTGCCCAGAACGGCAAAGGTGCGGCCGCCCGCGTCGAGCGCCGCGCGGTGCGCGGCCGTATCGATGCCGCGCGCCATCCCTGAAACGACGGTCAGTCCGAAAGAGGCGAGCCGTGCCGCGAAGTCGCGGCTACAGGCCAACCCGTAATAGGAGGCGTTGCGCGAACCCACGACGGCCACGGCGTTGGCGTCTTCCGGCTCCAGCGTCCCCTTGACGTAGAGGACGCATGGCGGGTCAAATATCTCCCTCAAGTTCTGCGGGTAGTCGGCGTCGTCGCGCGTCATGACGCGCAGGCCAACGGCCTCGGCGCGGCGCAGCTCCTCGTCGACGCGGAAGGTGCGGCGCGCCTCATCGAGCCGCTCTGCCAAGTGATGCGTCAACATATCGGGCCCCACCCAGGCGCGCGGCGGGGCCGCAAAAATAGCCTGGGCGGTGCCGAACTTCTCCAGAAGTTTCGCGACGCGGTTCTTCGGGAGCGTGACCGCGGCGTTGAGGGTGACGTAGGCCTCTAGATCGTTCATAGTCTTATCGCGTCCAATATCGCCTCGGCCGTCTCTTCGACGCTCAGCTGGTCGGCGTCTATCATGTGGTGCGCCTTCTCATACAACGGCCGGCGCGCCTCCAGGAGCTCGCGGATGCGGCCCAAGGGGTCTGCCACCTGCAGGAGAGGTCGGTGGACATAGCGCTTTGTTCGCTCCAGGATCTTCTCAGGCGTCGAGGTGAGACACACCACCGTGCCGGTCTTCTTCAAGAGCGCGATGTTCTCCGGGTCCACGAATGTCCCGCCCCCGCAGGAGACGACAACACCTTCCTTGCGGACCAACTCCTTCACCAACTTTTTCTCAAGGGCCCGGAAGTACGGCTCGCCCGAGTCCCTGAAGATGTCGGGGATGGACCTCTTCTCGCGTTCGGCGATCAGCGTGTCCATATCCACAAACAAAAACCGCAGACGTTGCGCCACCAGCCGTCCGGCCGAAGTCTTGCCCGTGCCCATGAAACCGACGATGTAGATATTGCGGGTCCTGGCCATATCCTCTTCCCCAACGCAACGCAGGGGATTTTACCATATTAAGGTAAGGTCGGTCAACCCTATTCGTGAGGGGGCCCCTTCGTGGGCTTTTAAGCACAAAGGCAAAACTTAATACGGGACAAAGGGATAGGCGAGACTTTCGGGAAGGTTTTGTCTCGAAGGGGTGTTTTCGACCCTCCTGCGCCAAACCGGCTGCTACAGGCTTCGCAGGTAGGATTTGTAGTTGCGCTTGGTCTCGGCGACGCTGTCGCCGCCGAACTTCTCCAGGAAGGAGTTGGCCAGCTCAAAGGCGACCATGGACTCGGCAACCACGCCGGCCGCCTCGACCGCGCAGGTATCGTAACGCTCCACCGCCGCCTTGACGGGCTTACGGGTGATGATGTCCACGGATTCCAGGGGCTTGCCGACCGTCGAGATCGGCTTCATCGTGCACGTCATGACGATGGGCTCACCGTTGCTCATGCCCCCTTCTATGCCGCCGGCGTTGTTCGTCTTGCGGTAAAATCCCTTTTCTTTCGAATAATAGACGGCGTCGTGCACCCGCGAACCACGGGCGGAGGCAAAACCCGTGCCCAGGCCGAACTCCACGGCCTTGATGGCCGGAATCGAGAAAACGGCGGCGGCCAAACGCGCGCTGAGGCGCCGGTCGCCGCTGACGTAGCTGCCCAGGCCAGGCGGGACGTTGAGGGCCTCGATGCGGAAGCTCCCGCCAAGGGTATCGAGGTCCTTCTTCGCCTGCTCGACTTTTTTCTTCATCCTTGCCTTGTCCGTCTCTGCGCCGATCACGAGGACGCTGCTCGCCACGCGGACGTCGAACTCCTTCAAAAAGAGCTTGCAGACCGACCCCACCGCCACGCGGGCCACGGTCTCGCGGGCCGAGGCCCGCTCCAGGACATTGCGGATGTCCTTGTGGCCGTACTTGAGACATCCAGCGGCGTCGGCGTGGCCTGGCCGAGGGTTGGTCAGCGGCAGAAGATCCTCAATGCGATAGTCGCTGTTCTTGACATAGAGCCCCAAAGGGCTGCCCAGGGTCAGGCCGTTGCGCACGCCGGCGAGGACCTCGATGTTGTCGGCCTCTATCTTCATGCGGTCCCCGCGGCCGAGCCCCATCTGACGCCGCTTGAGCTCGATCGTCATCTCTTTTAAGTCAATCTTGAGGCCGGCGGGCATACCTTCGAGTATAGCCACCATGCAGTGCCCGTGGGACTCCCCTGCCGTCAGATAGCGCAACATAGACAACCTCCTCAATAATAAAAAATGTACGAGATGATCTCCCGGCCCCAAAAGAGACCCGCGAGCGCCCCTATCGAAAGGTAAGGGCCGAAGGCGATCTCGCTCTCCCGCGTGCGGATCTTGGCGATGACGCCGACGACCGCGCCGATGACCGAAGCCAGCGGCAGCGCCAAAAGAGCCAGCCGCCATCCCAGGAAGGCGCCGACCATCGCCAGGAGCTTGATGTCCCCGCCGCCCATGGACTCTTTCTTGAAGATGAAGTCGCCGATGACCCCGAGGACCCAGAGCGTGCCGCCGCCGACGAGGATGCCGAGCAAGGAACTGCCCAGACCATAGAGGGGCGAGGCCGCCTGGTGCATCTGCGGAAAGAGACCGCTCAGGAGGAGGCCCGCCGCGATGCCGCCGAGGCTGATCTCGTCGGGGATGATCCGGAAGTCAAAGTCCACGAAGGTCGAGACAATGAGGCCCGACCCGAAAAACGCATAGATGAAAAAGAGCGGGCTCAAGGCGTAACGCATCCACAGGGCCGCGAAAAGGCACCCTGTCAAGAGTTCAATGAAGAAATACCGCAACGCTATCCTCGCCCCGCAGTCCCGGCAGCGGCCCCGCAGGACCACATAGCTGACGAGGGGGATGTTGTCGTGCCAGCGGATGGGCTTGAGGCAATGCGGGCAGTGCGAGCCGGGCCGCACGATCGACTCCTCGCGGCCCATCCTGTAGATGCAGACGTTCAGAAAGCTACCGACGCACAGGCCGAACAGGAAAACGAAGACCCCGACGACCGTATCAGCCATACACGCACGTCTCCAAGGCCCCGCGCATCGCTATCGTCGGGGCCTCCCTGCCCGTCCAGAGCTCGAAGGCCAGGCGCCCCTGATGCAAAAGCATGCCCAGCCCGTTCGACCAGCGGCACAACCTCTGCTCGGCCGCCTTCAATAGAGGCGTCTGGGCAGGGTTGTAGACGAGGTCGTAGACGAAGAGGCCGGGGTGCAGGCGCTCGGCCTCGATCGGCGAAGGGTCGCCGCGCTTCATGCCGACGGGCGTCGCGTTCACGAGGAGCTGCGCCTGTTCGATCTTGAAGTGGCCGGCGTCGGCGACCGGCCGGACATCGACCGCGGGGTAGTACTTCGCGACGTTTTCGGCGAGGCGCTCGGCCCTCTCCCGCGCGAGATCGCAGACCTCGATGGACCGCACGCGCAGCCCCGCGAGCGCCAGGGCCACGGCGTTCGCCGCGCCGCCAGCACCGAGGAGGGCGACGTTCTTGCCGTCGACCGCGATCCCCTTCTCTTTTAAGTCGTGGCTGAAACCCGGCTCGTCGGTGTTGAACCCCGTGAAGGTGCCGTCGGTCTCGACGCGGATGGTGTTGACCGCCCTCGTCATCATGACGATGGGAGAGATCGAGCCCGTCAGGTACCGGATCGCCGCCCCCTTATGCGGGATCGTGACGTTAAAGCCCCGGATCCCGCGCTCCTTGACCGCCTTGAGAAAAAATTCCTCCAGCCCGTCCGGCGGGACCTCGAAAAGCTCGTAGCGCGCCGCGATACCGAGCTGGCGGAAGGCGGCCTCGTGCATGGGCCCCGAGTAGCTGTGCTTGACGGGATACCCGATCAGACCGTACAGCGACACCCCTTTCGCGTCAGGACTCATCCCTACCCCCTAAAAATGAGACAAAGGTCGGACCTTTGTCTCATTTTGCTCACACATACAGCGAGATAGCCGCCGGCCTCTTGCTCGCGAGTTTGTTGACGGCGCTCAAAAAGGCCTTGGCCGAGGCCTCGATGATATCGGTGCTCGCGCCGCGGCCGATGGCGACATTCTTGCCGCAGGCGACCTTCACCACGACCTCGCCCTGCGCGTCCTTGCCGGCGGTCACTGCCTCGAGCCGGTAGTCCATGAGGCGCGTCGTTATCTTCGCCAGCTTCTCGATGGCCTTGTAGCAGGCGTCGACCGGGCCGTCGCCCTTCGAAGAGGCGCACACGACCTTGCCCTTATGCCTCAGACAGACCGTCGCGCTCGGCGTCACCTTGGTGCCGCTGGCGTAAGAGACGCTCTCAAGCTTCCACGTCTCCAGGGACTTGTGGATTTCGTCCTCGACGATGGTCGCCAGGTCCTCTTCATAGATGGTCTTCTTCTTGTCGGCCAGATCCTTGAACCTCTCGAAGGCGTGCTGGAGCTCCGCCTCCTTCAGGACGATACCCATTTCTTCCAGGCGCTTCTGGAACGCGTGGCGGCCGGAGTGCTTGCCGAGGACCAGCCCCGTTCCCGTGAAGCCCACGTCGGCGGGCGTGATGATCTCGTACGTGGAGCGCTTTTTGATGACGCCGTCCTGGTGGATGCCCGACTCGTGGCGGAAGGCATTGCCGCCGACGATCGCCTTGTTGGGCGCGACGACAAAGCCCGTCAGCTTGCTGACCAGCCGTGAGGTCTTGCAGATCTCGCGCGTCTTGATGGCGGTCGCCAGCCCGCGGAAGACGTCCTGGCGCGTGTGTATGCCCATGACGATCTCTTCCATCGAGGCGTTGCCGGCGCGCTCGCCGATGCCGTTGACCGTGCACTCGACCTGGCGGGCGCCGTTGGCCACGGCGGCCAGGGAGTTCGCGACGGCGAGCCCCAGGTCGTTATGGCAGTGCACCGAGATGACCGCCTCACCGATGTTCGGGACGTTGTCCCGGATGACGGCGATGAGCGTCCCGAACTCGTCGGGATAGGCGTAGCCCACCGTGTCCGGGATGTTGACCGTCGTGGCGCCGGCCCGGATGACCGCTTCGAGGACCTGGAAGAGAAACTTCGGCTCTGTCCGCGAGGCGTCCTCGGGCGAGAACTCGATGTCCCTCGTCTTGGTGCGGGCGTAGCGGACGGAGTCAATGGCCAGGCGCAGGATCTCGTCCTCTGCCTTCTGAAGCTTATACTGCATGTGGATCTTGGAGGTGGCCAAAAAGACGTGGATGCGCGCCCCGCGGCCTGCCAGTCTGGTCGCCTGATACGCCGCGTCGATGTCCTTCTTGATGGCACGGGCCAGGCCGCAGATGACCGCGCCCTTGACCTCACGGGCGATCCGAGACACCGCCTTGAAGTCGCCGGCCGAGGAGATCGGGAAACCGGCCTCGATGACGTCCGCACACAGCGCCACCAGCTGGCGCGCGATCTCCAGCTTCTCGCGCTCGTTCAGCGTCGCGCCCGGCGCCTGCTCACCGTCCCTAAGCGTCGTATCGAATATGATCAACTTGTCATTCTTCATGACTGAGACCCCAACCTATGCCTTCTTCATCCACGGCATCATGTCGCGAAGCCGCTTGCCCACTTCCTCTATCTTATGCTTATCGCCCTCCTCGAGCAAGCGGTTGAAGTTGGGCCGGCCGACCTCGTTCTCGGCGATCCACTCCTTGGCGAACTTGCCCTTCACGATCTGTTTCAATATCTTCTTCATCTCCCTGCGTGTCTTCTGCGTGATGATGCGCGGGCCGCGCGTCAGGTCCCCGTAACAAGCGGTGTTGGAGACGCCGCGCCGCATCCCGGAGATACCGCGCTCCTGGATCAGGTCCGTGATGAGCTTGAGCTCGTGCAGGACCTCGAAGTACGCGATCTCGGGCTGATACCCGGCCTCGACGAGCGTGTCAAAGCCGGCCTTGATGAGCTCGGTCACCCCGCCGCACAGGACGGTCTGCTCGCCGAAGAGGTCAGTCTCCGTCTCCTCGGCAAAGGTCGTCTCGATGACGCCCGCCGTCGTGCCCTTGATCGCCTTGGCGTAGGCCAGGGCGATGTTCTTGGCGTTGCCGCTCGCGTCCTGGTGGATGGCCAGGAGGCACGGCACGCCCTTGCCCTCCTCATACATGCGGCGCACGAGCGCCCCCGGCCCCTTGGGCGCGATCATGATGACGTCAACCTTCTTGGGGGGCCTTATCTGCTTGAAGCGGATGTTGAAGCCGTGCGAGAAGACAAGGACCTTGCCCTTCTTGAGGTGGGGCTTGATGGCCTCGGTGTAGACCTTCGCCTGCACGTGGTCCTGGGTCAGGATCTGGATGATGTCCGCCTGGGCCGCGGCCTCGGCGGCGCTGACCGGCGTGAAGCCGTCCTGCCGGGCCTTCTCAAAATTCTGCGTCCCCGTCATCTCGGCGACGACGACGTCCATGCCGCTGTCGCGCAGGCACAGTGCCTGCCCCCGGCCCTGGATACCGTAGCCGATGATGGCGATCTTCTTGCCTTTCAAAAACCCCAAGTCCGCGTCATTGTCATAATAGATTTTCATCTCGTCTCCTATTTTGCGATGGCGATGCACCCCGACTTGACGAGCTCCACGATCTTAAGGGCCTTTATGTCGTCCAGGAACTGGCGCACGTCCTGCTGGCTCGCCGCGAGCTCGACGATCACCGAGCCCGCCTGCTTCTCTACCAGCGCGCCGCCGTACTTCTTGAGGATCTTGCTCAGGGACGCCTGCCCCTTCTTGTCCGCCTCGATCTTCACGAAGACGAGCTCCCCGGCGATGTAGTCCTTCTTCAGGAAGTCGTGGACGGTGATGACGTCGATCAGCTTGTGCAGCTGTTTCTTGATCTGTTCGAGCACCCGCTCGTCCTGGGCGTCGACGACGACCGCCATGCGCGAGACCGTCGGGTCTTCGGTCTCGCTGACCGTCAACGAATCGATGTTATAGCCGCGGGCGGAAAACAACCCCGCGACGCGCGCCAAGACGCCGAACTTGTTCTCGACCAATATCGCAAGGGTGTGCTTCATCTTCCTCTCCGGAGTCCTATGCCATGCCGTCCAGCATGCGGTTCAGGGCCTCGCCGGACGGCACCATCGGGAAGACGTTCTCTTCCGGCTCGACGCGGAAATCCATCATCACCACGTTATCGGTGGCCAGCGCCTCCTGGATGGCGCCGGGGACGTCCTCTTTCTTTTCGATGCGCATGCCCTTGGCGCCGTACGCCTCGGCCAGTTTCACGAAATCCGGGTTCTTGAGGACGGTCCCGGAGTAGCGCTTCTTGTAAAAGAACTCCTGCCACTGGCGCACCATCCCCAGGTAGCCGTTGTTCAGGATGGCGATCTTGACCGGCAGCTTGTTGTTCACGGCCGTCGCCAGCTCCTGGATGTTCATCTGGATGGACCCGTCGCCGGCGATGTCGAAGACGACCTTGTCCGGGCAGCCCATCTGGGCGCCGATGGCCGCGGGGAAGCCGTAGCCCATCGTCCCCAGCCCGCCGGAGGAAAGCCACGAGCGAGGGCTCTTGAACTTGTACCACTGACACGTCCACATCTGGTTCTGGCCCACCTCGGTCGTGATGACGGTCGGCCGGTCCTTGGTCGCCTCGTAGATCTGCTCGATCACGTACTGCGGCCGCAGGCGGTCGTCCTGCTTGTAACGCAGCGGGAACTCCCTCTTCCATTTCTCGATCGTCTGCCACCAGGCCCCGGTGTCCGGCGCCTTCTTCACCGTCTTGGTCAGCGCCGCCAGGACCCGTTTGGCATCGCCGACGATCGGCACGTCCACGCGGATGTTCTTGCTGATCGACGTCGGGTCGATGTCCACGTGCACGATCTTGGCGTGGGGCGCGAAGGCGTCGATGCGGCCGGTCACGCGGTCGTCGAAGCGCGCGCCGACGGCCAAGATCAGGTCTGACTCCATTGTCGCGTGGTTTGCGTAGGCCGTGCCGTGCATGCCCAGCATCCCCAGCGAAAGCCGGTGCTCCGACGGAAAGGCGCCCAGCCCCATGAAGGTCGTCGTCAAAGGCGCGCCGGTCTTTTCGGCGAAGGCCAACAGCTCCGGCGCCGCCCCCGAAGAGATCACGCCGCCGCCCACGTAGATGAGCGGACGCGAGGAGCGCTCGATAAACTTCGCGGCCTTCTTGATCATGCCGGGGTGGCCGTCGTAGCTCGGCTGATAGGACCGGATAAAGACCTCCTCGGGCCACACAAACTCGGCCTTGGCGTTCTGCACGTCGACCGGAAGATCAATCACCACCGGTCCAGGCCGGCCGGTGGAAGCGATATAGAAGGCCTCGCGCACCGTGCGGGCCAATTCTCTGACGTCCTTGACGAGATAATTGTGTTTGGTGATGGGCCGCGTGATCCCCGTCACGTCCGATTCCTGAAAGGCGTCGTTGCCGATGAGCTGGGTCTTCACCTGTCCCGTTATCGCCACGATGGGGATGGAGTCCATGTAGGCCGTCGCGATGCCGGTCACGAGGTTCGTCGCGCCGGGACCCGACGTCGACATGCACACCCCGACCTTGCCCGTGGCGCGCGCGTAGCCGTCGGCGGCGTGGGCCGCGCCCTGCTCGTGGCGCGTCAAGATGAACTTGACCTTCGCGTCGTAGAGGACGTCGAAGACGGGCAGCATCACGCCGCCGGGATAGCCGAAGATCAACTCCGCGCCTTCGCGTATCAGGCACTCGATCAATATTTGCGCACCGCTCATCATCGCCACGGTTCACCGCCTATGCGATATGCCGGAGGGTGGCTTCTCCTGTGGCAGACAATGGAACATCCCGCCGAAACAGGATATTCCACAGAGGGGGATCAGAAGTTTTTCGGCAAACGTCTGCGAGGAATTGCATTTTTGCCGTAGCGACACGGGTCAATGGAGCGTAACGGCAAAAAT
>Ga0172363_10005067_pt1 | contig 10624 bp, 10 predicted proteins | sample LakKivs2_kivu2a2_FD_114541 | JGI IMG/M metagenome (GOLD analysis project Ga0172363, IMG submission 114541) | Sediment microbial communities from Lake Kivu, Rwanda - Sediment s2_kivu2a2 | ecosystem: Environmental > Aquatic > Freshwater > Lake > Sediment | place: Rwanda: Western Province, Lake... | reverse complement strand
CGACTACCCGACTGCCTACTGCCCGGACTGCCCCTCCCCCGGACTGCCCCTCCCAGGTTGCGGACTGCCCCTCCCAGGTTGGCGGACTGCCGGACTGCCCCTCCCAGGTTGGCGGACTGCCCCACCCAGGTTGCATCGCGAGGAACGCTTTGCAGAAGGGACGATCCTCCGGTCACGGGAGGTCGCGATCCTTCAGATCGATGCCCATCGCCGGGTAGGCGGGGCGGGCTCGTCGGGTATTCGCTTGCTTTGGCCTGGCCTCAAGCGTTCCTGCTCGCTCGCCGGGCACAGCAAGGCAGACGTCGGCCCTGGCTTGAGCGCAAAGAGGATGGACTACCTGCCGCAGACGGAGTCATGCAGGCGCTGCGGCCGCGGCATTGGGCAGGGCTTCGCAGACCGCGCCGGGAGCCGTGGCTCTTCATGACGCCTCGATGCCATTGCCTTGGTCGTGGATCCCACCTCCTGATCCGACGGTTGCCGGCGGCACCGGGAGCACATAAGATTCCATGCATGAAGGTGCTCCTCGGGCAGATCAACCGCAGGCAGGGCGAATGGGACTCCTTGCGCCGCAAGGCGCGCGAGGCGCTTCCCGGCCTGGTCAAGGTACTCGTCGAGGAGTATGGAGCACGGCGGGTGATGCTTTTCGGGTCGCTGCTGGGGCGTGAACCTTCCCCATGGCCGGACATCGATCTCCTCGTCGAGGGACTTCTGCCCGACCGCCGTGCGGAAGCGCTTGGGCGCCTCTTTGCGCTGGCGCCTTTGCCGGTGGACATCGTTCCCCTCGAGGCGGGGCGCCCGGAAATCGTGCAGCGAGCCCTGGAGGAAGGGGAGACGCTCTATGCTGCCTGAAGGCATGGCAGTGGTCGAGTTGCGTCGTCTGCTGCGCGACAACGAGGCCGATGCGGTCGTGCTGGATGGATTGGTGTCGGATGTCGCGGCGGTATCCGGCCGGCAGGGCGAGCTTGGGCCTGAAGCGACCGCCTTCCTCGCGGTGAAGTTGCATGCCTGGTACACGGCCTTCGAATCGATCCTCGAGCGCATCGCGCGCGTGGTCGAAGGCGGCCTGTCTGCAGGACCGGCGTATCATCAAGATCTGCTGCGGGGGATGACCCTGCCTCTCGCAGAGGTACGACCCGCGGTCATCAGTCGAGAGCGCCTTCCGGATCTATCGGACATGCTCGCCTTCCGCCATTTCTTCCGCCATGCCTACGCAATCTCGTTGGACGAGGCTGAGCTGAGACGACATGCCGCACGCTTGCAGCGGCTGCACCCCGGGGTCCGGCAGGATCTGCGTGCATTCGAATCCGTCGTGCTGGAATGGATCCAAAGGTTGGAAGCCGCCGCCACGAGGTAGGCGGATAAGCCCGACTCCCCCTAGAGCGCCGAACGGTTCGAAAGCCGAGCAATTCTCGGGATGTCAACCACAGAGAGCGCAGAGCCGACGGAGAACACAGAGAGAGCAGGAGTCTCCGGATCGAGGTCCAAGACCTGTCATTCTCGGCTCTCTTAGATCTCTCCACTCCCTTTTCTGTACACACGTTCTCAGGTTGGGAACCGAGTCTTCTCATTCTCTGCGCCCTCCCGGGCTCTCCGTGCCTCTGTGGTCAACATGCTGGAAAGACTTAGGACCCGAGCAGGAATTAGGGACTCCCCCTCCCAGGGAAAGAGGGGGAAGATCAACCTGGGAGAGGGAGCCGGAATCGGGGTAACTTCAGACCATGGAGAAGGAGCATAAGGCCTCGCCGATCGTCATTCTTGTCTTCGCCTGCTTTGCTCTTGGGTGTGGTTCGCAGGCCGCCTCGTCGCGCGTCGACGCCGACTCGAGCGATGGCCGCGCATCGTCGGAAGGCGCCCTCCCCGCCGACGCGGAGACGGACACCGCCGGCGTCGACGGTCCACGGGTACGCCCTGCCGACGTGAACGAGGCCGAGGCCGTCGACGCGAACAGCTATTGCCAGGACACCGTTGATGCCCCTTCCGCGACATACTTAGACGCACCCGCGTTCCCGCTTGACGGGGAAGTCGATGTCGGGACGCCCTGCCTTTCATCCGCCTGCGACGACGGGAACCCGTGCACCACCGATTCGGTCGACACCGTGTGCGCCTGCGCCCACGCTCCCCTGGCTGAGGGCACGCCGTGCGACGACGGCGACGCCTGCACCGAGCACGACGCCTGCTTCGCCGGCGTGTGCAAGGGCACGAAGCGCGCCAGCACCCTTGCCGTGCTCGGCACCCTCAGGAGCTACGCCAGCGGCCCGTCCCTCGAAACGGTGGTGGCGTTCCCAAGCCAAGAGCGGGCGGTCTTCCTGACCACCAACCGGCTGACCTTGGTGAAGATCGACGGCGACAGCCTGACCGTGCTCGACCGAGCGGAATGGGGAAGCCGGGTATCGTCATTCCAAGTGAGCCCCACCATCTGGGCATCCCGACCGCGGACCCTCATCATTCCGCTCTCCCGCCAGCGCATCGCCGTCATCGGCGCGAACTGGTCCATCGATCTCTACGACATCGGCCAGGACCGGCTGCAACCATCCTACCGATACGGATTCGGCGGCGCGAGCCAGGACATGTTGTCGGCCGCCGTAGCAGACGGACAGAACATCTGGACCTGCATCGGCAACTGGGTCCAGCGCTACGAAGTCGACGACGTGCGCGGCCTGGTCAGGCAGAACCCCGGCTTCACCATTCCCGGAAGCCACAGCTGCTTCGGGCTTGCCCTCTCTCCCGACGGAAGCGCGCTGCTCGCGGCCACCTCGCAAGGCCTAGACGTGATCGACATCTCCCGCCATGACGGATCGGGAATCCTCAGCCGAACCGTGCTCGCCGGTGATTTCCTGCTCGACGTGGTGAGCAACGGCAAGCAGCTCGGCGTGTACCGGCTCGATCAAATCACCAGCGGATTGGGAGCAGTGCTCGCGCTCGACGCCGCCACCCTGACGCCCATCGCGACCTTCGCAAACACCAGCACGATGGTTCCCATGGGCATCGCCGCGCTCGATCAGGGCTTCGTGGTCGAAAAGTGGAATCAAGGCACCTGCCGCGAGGTCGAGGCGGAATTCTACCGACAGGCGGCGAGTGCGAACGAGCCAACGAGTCGTTACCTTGCCATGTCCGCCTGCCGAGCCCGTTTTGGTCTCCCGCCAGCCGTTCTCGCCGGCGCCGGCCAGCTTCTCGACTTGCCTCCCATGCATCAAGTCGTCCGCGTGGATGGCGCCACCGGCCGCATGACGCCCTTGCGGGGGCTTGAGCAAGGTTCGTTCGCGCACGTGTTGCCGGGCGGCACGAACCTGGTGGAGGTGCACGGTCCCAGCTCCATGCACGTCGTCGACGTGTCGCAACCCGCGTCCCCCAACATCAGAAGCGGCGGGCTGTTCGCGCCCATGAAGGCCGACTGGCTACGCGTCGAACTGTCGAACTCGGGGCGAGCGTCCATGTTGACCGTTCCCCGGCCCGAACACGATCTCACCCGCGCCGGTCCCAAGGTGTCGCTCTTGTGGGAAAACCCTGGCGCTCTGCCGACGCTGGCCGGCTCACTGGCCAACGACGACGCCAACGCCCAATGGGCGGCGGCCGGGACGTACCTCTATGCGGTGTCACCCAAGGGCACGAGTGACTTTCGCCTTCGTCGTTTTGCCGTACGCCGCTTGACCCGAGACGAGGACCAAGTGCCCACGGCGGATCCCGATCAGACGCTGCCCAGCACGGTCCCCGCCGCCCTCGATCGACGCATGGGTGAATTCGTCGCCGCGGACGCTGCCTCCGGCGACGTGATCGTGGCCGAGGTCCGTGCTGGCACCGCGGATCGGGCGAGCGTGCTCACCTGGTACGCGTGGGACACCACGGGGTTCCGCTCTCTGTTTGCGCGCCAGGCTGACAGTGGCAGCGTTCGCGATGCCGGCATTCTGGGAGCACGTGCCGTGCTCGTGTTCGGAGACCGCGCCTTGCTGGTTGATCGATCCGGTGCCACCCTGGCAACCTACGTCCACCCGACCGGCGAGCTGCAACGCCTGCTGTCGTTCGATGCCCGCTACATCTATCTCTCGGGCACCGCCCAGGACCAGCGCTTCGCCCTCGCCCATCAGGTGTTCGTGCTTGACGCGTCCGATCTGTCGCGGGCCGGCCAATACACCATGCCCGAACCGGTGCTGTCGAGCGCGGTGGTCGGGAATCTGCGCGTCTTCGGCATGGCCTCGACGCTCGCCGTGACGTCGCCCGTATGCAGCCAGTAGGTGCGGGCCGGGAAGAACACGTCCTTGATGCCCTTGCGAAACGCCTCGAAGGCTTTGCGATAGCGGTTGCCGAATTCCTTGTTGCGCTGCAGCGCCTCGATGCGGCTCCACTTGTTCTTGGCCGCCACGCGCGGGTTGAGCTCGCGCCGGGGCTCGAGGCTGCTCGGACTGTCGCGCCAGTCCTGGTCCTGAATGGCCTGCCGACCCAGCACGCGGGTGCCGGTCTCGCGCCGTTTGCTCTCGGCCTCGGCTTCGGCGGCTTCGACCCGGCCTCGCAGGGTGCCGGCGCATTCATCTTGTGACTGGCCGTCGAATTCGGGCGGGCGCGAAAACGTCAGCGTGACCGAGGCCGGCATGGGCCCGTCTTCGCGGAAGAAGTGCGCGGGGCGCGTGGCCGTGAGGGGTGCTCCGGCGACCACGGCCGCAAAGCCGTTGACGTCCGGCCAATCCGTCACCTTGGCGATCAGGTTGTCTTTCACCGGGTTGGTGAGGGCGTAGACCATCTTGTCGAGGACGTCGGCCGAGTCGACGAGGCGCACGACGCTGGTCTGTTCGGGCGACCAGAAGTTCTCCCAGCGACCGCGCAGGGCGTTCATGCATTTCGCGAGGAGCTTGTGGAGGTGCTCGCCCACGCCGAGGTTGCGTCCGTGCGCTTTCAGGACTAGACCATGGCGCAAATGCCGTCGTGTGGCCGCCGCGGCCTCGGTGCCGCGAAGATGCGTTTGTTTTTCTTGGTCTTCTCGTGCCTGGCGATGGTTCTCGCCTGCTCCCGCGCCCCGTCGGGTGGGGGCGCCAAGACGCGCCCCGCTCCCTCGGTGGTGGTGGCCAAGGTGGTGGCCCGCGACGTGCCGGTCGAGGTCCAGGCCCCCGTGGACCTGCGACCGCTCGAACAGGTCGACGTCGGCTCGAAGGTCCTGGGCTACGTCGACGCCGTCTTGGTCGAGCGGGGCGACCGGGTGAAGAAGGGACAGCTCATCGCGCTGGTGCGGCCGAGCGACCTGCCCGACCAGCTCGCCGCCGCCCGCAACAGCATCGGACAGATCAAGGCGCAGGCCGCGCTGGCACGCACCAACTACGAGCGCGCCAGCAAGCTCGCGCCCTCCGGGGTGGTCAGCCAGCAGGAGCTGCAGGCGGCCACCGCGGCGCTGGCGTCCGCGCAAGCGGCCGAGGCCTCGATGCAGGCGCAGATCTCCGGCCTGGCCATTCGCCTCGGCGAAACCCGCATCACCTCCCCCATCGCCGGCTACGTCTCGGCCCGCCGCCTGGACCCGGGCGCCCTGGTAAGCCCGACCGGCGGTGCCATCGTCACCGTGGTGCGGATGGACCGGCTGCGCGTCTTCTTGTCGCTCACCGAGATGGACGCCGTCGGAGTCACCGTCGGCATGGACGCGCGGGTCGAGCTCGACGCCCTGCCCGCTCGCGACTTCACCGGCAAGGTCGTGCGTACAGCGCCCGCCTTCGATCCCCTGACCCGCACCCTGGAGGCCGAGGTCCAGCTCGCCAACGACGCGGGCGAGCTGCGTCCGGGCATGTACGGACGCGGCTTCATCCGCAAAGAGCTCCATCCCATGGCCCCGGTGGTGCCGGTCAACGCCGTGCGGATCTCGTCCGGCAGGCGGCACGTGTTCGTGTTGCGCGACCTTCACGTCGAGCAACGCACCATCACCACCGGCGTCGAGCTCGACGGCGGCAACGCCATCGAGGTCCGCGCTGGCCTGAGGCCCGGCGAAGAGGTGGTCGTCGCGGGCGCCGATGGCCTGGCCGACGGCAGCCCCGTGCGCGTGACCCGCGACGTGAATCCCTACACCGGCGCTGCCACCACCGCCGCCGCCGCCCCCGCCCAGCCGAGGCCCGCGACCGGGTCCGAACCGAAGACCGACTGACCGCCAAGCCTCCCTGGTCTCGCCATGTGGCTCACCCGACCAACCTGCAATTGAGCGTCCCGCTGGTGGCACCCCAGCGCTGGGCGCAGTGGTCGCAGGCTGCCGCGAACGTGGAGACCAGCCGGGCGAGCCACGAGGACGCCCGGCGTACCCTGGCGGTGGCGGCCGCACGCGCCTACCTGGCGGTCATCTCCCAGAAGCGCCAGGTCGACACCATCGCGCGCGCGGTGGCGACCGATCGGTCGCACTTCGACTTCACCCACACCCGCTTCCAGGGTGGAGTCGGCAACCGGGTCGACGAAGTGCGGGCCGCTCAGCAACTCGCGACCGACCAGGCGCAGCTCTCGGCCAGCTTCGCCGCGCTGGCGCGCGCCCGCGAGGCGCTCGGGGTTCTCTTGGCCGAGGACAAGCCGGTCGACACCCTCGACGACGTCTCCTTGCCCGAGGCCGCCGCCGACTTCGAAGGCGCCGCCGGCCGCCGCCCGGACGTCCTGGCCGCAAAGGCGCGCGCCCGGATCGCCGAGAAGGTTCGCAAGGATAGCTGGACCGACTTCATGCCGGCGCTCAACGGCCAGTTCCAGCCGTTCTACCAACACCCGTCCACCCTCACCCAGCCCGAGACCGGGTGGCAGGCCATGCTGGTGCTGTCCCTCCCGCTCGTCGAGGGTGGCCTGCGCCGGGGACAGATGCGGGAGCGCGACGCCCTGCTCGCCCAGGCCCGCGCCCAGTACGAAGGCCTGCTCCGACAGACGCGGGCGGACCTGCGCGTGGCCGCCGAGTCGATCCGTCGCGCCGACGAGGCCCTGGGCTCGGCCCAGGCCGCCGCCGACCTGGCCCACCAGGCCCTCGACCTCGCCAACCTCGCCTACCAGGCCGGTGCCACCACCAACATCGAGGTCATCGACGCCGAGCGCCGCGCCCGTGACGCTGCCAGCGCCGTGGTCATCGCCGAGGATAGCGTGCGCCAGGCTCGCCTCGATCTGCTGGTCGCCGCCGGCCAATTCCCCTGACGGACTCTCCGCTCCCCACGTGAATCCGTCGGGCTCTTCCTGCTCCACAGCCGGCCGCCCGGAGGGCCGCCCGATGCCTCTACCTTCTGGCGGATGGACAAAGTGACCAGTTTAGGCTGAGAATTGGGCGAAGAACTTGGCAATATCGGCGGCGGCAAAGCTGATCTACTGCCGTGTGACTTCTTCGCCGCACGCGAAGATTCTTTTGGCAGCCTTCTTATGGGACTCCAGGCGCCAGGCACCAGGCACCAAGCTGAAGTGCTGGAGCACAAGCCGTGAGCACACCAGGGTGACGCCCTTCGCCCAGTGGAGAAGGTGATTGCCGTCCTCGGCCGATCAAGCTCAAGCCTGCACCCTGAAGCCTGCAGCCTGTAGCCCGTAGCCTGCTGAAGCCTGAAGCCTGAAGCCTGAAGCCTGAAGCCCTCTTCGGTTGCGGGCGAAGCCCGCGCCATGAAGGGCGTGTCCTTCGCCGCTGACTTCCGCCCAAGATGCCGTGCACTGCCGCGGTCGGAGCTTGGAATGCGCACAGCGCGGGCTACCCGGCGCTCACCACGGGGGCAAGCATGGATTCGGTGGAAGCCAGGCTGTAGATGCGTGACCGGTTGGCCAGGTTTATCCCGAGGTAGAAGAGCGGATGCCTGAGGTTTCCCGAGAAGCGCGCGGCAATCGACCGCCACGAGTAGAACCGTCGGCTGAGAGCATCGTAATGCTCGTGAATCTCCGCACGGCTCATGGTCGGGTGACGTGACACCAGTACTTCGCAGCTGTAGTGACGCCAGTCGCGGTCGAGGATCAGGTTGGCGCTTTCCATGGTCCGGTAGAGCGCCGTGCCGGGCAGCGGTGTCACGATGCCCGGGGTGATGGTCGCCAATCGGTTGCGAATCGCGAAGTCGTAGACGCGGTCGAAGGTCGCGGGGGTGTCGCGGTCAAACCCGAACATGAAGGCGCCGACGACCGTGAGCCCCGCGCGCCGCAGCGCCGCGAGTCGTTCCTCGTACCTGCTCACGTGGTTGAACTTCTTGTGGGCCGAGTTGAGCGTATCCTGATCGAGTGATTCGATCCCCACGAATAGCCCCACACACCCCGATCGCGCGGCGAGCTTGAGGAGGCTCCTGTCACGCGCAGCGAGCTCAAGCGAGGCCTGGCTGAACCATTTGATCTTCAGCGGAATCAGAGCCTCGAACAGCTGGCGCGCGTAGGCGTGCGAGAAGAAGACGTTGTCGTCGACGATCAAGAAGGCCTTCGAAGGATAGCGACGGATCTCCTCGACGACCGCCTCGACGGGCCTGGTGCGGTACTCGCGGCCGTACAGAGTCGTGACGGTGCAGTAGCAGCAACCGAGCGGGCAGCCGCGGCTGGTCTGGATGATTCCGGCGTTGAGCGTCGTCTTTCCCCGAAAGAGGTCCTTGCGCGGCATCGGCAGATTGCGCAAGTCGGGAAGCTTGGCGGCCCTGTACGAAGGCGCCATCTGGCCCTTCTTGAAATCCGCCACCAGAGCGGCCCAAACCGGCTCCACCTCGCCGGCCACCACCGAGTCGAAGTGCTGGAGACACTCCTCGACCATGAACGACGCGTGACTTCCGCCGGCGATTGTGGGAATGCCGCGGCGGCGAAAGTGGTCGGCCAGCCAGTAGCCGCGGGGCGCCTGGCAAGTCATCATGGTGATGCCCACCAGATCCGCACGCGTGTCGAGATCAAGCGTCGTGTGATGCTCTTCGACGATTTCGACCTCATCGAAGTCGGGCGCGGCAAGCGCGGCGATGATCGCCAGGCTCAGGTGATGGAGTTGTTTTCCCTCTTGCCCGGCCATATCCACGTCGGCGGGCGCGATCAGCAGCAGTTTCAATCGGCGATCCTCGCGACGGACGATAACACGGCCGCGGCTCACTGCCTCCGAACCTTTTGCTCTTGCGGAGAAAAGCGCGTGGTATTGGAAATCGTTGGGGATTCGGGCCGCGGACCGTCGGGTTGCAGGCCAGCTTCCTGCCGGCCATGGCTTCGCGGAGCGCACGGGAAGGAGCCAGCAGGAGCATGGCCGGCACGCCGCCATCCGCCGTCTGAGCAGCGTCACCTGCCAAGGTGCGGCTCATGAATAACGCGGGCTAGCCGCGCAAGGCCTGCAACTCGCGCTGGGTCGAGCGATAGACGCCGATGGCAACCAGAATCAGCGCGAGGGTGAGCAAGGCGCCGCCCAGGATGGCAGGCCGCGTACTCTCCATGAGCCCGGTCACCAGGGTGCGCGCAAACGGCTCGCTCGGCCTTTGCGCCAGGTGGTGGAAGACGGCCGCGACGCAAGTCCAGGTCGCGTGTCCCATGGTCACCACCAGCGCCAACGCCAGCGCGACGATGAAGCGCAGGCGCAACGGCTCGTTGTCGATGGCGTAGCGCGCGCTCGACCACGCCAGCATCAAGCCCATGACCAGGACCGGGTACATTCCCCAGCCACCCTCGACGAAGAATCGAACCATGTGGACCTCCTTTACGCACGGCCGGCGAGGCCGCTTGCGATGCCTGATACAACCCCGAAGCAGCGCCGGTGTGACCCTTTTTTCGGTCACACTGCCCGGTTTGGTGGGTTAATCCGAGACGTGGAGAGCGATCGCGACCTCGTGCTGGGCTTGCGCGAGCACAAGCCCTCGGCCTTCAACCAGGTCTACGCGAAATACGGCGATCACGTCTGGCGTTTTCTGGCGCGCCTGGCGGGTGCGGGCGCGGAGGATTTGTTCCAAGAAACCTGGTTGGCAGCAGCCCGCCACGCTCACCGCCTGCGCGAGGACACGAGGCTTCTGCCGTGGCTCTACACCATCGCGCGCAACAAGCAGCGCAATAGCCTGCGCGCCTGGGCTCGCAACGCGCGTTGCGGGCACGAACTGCGCGCGCAGGATCCTGCCCGGTCGCCTCCACTCGATGACGAGGTCCACGCTCTTCGCCAAGCCGAGCGAGTCTGGGCCGCGTTCGACGGCTTGCCCACCGCCCATCGCGAGGTGCTTTGCTTGTGCGCGGTGGAGGGACTTGCCACCGCGGACGCCGCGCATGCCCTTGCCTGCAGCGAGGACGCGGTCAGGAAGAGACTCTCCCGAGCCCGCCGCGAGTTGGCCCGGCTTTGCGGACGGAAGGCATGCGGTCCATGCGCAGGAGGTGAAGAATGAAACTTGGTCCCGACAGCCTGGAAACCTTGCTCGCCGCCCGGCCGGTGCCGGCCTTGGCGGACGAGGTGCGCAAACGGACCTTGCTGCGCGCGCGCGCGCATCTCGCGCCGCTGCCCGGGGCCGAGCCCGAGCCACTGCGTCGCGCGTTGCCGACCTATGCGGCGTCCGCCGCCCTTCTCTCGGCAGACGTGGTCTTCCTCGCTGATGCCTGCCTCAAGATGGGGCGCGCCTTCGGCGGATAGCCTGGATTTCCACGGACGAAAATCCTCCTAACCCAACTTCCACACGGTGGATGTAGGCAAGCGGGTATTTCGAGGATGCTGGAAGGGAATTTGCTAGTGGCTTCGCGGAGG
>Ga0172363_10005066_pt1 | contig 10626 bp, 10 predicted proteins | sample LakKivs2_kivu2a2_FD_114541 | JGI IMG/M metagenome (GOLD analysis project Ga0172363, IMG submission 114541) | Sediment microbial communities from Lake Kivu, Rwanda - Sediment s2_kivu2a2 | ecosystem: Environmental > Aquatic > Freshwater > Lake > Sediment | place: Rwanda: Western Province, Lake... | reverse complement strand
TTATCAATTAACCCTGGATAAAGATGGGGGGCAGGCTGTTATTGGTCAGATAATTGCATTCCGGGCAGGAATAGCTTCATTAGTTACTTTGCCAAATAATGTTTCAGTTGATTTAGTTTTTAACAACATTACAGGTAGTAATTTTTACAATGAAGGAAATTATTATAATTCAGGAGCTTTTCTGGTTCCTCATGACGGTATTTATTCATTTTCGGTTTCAGTCAATCTACCAGCGAATAGTTCAATAATTCTTGAAGTTGATGGTACTGGATTTGAAACATTAGTAGGACCTACAACTTCTAGTGGTTCATTTAAAGAAAACATTATAATGAGATTGATAAAGAATAATACTGTTAATATTTCCATAATACAAACTAATGGTTTTGATATTCCGTCATATAGCATAAACGGGTATTTTTCGGGATATCGGGTTTATTAGTTGTTTACAGGTGCAACCCCGCCGGGGTTGAATACTCACTAAGGACAACCCAGGTCTAGTAATCATGGAACCGCTCCGCGGTTCGTTCTCCCATTAGTTAATCGGGATTATTGTAGGCTTAATCGCGGAGCGATTTCATCAATACTAATATGCGTCCTCACCCCCGTTGAATCAGAATCGCGGAGCGATTCCATCAATACTAACACAATGCCTCACCCCCCCGGAATAATAACCGCGGAGCGGTTACATTAAACTTGGAAGTCTTTAGGATATATCTTAAATTTATGTGTTGCATTTCTAAAAAAAACGTGCTATGAAACCAAACACTTACACTAGACTCTATGTCCATTGTGTCTTCACACCAAAAGGACGCCATTCCTTATTAACTGATAGTATTCGCACATCAGTACATAAGTACATTTACGGTATTATTGAGGGTAAAAAATGTTTTCCGGTTGCTATCAACGGAACTAAAGACCACATCCATCTACTGATAGGATTTCCCCCGACAATTACCATATCTGATCTGGTGAGAGACATAAAACGAAGCTCTGCATTATTCATAAATGAGAACCTGAAATCTTATCTGAAATTCAACTGGCAGGAGGGATTCGGAGGATTCACTGTTGGTTACAGAGACCTGGACAGGGTATATAAATATATTGTTAATCAGGATGTTCATCATTCCGGATTATCATTCAGGAATGAATATATGAAATTATTGTCAGAAGAAGGGATTGAATACGATTCTGAGTATTTGTTTGATTTCTATGATGATGGAAATTTATGCAACCCCTCCGGGGTTGAATAATCCCTTGGGAGGTCTTTAGTCTAGTAATCATGGAACCGCTCCGCGGTTTGAGATCCGATAAGCTCAAGCTTCCTGAACACCACCACACAAAACAACAAACCTGCAGCAACTCCGGCCAGGTTGCTTAACAGGTCGTACGGGTTGAAGCTTCTTCCCGGAATGAAGATCTGATGCGATTCGTCAGCGACGGCAAAAACCATGAGGCATAAGGTAATGACCAGATATTTCATTGCAGATATCCTGAATTCCTTTCCTGCAAATGACAGAAATGCAAGACCAGCCAGTGAGGCGTACTCAAGCAAATGAAACAGATAATCAAGCCTGATATCGGCTTTTGGGGTGTGTATCTTAAGCGCAGGGATTGACGGAACTGATGAGACAACAACTATTACTACTATCCAGAGTGCAAATAAATACTTCGCAAAAGGTCTGAAAAACTGAATCAGTTTTAGCATACTATTTTTTTGACACGACAAAAATATACTTTAATTGACTATTTTTGCCAAAATTTGCTACATGATCACCAACGAACAGGTAAAGGAATTATCAGGACGCCGTGATGCGTTAAGGAGGTATCTTTGACATCGACGGCAAACTTGATCTTATCTCCGAAAAAGAGAAGACATCTCTTCTGCCTGGCTTCTGGAACGACCCTAAACAGGCTGAAGAGCTCCTGAGAAGCATTTCACAACTTAAAAGCTGGACCAACGACTTTAACAGGATCAATACATCTGTTGACGACCTTACCGTACTTTTTGATTTCTTCAGGGAAGGTGAAGCAACAGAACAGGAACTTGAGAATCAGTATAATAACTGCATTCAGCTGATTGAAGACCTTGAGGTCAGGAATATGCTCAGGCACGAAGAGGACCAGCTCGGGGCTATACTTAAGATAAATTCCGGGGCAGGAGGTACGGAGAGCAACGACTGGGCTGAAATGCTAATGAGGATGTACCTTCGTTGGGCGGAAAGGAATAATTATAAAACTAAGGAACTTGACTTTCAGCCTGGTGATGAAGCAGGGATAAGATCGGTAACAATAGAAATAGACGGCGAACAGGCCTACGGCTACCTGAAAAGCGAAAACGGTGTTCACCGGCTTGTAAGAATTTCACCTTTTAATGCACAGGGAAAACGCCAGACTACATTTGCTTCAGTCTTCATTACTCCGCTTGTGGATGATAATATTGAGATTGAGGTCAATCCTTCTGATATTACATGGGAAACATACCGTTCAAGCGGGGCAGGCGGACAAAACGTAAACAAGGTGGAAACAGCTGTCAGACTCAGGCATCATCCCACAGGAATAGTAATCGAGAACCAGGAGACACGATCGCAGCTTAACAATAAGGAGAATGCGATGAGGATCCTCAAATCGCAGCTCTATGAGCTTGAGCTGAGAAAACGGATGGAAGAGCAGGCAAAGATAGAGGGCGAGAAGAAAAAAATTGAGTGGGGATCACAAATCAGATCATATACCCTTCATCCGTACAAACTGGTAAAAGACCATCGCACAGGGTATGAAAAGGGGAATGTACAGGCAGTACTCGACGGCGACCTGAATGATTTTATTAAGTCGTACCTTATGGAATTTGCCGGGAAATGAGCAAAAGGGAAAAACTATTCGGGCTGTTTCCTCCTGTATCCACAAGGGAATGGATGGAAAAGATCAATACCGATCTTAAAGGAGCCGACTTTAATAAAAAGCTGGTCTGGAAAACCAGTGAAGGATTTGATGTAATGCCGTTTTACAGGCAAGAGGATATCGAAAATCTGAAATATATCGATTCGCTTCCGGGCGAGTTCCCTTTTCTGAGGGGAAAAAGAACAGAAAACAATTCCTGGAAAGTAAGGCAGAACATTATCGTGACTGACTTCAGAGCTGCGAACAGGAAAGCAATCGACATCCTTACAAAAGGTGTTGATGCACTTGGGTTTTATATTTCTGACCCTGAGTCTATAAAAAAGGAAAACCTCGAACAGCTGCTTGAAGGTATCTCACCGGAATCTGCCGAACTTAATTTCCTATCCGACGGCAGGGCAAAAGAACTGGTTCAGATCTTTATGGAGTACCTTGATAGAAAAGGTATCGATTCCGGGGAAGTGACTGGCGCCGTAGAAGCAGATCCTCTAAGCAGACTTATGCTCAATGGGACATTGTGTATTCCAGTTGAAAAGGGACTCGATTACCTGGCCGGGGTTGCCTCTTTGGTTCAACCGCTTCCCCGCTTCAGGGCTGTTCATCTCAATGCTTCAGCTTTCGGGAATGCAGGAGCCGACATCGTTCAGGAGCTTGCATTCGGTATTGCCATGGGCACCGAATACCTTGCTCAATTGAATGAAAGAGGAATCAATCCTGAAACTGCATCATCAAAGATGAGGTTTTCATTCGGGATCGGATCAGCCTACTTTATGGAAATTGCCAGGCTGAGAGCCGCCCGTCTTCTTTGGTCGGTCATCATGAACAGGTTCGTGCCGGGCAATAAAAAAGCAGCAGGTATGGAAATACACTGCGTGACGGGAAGATGGAATAAAACTGTATACGATCCTTATATAAATATACTGAGAACCCAGACGGAGGCTATGTCGGCCATTCTTGGCGGTACCGATTCACTCACCGTTGAACCGTTTGATATAATTTTCAGAACCCCTGATGAATTTTCAGAAAGAATTGCCAGGAACCAGCAGCTGATACTGAGAGAAGAGTCATATTTTGATAAAGTTGCAGATCCTGCAGCCGGATCATACTATATCGAAAATCTTACAAGCCTTGTTGCTGAAAATGTATGGAAGCTCTTCCTGGAAGTTGAAGAGCAGGGCGGATTCATTGAATCACTTAAAAAAGGATTTGTCCAGCAAAAGGTAAGGGAGTCTGCTGAGAAGCGACAGTCAGATATGGCAAAGAGAAAGACCATCCTGCTGGGGACAAACCTGTATCCGGTAAAAGATGAGTATATTCCCAGGAGAACCGATCCGGAGAAACTATTTAAAAGGAAGGAAGACTCAAAAGATCTGATTGTTGAACCGATAAGACCATTCCGGGCTTCTGAGATATTTGAAAAGCTCAGGATGGCAGTTGAAAAATCCGGCAGGCCGCCTGTTGTATTTCTTCTCACAACGGGTAATCATGTCATGAGAAAAGCCAGAGCACAGTTCTCACTTAATTTCTTCGGTTGTGCCGGTTATCATATATTAGATAATAACGGATATGAAACAACTGATGAAGGTATAAGGCAGTCATTGAAATCAAAAGCTGATATAGTTGTGATCTGCAGTTCTGACGAGGAATATGAAGTTGTTGTTCCTGATATATTCAGAAAAATGAATGGGAAAGCAATAATTGTGGTAGCAGGTAATCCACCCTGTGCAGATTATCTTAGGTCTTCAGGAGTTGAGCACTTCATCAGTACAAGATCAGATATAATTGAGACCCTGAAAGGATACAACAAACTGCTTGGAATTGAATAATATTAGATGCATTCCTGATGAGACCAAAATTCAGATATGATGATCTGGACCACCTGCCGGCAGAACCTGCCAGCAGGCGTGATAATGAAAAAGAGAAGAGCTGCGCGGGGAGTTGGATCACGGCAGAGCAGATACCTGTTAAAAGCGTATATACCAGGGCTGACCTCCTTGATATGGAACACCTGGCTTATGCTGCCGGATTACCTCCGTATCTCCGGGGTCCCTATTCAAGCATGTTCACTATTCAGCCATGGACAATACGGCAATATGCCGGATTTTCAACGGCGGAAGACTCAAATGCTTTCTATAGGCGCAACCTCGCAGCCGGTCAGAAAGGCCTCTCCATCGCATTTGATCTTGCTACTCACAGGGGATATGACTCAGACCATGAACGGGTTGCAGGCGACGTGGGCAAGGCGGGAGTAGCGGTCGATTCGATCCTCGATATGAAGATCCTGTTCGACCAGATACCACTCAACCGGATGTCGGTATCGATGACGATGAACGGTGCAGTGCTCCCGGTCATGGCATTCTATATTGTTGCTGCTCTTGAGCAGGGAGCAAGGACCGAGGAGCTTTCCGGCACAATTCAGAATGACATCCTGAAGGAGTTCATGGTGAGGAACACTTATATCTATCCTCCTCAGTTCTCATTGAGGATAATTGCAGATATCCTGGCATACACTGCTGCAAAGATGCCGCGGTTCAATTCAATAAGCATCTCGGGATACCACATGCAGGAGGCCGGAGCCACCTCAGATATTGAACTAGGTTATACCCTGGCCGACGGACTTGAATACCTGCGAACGGGGTTAAAGGCAGGCCTTGATATTGATGCCTTTGCTCCAAGGATTTCATTTTTCTGGGCTGCCGGGATGAATCATTTCATGGAGATAGCCAAGATGAGGGCTGCCAGAATGCTCTGGGCTAAAATTGTAAGCGGCTTCAATCCTAAGAACCCGAAGTCAATGGCTCTCAGAACCCATACACAGACATCGGGATGGAGCCTGACAGAACAGGATCCGTATAACAATATAGGACGGACCTGTATTGAAGCGATGGCTGCAGCTCTCGGCCATACACAGAGCCTTCATACAAATGCGCTTGATGAGGCAATTGCCCTTCCTACAGATTTCTCGGCCCGGATTGCACGAAATACACAGATTTATATACAGGAGGAGACACAAATATGCAGGGCAGTTGATCCATGGGGAGGATCATATTATGTTGAGTCACTGACTAACGAGATTGCTCATAAGGCATGGGAACATATAAGGGAAATTGAGAGTCTTGGAGGCATGGCAAAAGCCATTGAATCGGGATTACCGAAAATGAGAATTGAAGAGGCTGCAGCCCGGGTGCAGGCTAAAATTGATTCAGGGGTACAAACGATTGTCGGGACCAACAAGTACAGACTTGAAAAGGAATATCCCCTCGAGATACTGGAAGTGGATAACAGTGCTGTTCGCGATGCCCAGGTAAAAAGACTGGAAAAACTAAGGGCCGAAAGAAATGAAACCGAATGCAGGGCTGCACTTGATGCACTGACCGAATGTGCCAGGACAGGAAAGGGCAACCTCCTGGATCTGGCTGTTGAAGCAGCTCAAAAAAGAGCGAGCCTTGGAGAGATATCTTATGCATGTGAAAAAATAGCAGGGAGGTACAAAGCAGTGGTACATACATTATCAGGTGTTTATTCTTCTGAATACAAGTCAGACAAAGATTTGGGAGAAGCAAAGAAGCTTGCAGCCAGGTTTGCCGAAAAGGAGGGCCGGCAGCCCAGGATCATGATAGCAAAAATGGGACAGGACGGACACGATCGCGGCGCAAAAGTGGTTGCAACCGGATATGCCGATATAGGTTTCGACGTGGACATAGGCCCATTGTTTCAGACACCCGCAGAGGCAGCAAGACAGGCTGTTGAGAATGATGTTCACGTTCTTGGTGTATCAAGCCTTGCCGGAGGACATAAGACACTGGTCCCGCAGGTTATTGATGAGCTTAAACGTCTTGGAAGGGAAGATATACTAGTAATAGCCGGCGGTGTTATACCTGCCCAGGATTATAAGGCGCTTTACAGCTCAGGGGTTGCTGCTATATTCGGCCCGGGGACATCGATTTCAAAAGCAGCAAAGCAGATACTAGAAATATTGCTGCATGACACAGAGTAGTATATAAGTTATACTTTTTTTGCCACCAAGGCCCAAAAGCACAAAGTTACACCAGGGTTTAATATTGAATTGAAATTTCTTTGTGTATCTTGGTGTTTTTACGCCTTTGTGGCATTTATAATTTATTTTAAGCGATGAAAAACAGATTTATAGTGATGATTGTTTTTCCATTTCTTATTTACGGATGCAGTGCAAAGAAACCGGTGGCTGACACCTCTCAGCCTGCTGCACCGGCCGAAGATGTTAAGCCTTCTGTGAACTTCTCGGAGCAGACAACCTGGATACTGGGATATTTTAACCGGGGACAACTGGAAAGGCCTCCTTATTCGGAATGGTTCATGAAAGAATATGATAACTACAGCTTTAATACAGATGCTGTTAATAAATTAACAGATATCAGCAAGGAAAATATTACATTGAAGATCGTTCTTGGAACATGGTGTCCTGACAGTAGCAGGGAGGTTCCCCGCTTCCTGAAGATTTTAGATATATGGGGTTTCCCGGCCGATAAAATAACCCTTATCGGGGTTGATAATGCGAAGCTTTCACCTGTGGGAGAATACGAAAAACTGAATATCGAAAGAGTTCCCACCTTTATTTTCTATAAAAATAATATTGAATCGGGACGCATCATTGAAACTCCGTTGACGTCTTTAGAGCAGGATATTGTGAATATCCTCACCAGGAATGAATAAAAATATAATTCTAAAGAACATGGAAGAGACAAAAAACAACACAGGACAAAACCTTGGAATTGCAGCCCTCATTACAGCAATAGTAACTTTTGTACTTGCAGTGATACCCTGCGTGGGACTGATTGCTGTTATCCCGGGGATAATTGCAATAGTGCTTGCTTCGGTGGGACTTACAAATGCAGCCAAGAATGATTCACCGAGGGGTCTTCTCCTGGCAGGCCTGATCATAGCCATTGTTGCTTCATTAATCTCGTTTTCACAGGTCTTTGTGGCTGGAAAAATCTTCGAAAAAGCTGATTCATGGCCAAATAAGATTGAGGAAATAATGGGTGATGTCCAGAAAGATGTGCTTAAAGATCTGGAAGATGCCAACATTTCTATTAAGATCGAAAACGGTGATGAAAAGGTTGAGATAAATGCCGATGCCACAAAAGGTGACCGGGAAAAGACACTGGAAGAGCTTGAAGGAGAGGATGCAAGTGCTGCTGACTCCGTAAATGCCAAATAAATTATATAGTGTACTTAAAAAGGTAAGGCTTACTGAAGAGCCTTACCTTATTATTAATATTTCCCTTGCCGGAATAATATTGCTTATTATGCTTTATTCCGGCATTTTTTCGCCTGATGAAGATAAGTATCCGGTTAAATGCATTCACGAGGAGCTTACCGGTGAACCCTGTGTATCCTGCGGACTGTCGCACAGCTTCTCGCTGATAATAAGGGGCAGGCTTGAAGAAGCATACAGATGGAATATTTACGGGATGAGGGTTTTTATCTTCTTTGCAGCCCAGTTCATATTCAGGGTCCTCTTCTCATATATATATATAAGGTATGAAGGAACAAGAAAACAGCTGATCAGGTTCGATATTTTGGGATCTTCAGTAATATTCGTGCTCTCTTTCTGGCAATTCATCGTTTACATCTTAAGATTTTCGTAAAAAAGTCCTTAAAAACTTGCTTTTTAAAATAACATGTCATATATTTGACCAAATGGTTAAACCATATGGTTTAATTATGAAGTTAAATCAAATGGTTAAGTGTTATGACTGAGATGGACAAGCAAACCGAAGAGAAGATCTTTGAATCGGCAACAGAGGTCTTCATTGAAAAAGGGATGGATGGTGCCCGCATGCAGGATATAGCAGATCATGCCGGCATTAATAAATCGCTGCTTCATTATTATTATCGAACCAAGGAGCATCTCTTCAATGCTGTGTTTGAAATGATAGCCGGCCAGATGTTCAGGAAATTTGCTCCGATTTTCGATGAGAACCTTTCGCTTGAGGAGAAGATCAGATTCTTTTTCAGGGAACATATAACATTCCTGCAGAAGAATCCTCGTCTGCCTGGATTCCTGATGAACGAAATGCACAGGAATCCGGAAAGGATAAAGAAATTTTTGAAGTCGGTTGATATTCAAAAATTATGGGCAACCCTTGAAGCCCAGCATAAGGAAGAACTTGATAAATATAATCTCAACCCTGAAACTATTCCCCAGTTTATGACCTCCGTTGCTGCCATGAGCGTATTCCCTTTTATTGCAAAACCAATTGTTGGCAGCCTGATGGAAAAAATGGGATACGATTTCGATGAGTACCTGGAAGAGAGAAAAGAATATGCAGCAGATTTTGTGATTAATGCTTTGAAGAAATGAAAAACAAGATTCTTTTTCTGATGCTTCTAATTCCCTGGATCTCTGTTTTGGATGGCCAGCGGATAATGACACTTAAAGAGTGTTATGAAATGGCCTATGCTGCAGCGCCGGTATCAGCCGAGAAGGACGCGTATGCAAACATCTGGCAGTTAAAGGATAAAAACCTGTCAAAAGGCTGGCTGCCAACCCTGGACGCAGGTGGCAGCTTTATTTATAACTCTTCTGTTGTCGATATGACTGATGTTCTTGGCGCGATACCGATAACGGGTATAGCAGATATGATCAAACCCCTTCCTCATGAACAATATAAACTTACAGTAGATATCAACCAGATGATCTATGACGGAGGTGCCATAAAAAGTGCACGTTCCCTGGAAAAAGCAGAGATGGACATCAGCCAGAAACAGACGGAATCAGACCTGTATAACCTGCGCGGTCAGATAAACACCTGCTATTTCAACATAATGCTTCTTGACCGGCAGAAAGAACTTCTTCAGAATTACCTGGAACTCATGAACAAGCGCATTAATGCGGTTAATTCGGCTATCTCAAGCGGTGTCGTAGTCAGGTCTGATCTTGATGTAATTACTGCAGAAAAGATCAGGCTTGAACAGCAGCTTAACGAAAACAGTATCAGAAGAGCTTCGCTTTTAAGAATTTTGTCGGGACTTACCGGTACTGAGCTTGACATTGCAGCCCAATTTGTGCTGCCCTCTGAAGGCAGCCGGCCGACAGATGAAATAACACGTCCCGAGCTCCAGGTATTTGATCTGAGGAAGCAGCAGCTTAATGCGTCGCTACAAGTGATCCAGAGAAAAAGGATGCCTAAAGCGTTCGGATTTGCTACACTTGGTTATGGTAATCCTCCGGGCAGTAACTTTTTCAAGGATGAGTTTGCTCCGTATTATATTCTTGGAGCCGGGGTTAAATGGAATATTTTTGACTGGAACAAAGTGAAAAATGAAAAACAAGTTCTGTCACTTCAGCAAGACATTATTGACGGAAGAAAAGATGATCTGACAGATAATCTGAAACGTCTCCTGGACACAAAGAATGCCGAAATAGCAAACCTTGAATCACTTCTCGTATCAGATCAGGAAATTATCGACCTGAGGAAGAGGATCACTTTGTCGGCAGAATCTCAATATGAAAACGGGACCATTACTGCTACGGAGTTTCTGAATGAAATGAATTCCGAAAGGCAGGCCATGATAAACTACGAGATACATAAAATAAACCTTGCAATGGCAAAGGTTGAATATTTGAATATATGCGAGAAAGAGATAGAATGACCTGAAAGTACCCACCCCCCTGCCCCCCTGAAGGGGTTATAAACCCTCACTGAACTTTAAATAGTTATGGGTTTGCACCCCCCTACAGGGGGCAGG
>Ga0172363_10005065_pt1 | contig 10627 bp, 7 predicted proteins | sample LakKivs2_kivu2a2_FD_114541 | JGI IMG/M metagenome (GOLD analysis project Ga0172363, IMG submission 114541) | Sediment microbial communities from Lake Kivu, Rwanda - Sediment s2_kivu2a2 | ecosystem: Environmental > Aquatic > Freshwater > Lake > Sediment | place: Rwanda: Western Province, Lake... | reverse complement strand
TCAGTAGTAATTTTTTTCCCATCAAATTCCAAAATAATATCTCCTTCTTTTAAACCGGCTTTCGCAGCTGCTGTGCCCTCAATCACTGCTTTTTCATAAGGCCGGCAATATCTATCTCGACCAATCCAGGCTCCGTAACCTACTGAGAGATTGTATTCTTTTTGAACTTCTTCATCAATCAGGCAATAATAAACTCCTAAGTAAGGATAGACTATTTTGCCTAAGGTTTTAACCTGCTCAATATCTTTTTTAGCTTTATTAATTGGGATGGCAAAGCCAATATTTTCGGCGGCTTCAGCCATAGCAAAATTAACTCCAATCACCTCTCCTTTTAAATTTAAAAGAGGCCCTCCGGAATTTCCTTTATTGATTGCCGCATCAGTCTGAATAACATCTTCTAAGGTTTCGATTATTCCTCCCCCCGAGGCGGTAACCGTCCTTCCTAATCCAGAGATTACTCCGACCGAAACCGTATTTCTAAATTCTCCTAAGGCGTTACCAATGGCGATTACGGTTTGGCCAATTTGCAATTTATCCGAATCCCCAAGTTTAGCCACCGGAAATGACTTTTGGCTTTCAATTTTAATTACGGCTAAATCTCGAAAAGTATCGCGAGCTAATACTTTGGCTGGATACTTTTTACCATCATTAGTAAAAACAGTATAATCAGCTTCTTCATCTGAGACAACATGACTGTTGGTTAAAATCATTCCCTCCTCAGAAACGATAAAACCGGTTCCTCCCCCCAATTCTTTTTTTTCGATTTTTTCCTGGTACTCGGGAATTTGAAGGGGCAATTCTTCAAAAGGAGAAATCCAATATTCTTCTAAAACTTTAACATCTTTAGTAACAATAATACTGACTACTACTGGAGAAACATTTTCAACTGCCTGAATAATTTTCTCTTCCTGGGTAGTCTGGGGTTGATATTCCTTTTCAATTATTTTTTCAATAACTTGGGATTCAGGAATTTCAATATTTAATTTTGAAAGATACTCTTTTACTTCGGTATAAAAATAGCTGCCAGAAACAGCTCCAGCTAAAAAGCCGAAAAAAGAAGAAATTAAAATAGTTAAAATTACAATTAAAAAAACGCGGTTTTGCCAGAACTTAGGACATTTAATCCTTAGATTCTTGATTTGGGGCCATTTAAATTTTGGTAAATCATAAAGTGGCATATTCTAAAATATTATACATTATTTTTTTTATTTTTTAAAGGGTGGTTGAATCGGTAACGAAAGATATCTGATTTGATGTCGCCAAGAAAGAATAAGTGGATTCCGGCTAAAAAATATTTTAAATAAGTTTTAAATCTTCCGTCTCTGAGCAACCTCCGAGTAGAAGTTAAAACTGGTTCAGTTTTAATAAAGCCGAATCTACCAAATTTCCTAGCCCGCTTAACATAAGCATGATCTTCAGCCATTTTTATTTCTTCATCAAACCCCCCAATTTTTTGATGAATTTCTTTTTTAACCAAAACAGAATTAGTGGCGTAGGCTGAAAACTTTTGAGTTAAATTTACCCAAAAATTATATACTCCGTAAGCAAATTTATCAAACCCATTTCCCTGAGGATAAATTGGGAAAGAGGCCACTTCTAATTTTCTTTTTTCAAATTCCTCCAAAAGGGTTTTAAAGAAATTTTCTGGCAAAAAAATATTGTCAGCATCCATAAATAAAAATATATCTCCTTGGGCTTCTTTTGCTCCCTCATTTCTTCCTTTGGCTGGCAAGCCTCCCTTAACGATTCTGCAACCATAATTTCTAGCGATTTTAACTGTTTTATCTCCTGAACCACCATCAGCCACAATTATTTCATAACCATTAAAATTTTGCTTTTTAATTTCCTCAAGCAGCAAGGGAAGGTATTTCTCTTCATTTAAAGTTGGAATAATTATACTCAACATTTTTTTAACACAAATAATTGGTGGTGGATAAGTTTATTTGATTGGAATTCTTTTTGGAAAATTATTTTTAGTTGAAAATTATTAAATATTTTTTGCCACTCAGAAATAGTTTTAAAATTAAAAGTAATATTTTCACCGGGTGGTTTAATCAAGCTTGGTAAATTAATAATGATATCCCAGAAATAAAGAAAAATTTTATTAATTAAAGATGTGGGAATATCCTCAATAATTATAATCTTCTCTTTAGTCACTCTTTTTGCTTCATTTAAAACTTTTAAAGGATTTAAACAATGATGAAGAGTGAAAATTAAAAGTGAAGTATCAAAACTATTTACTGGAAAGGGAATATCTTCTCCGTTATAAAGGATGAGTTTTAAATTAAGGGTCTGATTAAAATCAATGACATCTAAAAGAGTAACGGAAGCCGATTTTCGATTCTGAATTTCTTTGCTAATCCAGCCACCACCAGCTCCGATATCTAATATCTTTTCATTTTGATTAATAAACTCATCAAAAGTATTTACTATTTTTTCTGTTCGGTGGTTAATTTTTTCTTCAATTAATTTTCTCATCAAAAAAGTTTCTTAGCTTCTAACCAAATCTCTGGCCGATTTTGTTTTTCTCCCATCCAGTACCACCATTCAGCTCCCCATAAATAAAATTGGTCAATTCCGGTTTTTTGGGCGAATTCAACATTTTTTTGGAACCGTTCTAAGTTCATGGTTTTTTCTTGTTCTTCCAAGGGTGACTCGTAAAGTAACTTTGGCCCCCAGGGCTCGGCCTGCAACTCAACCACAATAACTTTTTTATCAAATATTTTTTCAATATATTTTGCTTTTCTCCAATAAAAGCTGGGGGGCAAAGGATAATAGATATAAACGCCCATTTGGCTAAACCAGACTTTTTTATACATGGTGGTGCCAACAATATCACCCAGTTTGGCAGCTTCAATCCAGAGAGAGCCTTCGCCTGAATCAGAAATGACAATTGGCCGAGGGTCAAGAGATTTTACTAAATTTATTTCTTTTTTCAAAAAATTTTTATCAACCCAGGGGCACTCGCCAAATGGAAAAAATGGCTCATTTTCAACCTGCCAAGCCCAGATAGAATCCCTACCTCTATATCTTAAAACGATTTCTTTAACCAGCTTAAGGATTCTTTCTTGTTGTTCCTCTTTAGTTAAACCCTTTGCCCATTCCGGTATATGACACTCTGGCCAGCGGGGAGTTTTCATACCAATCACTAAAAGGAGCTTGACTCCTTTTTCTTCTGCGGTTTTTATTTGCCAATCTAAATCTTTAAAAAAATATTCTCCTTTTTCTGGCTCAATTAAATCCCAGTGGGTAATTAACTTTATATTTCTTACTCCCAAGTCATCCAATAAAGCTAAATAGGTCTCTTTAAAATTTAACCCAAAATTTTCAGTATGTTTTTGAGAAAAATTCACTCCCCAGGTTATTTTTTCTGCTTCTGGAGGACTCCCAATAAAAAGATAACAACAAAAAAGGAAAATAATTATTCCAAAAGAAATTAAGACCCATTTTACCCCGTTAGAAATTGCCATAATTTTGCCCCGTAGAAATTGTCTTGGAATTAAAATTTCTAACGGGGTGAAATTATTTTTCGAATATTAAATGTTCCCAATTTCTCTCCTTCAACAAACCCTTGCATAGCGTGCTCAGCGAAATATCCGCTTTCCAACCAGTCAAAAAGCCATTGCTTAGTATAATTTGGATTTTCTTGTATGGCGCCAAAGCCAGATTTTAAAAGCCATCTTTTGTTAAATTCCTCTTGGGAGCCAATTGGAGGAGCAATAATAATTGGTAACCCCAAAGCGGCGTAAAAAGAGAGTTCTGAGGGCTTGGTCCATAAAATATCGGTTTTTCTTAACTTTTGATTAAATTCTTTAAAATAATCTTCTATTCGCTGAGCATAGAGTATTTCAATATTTTTATTCTTCGCTAAGCCAAAATATTTTATTTTTTTCTCAAAATATTCTTTAACTTTCTTTCTGACGCCAGCCACTAAAATTATTTTAATTTGTCCGGTTTTAATTTTTTCAGCTAAGGATTTTATAATTTTAATTCCAATTTCTTTTTGAGCTCCGGCTCCCCCAACCGAAAACATTATGGTCAAAGGATGATTAGGTTTCTTTGGTAATTTACCTAAAATTTCTGCAATCAATATTTTGTATTTTTCAAAATATCTCTTTTGGGGGTCTAAATTGAAAAGCCGGTATCTCAAATCTTCTTTCAAAATTTCTAAATTTTTGGTACCAATATTTTCTATAGGTAAAGGGTAGCCAGTAAAAAAAATATTTTCTGGTTTTACCCCGTAAAGCTTCAGTCTTTCAACTACTCTAGTTGTTGGAGCAAAATATTGAATTTTACTTTGAGCTGGTTTTGGTGAGGCCCAGGTTCTGGAAACATCGGCGTCACAAACTACACAAAAAATATCTCTGGGATACTCAAAGAACTCAGCCATAAAAGTCGAGGTAAAGAAAGTGCTAATGAGAGGCAGGGGATTTTTTTTCAATTTCAAAATTAAATGTTTGCCCCATCCTTTTTTAATTAAAGAGAAAGTTTGGTTTAAAGTGAAATTTGATTTAGATAAATCTCTTTTTGGATAAAAGCTGAGAATTTTCTGAAGTTGGTCATAAATTGAAAAGGCGGTCTTGCCAATCAGGGGAACTCGTCCAAAATTTGAAATAAATTCATAGAATCTTCTGGTTGTCTCCCAGATTTTTCTGTCTTTTTCTGGGATTCCTTGATAGCTGTTGGCATTAATGATTTTCCCGTCGGCAGCTAAACCCTTTAAAGGCCAAGCAGTCCTTTGGTGGCCATAACCCATATTGACCGATATTACCCAGGCCTTCTGTTTCATAAATCTATTTTACCCCGTTTAGAAATTTATTTCTAACGGGGTTTTATCACTAATACTCTAAAAATTTTAATTTTTGTTTTTCGTTTAATCGCCAGGTAATTAAACCTAAAATCAAATAAAGCAAGATTGGCCAGATCCAGGAAATCTCTAAATTTAAAGAGGCGAAAGATTGGCTAGAAAACCAATCAACTATTTTTGTCAGATAGGTGAGTAAAAACCAGGCTGGCCAGGAAAAAACCCAGCCCAAGGTCTGCCAGAACATTCCTAATAACCCAAAAATAAAACCAAAAATCATAATAAACGGGAGCAAAGGAAGAATTAAAACATTGGTAACAGGAGCAACTAAAGAGAGGTAGCCAAAATTATAAATTAGAATTGGTAAAGTAAAAATTTGGGCAGATAAAGTTATGGATATGATATTTCTAAATTGAAAAAGATTAGGAATTTTTCTAAACCAGTTTCTAAAAGTTGGCAGAAGATAAATTATTCCCATCATTGCTAAAAAGGAGAGCTGAAAACCAACATCTAATCTTAAAAGTAAGGGATTTTGGGCCAACATTACTGCTCCGGCAAAAATAATGGCCCGGGAAGAAATATTTATTCTTCCTAAATACTGAGCAAAAAGAAATAGGCCACCCATAATTCCGGCTCGAATAGCTGAGGGTTGGAAACCGGTCATGACAATAAAAAGAGTGATTAAAATTATGGCAAAATAAAAAGCTTGCTGTCTCCATAAGCCCAAACCTATCAATAAGGTCATTAAAACACTAGTTAAAATAGCCACATGCATTCCGGAAACCGCAGTTAGATGTCTTACTCCAGCATAATTCAATTTTTCTTTCCATCCTTCAGAAATTCTACTCTTATCCCCTAAAATTATCGCCCCCAGAATTGAACTTTGAGGCGGAGAAAGATTTTGATAAATACTTTCTCTTAATTTATTTTTGAAAGATAAAATTTTGGCGTAAACTATTGAAGTCAGGCTCCGATAATCTTCCCTATCTAGTATTTCAATTTCTGGCCAATTCATCACCGAATAAACCCCATCCTTTTTAAGATAATCTCGATAATTAAACTCTTCAAAAACTGGCGGAGTTCTTAATTCGCCAGTAATTTTTAATTTATCTCCGTATTGGTATTCGGGATATCTGCTAGTAGTTATTAAAACTTTTCCTTCTATATTGTCTGGTTTAATTGTTAATTTTATGTTGTTTTCTCTGATATCCGGCTCGACCGCCACCACTCCAATCAAAACGATCTCTTGACCTGAATCATTTAAATTTCTTAATTCATTATTCATAGTTCTTAATTCAGCTAATTGATGGCGCCAAATTCCAGCTACCATAAACAATATACAAAAGCCAATAATAACTAATCCCGCTCTCTTTCTTAAATTTAAAGAGGGCGGGACCGAAATTAACAAAATACCTAAAATCAACCCCCCACCTAAAATAAGTAGATGGAGGGGAAAAAACGAACTTAAAAAAATGCCTCCGATAAAAGCAAGGCAGAAATAGAGAAAAATCTTTGAAGCAGTCATTCCTCTATTCTATCTTACCTGACAAGTTTCAAAAAATGGACTGATTACTTTTTGAATCTCCAATAAAGATTCCTGAGGATAGGGTTTTATTTTTTCAAATTTTGGGTCGATGGTTTTTTCCGGTCGAAAATTCTGGAGATAATATCTTCTGGCGCCCCGAATCCATTTTGCCATTTCTATTACATCTTCTTTTGTATGCAAAGTAGGCACGATAGTACTTCTAAACTCGTAATCAACTTTCCCTTCTTTTAAAATATCAATGCTTTTTTGGATTTTTTTAATATCAACTTTAACTCCGGCAAATTTGCTGTAATTTTCTTTTGGGCCTTTTAGATCCATTGCAATATAATCTATCAGTTTTTGGTCGATTATTTTTTTTAGCAATTCGGGGTCAGAACCATTGGTGTCTAATTTTACCAAAAAACCCATCTTTTTTATTTTTTTAACGAGAGAAATTAATCCTTTCGAAGCCGTTGGCTCTCCTCCGCAAATCGTCACGCCCTCTAATAACTTTTCTCTTTCTTTTAAAAATTTAAAAAGTTCTTTTTGAGAAATTTTTGGCTGCTTTTTTATTTTTTCCGGCAAAACCAGTTCCGAACTGTAGCAGAAAGGACACCTGAAATTGCAACCAGTAAGAAAAATAGTGCAAGCCATCCGGCCAGGAAAATCAATCAAGGTTAATTTTTGAAGACCACCAAGCTCCATTTAAATTTTAGCTAACTCAGGTTTTTTAATTTTGAATTCCTTCCGTTCTTTGAACTCTTGTTGCTTTCCGACGTTGTATTGCCTCACCGGTCTAAGGTACCCGACCACCCTTGAGTAAACTTCGCAAGGCTGCTTAATTGTACATTTTGGACAATAAAAATGTTCTCCTTCTAAATAGCCGTGGCTAGGACAAATTGAGAAAGTGGGAGTTAAAGTGATATAGGGTAGTTTGAAATTTTCAAAAATTTTCTTAATTAAATTTTTCACTGTTTGGATATCAGAAATTCTTTCGCCCAAAAAGAGATGGAGGACGCTACCTCCTGTATATTTACGTTGGATTTCATCCTGAAGTTTAAGAGCTTCAAAGATGTCATTAGTATAGTTAACCGGCAACTGAGTGCTATTTGTATAATAAGGAATTTTCTTTGTCCCGGCGGTAATTATCTCTGGATATTTTTCTTTATCTTTTAAAGCTAAGCGATAAGCAGTACTCTCAGCTGGCGTTTGTTCTAAATTGTAAATATTCCCTGTTTCTTTTTGATATTTCACCAATTTCTCTCTCATAAAATCTAAAATCTCTAAAGCAAATTTTCTTCCTCGCTTTGAAGCAATATTTTCGCCAAGGAAATTCAAAAGAGATTCGTTCATTCCGACCAAACCAATAGTTGAAAAGTGATTGCCCCAATAACTATTTCTCATTTTTTTAATTCCAGCTAGATAATATCTTGAATAGGGATATAAACCCTTTTCAATAAAGTTTTCGATAGTTTTTCTTTTAATTTCTAAACTTTCTTTAGCTAGATCCATCATTCTCCCCAATTTTTCAAAGAAATCTTTTTTTGTTTTTGACAAATGGCCAATTCTCGACATATTTATTGTTACTACCCCAATACTTCCAGTCAGGCTCCCGCTTCCAAACAATCCTCCCCCACCTCGATTGTAAAGGTCAGTCAAATTCAAACGAAGCCTGCAACACATTGAGCGCACATCTTCTGGTTTCATTTCCGAATTGATATAATTAGCGAAATAATTTGTTCCGTATTTTGCCGAAGCCTCAAAGATTGAATCAAAAACCGGATCTTGCCAGGGGAAATCTTTGGTAATATTAATGGTGGGGATTGGAAAAGAAAAAGGCCTTCCTGATTTATCTCCTTCAAGCATTGTTTCATAAAGAGCCTTATCAAATATTTTCATTTCTTCTTCAAACTCACCATAGGTTTCTCTTTGGGGTTTACCACCAATAATTATTGGTTGTCGGGCAAAAGCCGGAGAGGGTTTGAGATCTACAGTGATATTAGTAAAGGGACAATTACCGGTAATAAAAACTTTGCCTCTTCTTCGAGCTATTATAGTTCCATTCTCTGTGTGGGGACACCATATTATTCCTTTGTAATTTACTTTTTCTATTTTTGAAACATAGGTTTCTGGATGACGAATTATTCTTAGAATATAAATCTCCTTTTTACCAATATCAGTTGGTTTTCTTTTCAAGACTGTAAAACCATATCCGGAATTAACAACAATTGCCTGGAGGTTATTCAACAAATTTAAATCGCCGGTAGCTATTTTCCATTCCTTGGTCCCGTCTCCTTTCAAAAAAGTTTCTAAAAATAATTTTGATTGTCTTTCGCTTAGATTTAATAATTGCTCTGGAATAAAATGAACATTTTCTTTGGTGCCAAACCACTGATGAATTTTTCTCGAATCTTCGGCATTTAATCTTATTTGTTGAACCTCTTCTCCCAAGGATGTCGCAGGATGATTGGTGTAGGACAAATTAAAGTTTCTTAAAATATTAACTATTTCATCGTAATTCTTTCTATTTTTTATCTTTGACTGATAAATACTCACCCTATGGCAACATCTATGTTTTCCGGGCCTCTCCACGCTTCCCTCGCTTATTATCCAAGCCATTAATTTTATTTGTTCGTCGCTGATTTTTGCTTCGGGATTTGGGTTTTTACCAGTGACAGGAACAACAATCGGAGACTTCAATTTTAAAACATCTTCTACCGGTTCCAAAACATATTTTTCGCTATTAAATTTTCTTCTTAAAACTCGATGTTTAGGTGAAATGAGCTGGTCCTGAATTCTATTTTTTAATCGATACATTATTCCTTGATATTTTCTCTTAAAAACAAATTTTACTTTTTTATTTTCTATTTCTCTATTCTTGAGATTGAAAGTCTTAATAATATCTCCTTTTTCTAATTCGTCATACCCTCTCCAGCCTTCGGGAGTTAATATTTCTGTATCTTCTGAAACGCACTGAAAACCAACTCGAGTGGGTATAGCCATATTGAACATAAACTCCTGGAGAGCTTGTTTTACCTGGGGATAACTCAAATTATCATATCTTATAAAAGGGGCCAAGAGAGTATCAAAATTTGAAAAAGCGATTGCACCAGCAGCCTCCCCTTGGAGCGTGTACATGAAATTCACTACCTGACCCAGAGCTGCCTGAAAATGTTTAGCTGGTTTTGATTCTATTTTCCCCGAAACTCCACCAAATCCTTTAATTAATAAATCATACAGGTCCCAGCCAACGCAGTAAGGACCCAGAGTATCTAAGTTATGGATATGTAAGTCTCCGCCTTCATTCGCTTCCCTGATTTCTTTTGGATAGATTTTGTTTAGCCAATATTTTTTAACAATGTAAGAAGTACCATAATGATTCAATCCCTGCAAAGAAAAAGCCATATTAGCGTTTTCCTGAACTTCCCAATCTAGTTTTTCTAAATATTGATCAATTTTATCTACTGCCTCTTCAGCTACCATCGTTGCTTCTCTGATTCTTCTTCTTTGTTCTCGATATAAAATATAAGCCCGGGCAGCTTCGACCAGGCCTTCTAAAATTAAAACTTCTTCAACGATATCTTGAATTTGCTCAACCTGAGGAATTTCTTCTTTCTTAAATCTTCGATTTAAGATTTGGACCACTCGGTCAGAAAGTTTTTTGGCTCTTTGCCCATCGCCTTGAGCAGTAGCAGTCAAAGCTTTAAAAATAGCATCTTTAATTCTAGTCTGATCAAATTCAACAATTGTTCCGTCTCGCTTTTGTACTTTAGTAATTTTGTTTTCGGGCATTTTAATAAATTGAAAATTTATTAAAAGGTGATGTGAATCTACGATTCATAGAACATAAAACCAAAAAATTAATGATTATTTCATTTTAGGCTAATAAAAAAACCCCGTCAATCCAGGGTTAAAGCCGCAACCTGTGGAAAACTCGCTTTTTTAGACTCCAGTGGCAATTACCGTCACTTTTATCTCTCCTTTTTTCAATTTTTCATCCTGAACTGCCCCAAAAATTACTTTAGCTTCAGGATTAACCTCCTGACAAATAACTTTGGCGATCTCATCAATTTCGGAAAGAGAAATATCTTTGCCTCCGGAGACATTAAATAAAATCCCTTTTGCTCCTCTTGAAGATATGTCAAGTAAAGGAGAATTAATAGCGGATATCGCCGCCTCCTCAGCTCGCTTATCGCCTCGGGCTCTTCCTGTCCCAAAGAGAGCAGTTCCGGAATTCTTCATAATGGCTTGGACATCAGCAAAATCAACATTAATGATACCAGGAAGCATTATCAAAT